>Ga0310694_10004160_pt1 | contig 14047 bp, 10 predicted proteins | sample 174DNAGHGhighgp2_FD_203884 | JGI IMG/M metagenome (GOLD analysis project Ga0310694, IMG submission 203884) | Sheep rumen microbial communities from Palmerston North, Manawatu-Wanganui, New Zealand - 1742 DNA GHGhigh gp2 (v2) (version 2) | ecosystem: Host-associated > Mammals > Digestive system... | reverse complement strand
CGCGGTAGGTATGTTCGAGGGCGCGATACCCGGCGTCGTGTTCGGGCTGATCATGGGCATATTCACCGACATGTTCACCCCACACACGCTCATCACCTATACGGTGCTATTCCCGCTCATCGCCTTCGGCGTGGGCTTTATATCCCAGTTTTTCATCAACAGGCGTTTTATGGGCTATATGCTCTCCGCGCTTGTCTCGCTGCTGTTTACGGCGCTGGTGCAGACCGTTATCGTCGCCCTCGGCGGCGAATGGTCGCTCTCGCTTATCACGGCGGCGCTGCTGCAGACGCTCTGGTCGCTGCCGATGGCGGCTGTGCTGTACTTCGCGCCCGCAAGATGGATAGAATAGTCCCCTGCCCCGCCGCAAGGCGCGGCGCACACAACGCAAGAAAGGATCCCGTATGAACAAGACGATCTCAAAAGGAAGAGTCACGGCAATGGCCGTCATGCTGATGCTGCTGGTGTCGGTGTATCTCGTGTTCCTTTATAATCTGCAGATAATCGAGGGCGAGGATTATTACAGCCGCAGCAGCGAGACCACCACCAAGCAGGAGACGGTCAACGCAGCACGCGGCGACCTTCTTGACCGCTACGGCCGCGTGCTGATAAGCAACAAGGAATGCTACAACCTGACCATCGACACGGACAAGCTCTTCGCAGGCAGCGACCCGAACGCCGTTCTCCTTGAGCTGGTGGACATGGTGCAGCAGTACGGCGACAATTACGTCGACGACCTGCCGATCACGATGGAGCCGCCCTTTGAATATCTGCCGAATATGACGGAGATACAGCGCACGATGCTCGACGCGTACATAGCCGACAAGCAGAAGAGCCTGCCCCAGGATCCCACGGCTGTCGAGCTTTTGAGCTATATGCGCACGCGCTATGACATAGACAGCAACTACACCGCCGAGGATATGCGCAAGATCGCCGGTCTGCGCTATTCGATAAACGTACGCTGGGCGATCAACACCGCGGACTACGTCTTCGTGCAGGACGCGAGCATGGACCTTATCACCTCGATAATGGAAAACAAGCTCGCCGGCATCACCGTCTCGCGCGCGTACACCCGCGACTATCAGACCGACTACGCCGCGCACATACTCGGCTACACCGGTCTTATGACGCAGGAGGAGTATGAGAAATACTCTCTCTACGACTATTCCACCAATGCGATGGTCGGCAAGGACGGGATCGAGTACGCGTTCGAAGAATATCTCCACGGCACGGACGGCAAGGTGATGGTCACGCGCAGCCCCTCCGGCACGGTGCTGGCCACCCAGTACATACAGGAGCCCGTGCCCGGCAACCACGTGTACATCACGCTGGACAAGGTGCTGCAGGAGCAGGTCGAGCGTATCCTTGCCAACGGCATAGACATACTCATGAGCGAGCGGCGCAATGAAAAGTCCGAGCAGGAGGCCCTGGGCAACTGGACCTTTGAGGACGGCTACTGGGAGATCACCGGCGGCGCCTGCGTCGTGGTGAACGTCAAGACCGGCGAGCCGCTTGCCATCGCGAGCTGGCCGACCTATGACGCATCTACGATAATCGAAAACTATTCCGAGCTGCTCGAAGAGCCCAACGCCCCGCTGTTCAACCGGGCGCTGATGGGCGCTTACGCCCCCGGCTCGGCCTTCAAGCCCTGCACCGCCACCGCGGCGCTTTCGATGCACATCATCGAGGTCGACAAAAAGATAAAATGCGAGGGCGTCTTCACCAAATACGCCGCCAACGGCTACGCGCCGGAATGCTGGATCTGGACGGCGGTGGACGGCGAGCACTACACCCACGGCGAGCTGAACGTGACCGAGGCGCTGCTGCACTCGTGCAACTATTTCTTCTATACCGTGGCTGACAAGCTGGGCGTCGACGACCTGGGCAAGTTCGCGCACGCCTACGGTCTGGGCGAGCACACCGGCATCGAGCTGACGGAGACCGTCGGCAACATGTCCAACCGCGCCAACCACGCCGACTATACCGGCACCGAGTGGCGAATAGGCGACACGCTGCAGGCGGGCATCGGCCAGTCCGACAGCATTTTCTCCCCCCTGCAGCTTGCCGAATACTGCGCTGCCGTCGCCAACAGCGGCGTGCGGCACTCCGCGTCGCTGAAAAAATACGTCAGAAGCTATGATTTCGACGAGCTGATATACGAGCGCGACGCCAAGGTGCTCAGCGATGTCAACAGCCTTAAGGTCGGCGGCGTGGGCGATTACAACTGGGCGGCCATACACGAAGGCATGAAACTGGTCGCAAACGATATCGTCAACAACAGTTCGGTCGCCAAATACTTCTTTGACTATCCCGAGTCCAAGCGCGTCGCCGCAAAGACCGGGACGGCGCAGAAGGGCAAGAACATCGTCAATGACGCCATATTCATCTGCTACGCGCCCTTTGACGACCCCGAGATAGCCATCGCCTTCGTCGTCGAGCGCGGCAAGGCCGGCGCGAACTGCGCCTTCATGGCGCGGCAGGTGCTCGACGCCTACTGGACGATAAAGAGCTATACCGACACCTCCGAGCAGGAGATGACGCTGCTGAGATAATGACAGCTGCGCCGCAAGTTTTTGTTGAACTTTCAAGCCGCGGCGGTTATAATATCAAAGATAAAAACATTTCCATCAGATACGGGAGCAGTATATGAACATTGCATTGATGGCACACGACAGAAAGAAAGAGCTTATGGTCCAGTTCTGCATTGCCTACTGCGGCATACTGGCCGAACATTCGCTGTGTGCCACCCACGTAACGGGCAAGCTGGTGAGCGAGGCCACGGGCCTTCCCATCACGCTGTACCTGCACGCCGACCAGGGCGGCTCACAGCAGATCGGCGCGCGCATCTCCTTCAACGAGATAGACCTTGTGCTGTTCTTCTGCGATCCGAGCAACCCTGCCGGCTTTGATGATATAAACAAGATCGAGCGCCTGTGCGACCAGTACCAGATCCCCTTTGCCACCAACGCCGCCACGGCCGAGGTGCTCGTCCAGGGGCTGCGCCGCGGCGATCTTGACTGGCGCAACATCGTCAACCCGCAAAGGCGCTGACAAGGCCGCACACGGCCGCACTAAAACCGCAGCGCGTCATGGCACGAACTGCGGTTTTTGCTTTTCCATAACTATCGAAAGGAAAGATATCCATGTCCGATAAAGTAAAACCGCGCACCCTGTCCGGCTTCATGGAGCTGCCTCCCAAGGAACAGCTTCGGTTCGAGCGCATGCGGGAGATACTGCGCGACACCTATGCCTCATACGGCTTCACCCCGCTGGACACTCCGCTCATTGAGTCGGCCGAGGTGCTGCTCGCCAAGGGCGGCGGCGAGACCGAAAAACAGATCTACCGCTTCACCAAGGGCGACAGCGATCTTGCGCTGCGCTTCGATCTTACGGTGCCGCTGGCGAAATACGTCGCCGCGCATTACGCCGAGCTTTCCTTCCCCTTCCGCCGCTATCAGGTCGGCAAGGTCTACCGCGGCGAGCGCGCACAGCGCGGCCGCTTCCGCGAGTTTTATCAGGCGGACATCGACATCATCGGCGACGGCAAGCTTGACGTCATGAACGAGGCAGAGATCCCTGCGATCATTTACGACGTGTTTTCCCGCCTGGGCGTTAAGCGCTTTCAGATACGCGTCAACAACCGCAAGCTCCTCAACGGCTTCTACGCCATGAACGGCATGAGCGAGAAGGCCGGCGAGATCATGCGCACCGTGGACAAGCTGGACAAGATCGGCCCGGAAAAGGTGCGCCTTGCGCTCATCGACGAGGTGAAGATGCTGCCCTGCAAGGCCGAGAACGTGATGGACTTCATGGCCGTGCGCGGCACGAACGCCGAGGTGCTTGCCGCACTGGAGCGATACCGCGGCATGGATCCCACCTTTGACGAGGGTCTTGACGAGCTGAAAACCGTCACCGGCTATCTCGCCGCCTTCGGCGTGCCGGAGGAAAACTTCGCCGTCGATCTGACCATCGCGCGAGGGCTGGACTATTACACCGGCACGGTATACGAGACGTTCATGCTCGACCACCCGGAGATCGGTTCGGTCTGCTCCGGCGGGCGCTACGACAACCTGGCGGAATTCTACACCGACAAAAAGCTCCCCGGCGTGGGCATTTCGATAGGGCTGACGAGGTTTTTCTACATCCTCTCCGAGCAGGGACTGATAAATGACGATCTGCCCGCCGCGCCGTGCGACGCGCTGGTGCTGCCGATGGGGGACGATCTCGGCTTTGCCGTCTCCGCCGCGGCGGAGCTGCGCCGCGCGGGGCTGCGCGTACAGCTTTACGGCGAGAAGAAAAAGTTCAAGGCCAAGATGTCCTACGCCGACCGTCTCGGCGTGCCCTTCGCCGTGTTCATAGGCGAGGATGAAATAAAAGAAAATCTGCTGTCCGTCAAGGATATGCAAAGCGGCGAGCAGAGGAAGCTCACCGTAAGCGAGGCCGCCGCGCTGATATCCGAAAGCGTGCGCCGCCGCGAGTCCGGCAGCATGATAAAAGAATAGGAGAGGATAGAGAATGATACAGTCACGTACACACACCTGCGGGGAGCTTCGTCTTTCCGACGTCGGGAAGACGGTCACGCTCGCCGGCTGGATGGAGAACGTCCGCACCGTGTCCGCCTCGCTGGCCTTCGTCGTCGTTCGCGACTTTTACGGCACCACTCAGCTGGTCGTCGAGAGCGAAGAGATGATGGACGTCGTCAAGGCGATAAATAAAGAGTCCACGATATCCGTCACCGGAACCGTGCGCGAGCGCGCGAGCAAGAACCCCAATCAGCCCACGGGCGAGATCGAGGTCGTGCCGGAGAAGATATCCGTTCTCGGCCGCTGCCGCTATAACGAGCTGCCCTTTGAGATAAACCGCAGCCGCGAGGCGGACGAGGCGGCAAGGCTGAAATACCGCTATCTGGATCTGCGCAATCCCGCGGTAAAAAAGAATATCATCCTGCGCTGCAACGTGGTATCCGCGCTGCGCCAGGCCATGACAGAGCACGGCTTTCTTGAGATCACCACCCCGATACTCACCGCCTCCTCCCCCGAGGGCGCGCGCGACTATCTGGTGCCGGCGCGCAAGCACCCGGGCAAGTTCTACGCTCTGCCCCAGGCGCCGCAGCAGTTCAAGCAGCTGCTGATGACCTCCGGCTTCGACCGCTATTTTCAGATCGCCCCCTGCTTCCGTGACGAGGATGCCCGCGGCGACCGCAGCCCCGGCGAGTTCTACCAGCTTGATATGGAGATGGCATTTGCCAGCCAGGAGGACGTCTTCGCCGTCCTGGAGGACGTTCTGCCGCCGATATTTGCAAAGTACGGCAGCTATGACGTCGCCTCCGAGGCTCCTTTCGTGCGTATCCCATACCGGGAGGCGCTTGAAAAATACGGCTCTGACAAGCCCGATCTCCGTATCGACCTGACTGTGGAGGACGTCACTTCTCTTACCGCCGGCACAGAGTTCCCGCCCTTTGCCCCGGGCAACACCGTCAAGGCCGTCGCCGTCTCCGGCTGCGAGCTCACCCGCAAGCAGATCGACAAGCTCTGCGCCGACGTGGAGGTGCAGTCCGGCGCCAAGCCCTATTGGACCAAGGTGGAGAACGGCGTTTTCGTCGGCGGCGTCGCCAAGTTCCTCAACGACCGGGCGCCCGCTCTGATCGAAAGGCTCGGTATCGCTGACGGCTGCCTGGTGGGCTTTGCCGCCGGGAAATATGACCAGGCAGTAAAGACCGCCGGCGTGCTGCGCAAGATGCTCGGCACCGCGGTTCCCGGACATATGGACAGAGAGCGTTACGAGTTCTGCTGGATCGTGGACTTCCCCATGTACGAGATCGGCGAGGAGTCCGGCGAGCTGGAATTCTGCCACAATCCCTTCTCCATGCCCTCAGGCGGGCTCGAGGTCCTGGAAAAGGCCGAGCGCGGCGAGATAGACCCCTTGAGCATCACCGCCGATCAGTACGATCTTGTCTGCAACGGCGTTGAGCTCTCCTCCGGCGCGGTGCGCAACCATGATCCCGAGATCATGATCAAGGCCTTTGAAATGGTCCGTCTGGGCGAGGAGGACGTGAAAAAGAAATTCCCCGCGATGTACAACGCCTTCTGCTACGGCGCGCCCCCTCACGCGGGCATCGCCCCGGGCGTGGACCGTATGGTCATGCTCCTGGCCGGCGAGGAGTCCATCCGCGAGGTCATTCCCTTCCCGATGAACAAAAACGCCCAGGACGTGCTCATGGGCGCCCCCTCCGAGGTCACGCAGAAGCAGCTCGACGAGCTGCACATCGCCGTCGTCTCGGAGAGAGAATAATAATCGCAGTACACAGCCGGAGATAACTGTTTCTCCGGCTGTTTTCAAGGAGGATCGCCATGCTGTCGTGTATAAAAAGCTTCGGCGTCAGCGGCGTGGGCGGCTATGAGGTCGCGGTGGAGGTCTATATCTCCGGCGGTCTGCCCGGCTTTGAGATAGTCGGGCTGCCGGACGCCGCCGTGCGCGAGGCGCGCGAGCGCGTGCGCGCCGCGATAAAGAACAACGGCTTCCGCTTCCCGCCCAGCAGACTGACGGTCAATCTCGCCCCCGCCGACAGGAAAAAGGTCGGCACGCTCTACGATCTGCCGATACTCGTCGGCATACTTGCGGCACAGGACGAGATAGACCAGCCCGGCGCGGACTGCGCCTTTATCGGCGAGCTTGCGCTCGACGGCACGCTGCGCCCCGTCGCGGGGGCGCTGCCCATGGCCGTCGCCGCGGCGCGCTGCGGCGTTTCCCGCCTGTTCCTGCCGGCGGAGAACGCATCCGAGGCCGCCTTTGCCGAGGGCGTGGAGATCTACGGCGTGGAGAGCGTGGCCGCTCTGATCGCGCATCTGCGCGGCAGGACGCTAATTGCCCCGACCGAGGAGCCGCGGCTGGATACCGAGACCCGCACCCTGCCGGACTTTGCCGACGTCAAGGGTCAGGACAGCGTCAAGCGCGCCTTCGAGATCGCCGCGGCGGGCGGGCACAATATGCTGCTCGTCGGCCCTCCCGGCTCCGGCAAGTCGATGATGGCGCGGCGCCTGCCTTCCATCCTGCCGGACATGAGCCGCGAGGAGATGCTTCAGGCCACCGAGATACACTCCGTCGCCGGGATGACAGGCAGACGTCACCCCGTCGTCTGCACGCGGCCCTTCCGTTCGCCCCACCACACGGTGTCGGCGCCGGGTCTGGCCGGCGGCGGCAGCGTACCGCGCCCGGGCGAGATTAGCCTTGCCCACACGGGCGTGCTGTTTTTAGACGAGCTGCCGGAGTTCCGCAGCGACGTGCTGGAGGTGCTGCGCCAGCCGCTGGAGGACGGCGAGGTCACGGTCTCGCGCGTCTCCGGCTCGGTCACCTTCCCAAGCCGTTTTATGCTGGTGTGCGCGATGAACCCCTGCAGGTGCGGCTGGTACGGGCATCCCTCCGGCCGCTGCCGCTGCAGCGAGTCGGACGTGCGCCGCTATCAAAGCCGTATCTCGGGCCCGCTGCTTGACAGGATAGATATAATCATCGAGGTCGGCGCGCTTGAATTCGACGAGCTGCGCAGCCGCGAGAGCGCCGAGAGCTCGAAGGATATAAAGCGGCGCGTTGACGCCGCGCGCGCCCTGCAGCGCAAGCGTTTTTCGGGCAGCGCGGCGCAGTGCAACGCCCAGATGGACAGCCGCGCGCTGCGCAGCTTCTGCGCGCTGGACAGCGAGTGCGAGGAGCTTATGCACGGCGCCTTTGACGCGATGGGGCTCTCCGCCCGCAGCTACGACCGCATACTGCGCGTGGCGCGGACGATAGCCGATCTTGCCGGCTCGGCGGACATCGCGCCTGAGCATATCGCCGAGGCCGTGCAGTACCGCAGCTTTGAGCTGCACGATTGAATGATCGAAAAAAGGAAAAACGATAAATGAAAGAAATAATACTCTGCAAGCTCGGTGAGATCGTTCTCAAGGGTCTCAACCGCCGCAGCTTCGAGCAGAAGCTGATGTCCAACCTGCGCCACGCTCTCTATCCGCTGGGCAATTACAAGGTATACTGCATACAGTCCACCGTCTATATCGAGCCTGCCGACGAGAGCGCCGACATGGACGCCGCCTTTGACGCGGCGCGCAGGGTCTTCGGCATAATAAAGCTCAGCCGCGCGGCGGCGTGCGACAAGAGCGCCGAAGCCATCGCCGCCCTGGCAAAGGAATATCTGCGCGGCGATCTTCTGCGCGCGCACAGCTTCAAGGTCGAATCCAAGCGCAGCGACAAGAGCTTCCCGATGACAAGCATACAGCTCAGCCAGTACGTCGGCGGCGAGCTGGCCGAGGCCTTTCCCAACGTAAGGGTGGACGTGCACGAGCCGGAGCTTACAGTCAACGTCGAGGTGCGCGATCTCGCGGCCTACGTTCATTCCGCGCCGGTGGACGGTGCCGGCGGCATGCCCGTCGGCTCGAACGGCGTGGCGCTGACGCTGCTCTCGGGCGGGATAGACAGCCCCGTCTCGACCTACATGATCGCAAAGCGCGGCGTGCGCCTTGTGCCGGTGCATTTCTTCTCATTCCCCTACACCTCGCAGCAGGCGAAGGAAAAAGTGCTCACGCTCGCCGAGCTGCTCACCCGCTACTGCGGTAAGATGAGCGTCCTCGTCGTGCCCTTTACCCATATACAGGAAGAGATACGTGACAAATGCCCCGAGGAGTATTTCACGCTGATCATGCGCCGCTTCATGATGCGCATAGCCTCCGTCATCGCCGAGAAATGCGGCGCCAAGGCGATAGTCACGGGCGAAAATCTCGGTCAGGTCGCAAGCCAGACGATGGAGGCCATGGCCTCTACCCAGGCGGTGGTCGACCTGCCGGTGCTCCAGCCGCTCATCGGTATGGACAAGGAGGAGATAATCCGCCTCGCGCGCGCCATCGGCACCTTCGAGACCTCTATACTGCCCTATGAGGACTGCTGCACGGTGTTCACCCCGCGCCATCCGAAGACCCACCCGAGAGTGGCCGACGTCGCCGCCGCCGAGAGCGCGATGGATATAGACGCCCTTGTCGCCGAGGCGGTGGATGGGATAGAAAGGATAGACCTGGGAAAATGAGTGATAAAGCATTTCAGACCGAGATAATCTCCGTCGGCACCGAGCTGCTGCTGGGCCACGTGACGAACACGGACGCCCGCGACGTCTCCGAGCAGCTGTCCAAAATAGGGATAAACGTGCGCTACCACACGGTCGTCGGCGACAATCCGCAGCGTCTGCGCGACTGCGTGGAGATCGCAAGGCGCCGCGCGGACGTGATCATCACCACCGGCGGACTGGGGCCGACCTGCGACGATCTGACAAAGCAGATCCTCGCCGAGGCCTTTTCCTTAAAGCTCGTCGAGGTGAAAGCCGAGCGTGAGGGGCTGTACGATTATATAAAATACAGCCGTGACTTCACGCCCAACAACTACGCCCAGGCGATGCTGCCGGAGGGCTGCACGGTCTTTCACAACAACTGCGGCACCGCGCCCGGCTGCGCCTTTGAAAAGGACGGCGTGACGGTCGTCATGCTGCCCGGGCCGCCCAAGGAGTGCCGCGCCATGCTGCTCGAGAGCGCGATACCCTATCTTAAAAAGCTCTCCGGCGGACAGATCGTGTCCCATTCGCTGCGCATCTTCGGCATAGGTGAGAGCGCCGTGGACCAGATGTTCCGCGACGAGATGGACAGGATGTCCAACCCGTCCATGGCGCCCTACGCCAAGGAGTGCGACTGTCTGCTGCAGGTGACGGCCAAGGCGCCGAGTGAGGCCGAGGCCGAGGCGATGATACGCCCGGTGATGGAGCGCGCCGCCGCGCGCCTGGGCGAGTATGTCTACGGCACGGACGTCGAGTGCATCGAGGAGGCGGTATTCGCACTGATGGAGCAAAACTCCCTCCGCTTTGCCGCTGCCGAGAGCTGCACCGGCGGCGAGGTGGCGAAGCGCTTTACCGACATCCCCGGCGCCAGCGCGCACTTTGTCGGCGGAGTGGTGACCTATACCGACGATATGAAGGCGCGCCTGCTGGGCATAGACCCCGCGCTGATCGCCCAACACGGCGCCGTCAGCCGCGAGATCGCCCGCGAGATGGCCCTGCGTGTGCGTGAGATCTCAGGCGCCGATATCGGCGTGGGCGTCACCGGCCTTGCCGGTCCCGACGGCGACGGCGTGCACGAGGTCGGCACCGTGTTCGTCTCGATGGCGGTATCGGACGGTGTCTTCGTGCGCGAGCTGCACCTGGGCGCGCAGCGCACGCGCAGCTTTATCCGCCGCATGGCGGGCAACCATGTCTACGACATGATGCGCCGCTACATGACGGGGTTGGAGATAATATAACTTCCGTCTTGAAAACGCGGCGGCATAGTGGTAAATTATCCTTGTTGAGTCCCCAAAATAATTTCGGAGGTATAAAGAAATGTTCGAGAACCTTATCGAGATACTCAAGGCAAATCCCCGCAAGATAGTTTATACCGAGGGCACGGACGCGCGCATCCTCGCTTCCGCCGCAAGGCTGAAAGAGGGCGGCTTCCTCACCCCCGTCCTGGTCGGCAACGTCGAGGCTGTCAAGGCCGCGGCGGCAAAGGGCGGCTTTGATATAGAGGGTCTGGAGATCATCGACCCCGAGACCTACGACAAGATGGACGAGATGGTCGAGACCATGGTCGCCCTGCGCAAGGGCAAGATGACCGCGGAGGAATGCCGCGCGAACCTTCTCAAGAGCAATTATTTCGGCACGATGCTCGTCAAGATGGGCGTTGCCGACGCACTGCTCGGCGGCGCGACCTACTCCACCGCGGACACTGTGCGTCCCGCGCTGCAGCTTGTCAAGACCCGCAAGGGCGCGAACCTCGTAAGCTCCTGCTTTATTCTCGTCAAGGAAGGCGCGCCGATGCTCTGCATGGGCGACTGCGCGATCAACATAGCCTATGAGGACCGCCTTGACAAGGAAGGCAATGTCGTTCTCTCCGCCGCGGCGCAGCTCGCCGAGGTCGCCGTCGAGACCGCCAAGACCGCCAAGGTCTTCGGCATGGACCCGAAGGTCGCCATGCTGTCCTACTCCACCAAGGGCTCCGGCAAGGGCGCGAACGTCGATCTCGTCCGCAACGCCACCGCCATCGCCAAGGAGGCCGCGCCCGAGCTCGCCATCGACGGCGAGATGCAGTTCGACGCAGCCGTCTCCCCCGTCGTCGGCCAGCTGAAGTTCCCCGGCAGCCCTGTCGCCGGCTTTGCCAACACCTTCATTTTCCCGGAGATACAGTCCGGCAACATCGGCTACAAGATTGCCCAGCGTCTCGGCGGCTATGCCGCCTACGGCCCGATCCTGCAGGGCCTGAATGCGCCGATAAACGATCTCAGCCGCGGCTGCGACGCGGAAGAGGTCTATCAGATGTCCATCATCACCGCGGCGCTTGCCTGAACACAAAGCACGGCGGGCCGGTAAAGCTCCGGCCCGCCGAACTTTTTTAGGAGGATGCGACGTATGGAGAGCGAGGAATACATGCGCCTTGCGCTGTCGCTGGCAAGGCAGGCCGCGCGCGAGGGCGAGGTACCCGTCGGCTGCGTGATAGCGGACGGCGACGGAAAAATCATCGGCACAGGCCGCAACCGCCGCGAGAGCGGCCGCGACGCCACAGCCCACGCCGAGATCGAGGCCATACGCGCCGCCGGCGCTGTTTTGGGCTCGTGGAGACTTGACGGCTGCACGATCTACGTCACGCTCGAGCCCTGCCCCATGTGCGCCGGCGCGATAATAAACGCGCGCATCCCCTGCGTCGTCTTTGCCGCAAAGGACGCCGTCAGCGGCGCCTGCGGCAGCGTGATCGACCTGTTCTTCGAGCGCTTCTCCCACGGCCCGCGCGTAAGCTGCGGTCTGCTGGGCGATGAGTCCGCGGCGCTGCTGCGTGATTTTTTTGCCGAGCTGAGATAAAAACGCATATCTCCCGCCGTCCTGCCCGGACGGCGTTTTTTTGCGCGAATGAGCCACATTGTAAATTGACAAGTAAATAACGATATGCTTTAATTGCTTAGTGCGATGCTCTGTGCTTTCTGTTGATAATTTGTCAATTATTCTTCGACCGTTTTCCTTGAAAGAGCGCCGGGTTTGCGGTATTATATACTTATTGTACAAAAGCCGGAGATGTATGCTTCCGGCGGATACGAACCTTAGCGAAAATGAAACAAGGGGGGTGTGCCGATGTCATTCGATGCGATCAACAACATTGCTCAGGCCGAGCTTGACGCAAAGGCCGCCGTCGCTGCGGCGGAGCAGAAGGCAAAGCAGCTTATAGCCGAGGCCGAGGACGCCGGACGTGCGTCCGTCGAGGCCGCTGTAGCCAAGGCCGACGGCGAGCTTGAGGAGCTGCGCCGCCGCGCGGGCGAAAAGAGCGAGGCAGACGCGCAAAGGCTCCGCGACGAGCTTGCGACCAAAAAGGCCGTGCTGCTCGCCAAGGCCGAAGCAAAGCTTGAAAAAGCCGCGGCTCTCGTGGTTGAAAGGATAGTGAACGACTGACATGGCCATTTTGAAAATGAAAAGGCTGCGCCTGCTCTATGCCCGCTCTGACGGCGAGGAGCTGATGCGCCGGCTGATACGTCTCGGCTGTGTCGAATTTTCGGAGCCGGAGGACGAGGTACGTGCGATGGAGTCTCTGCGCAAGCTCCCGACGGAGACGCAGACGCTCAAAAACAAGCACGCCTCTCTCGAGCGTGCGATCGAGCTGCTCGATAAGTATGCACCCGAAAAGAAAGGCCTGCTCTCCGCGCCGGCTGAATACTCCGGCGATGAGCTGCTGGACGACGCGGGGCTGGAGGACGCCCTCGCCCTTGCCGCGAAGATCTCTTCCGACGACGAGCGCATAAAGCGCATCATCGCCGAGGAGAGCCGTATCCGCGCCGTGGCCGAGTCGCTGCTGCCCTGGATGACGCTTGATCTTCCCCTTGAGACCGAGGGTACCGAGCGCAGCTGCGTGCTCTACGGCTCGCTGCCTCTTAAGGCTTCGGCAAAGAGCGTGCGCGAGGCGATGGAGAGCGTCACCGACGAGGCCGAGCTCTTTGAGATCAGCCTCGACAGGCGGGCGCAGTACGTGCTGATCGTCTGCGCGCGCGAGCACGTGGGCGAGCTGCAGGAGGCGCTGCGCGCCTTTGACTTTACCGCCCAGTCCTTCTCCGGGATGACGGGCACGGCGGTCGAGCGCACAGAGGAGTGCGAGCGCTCTCTCTCCGCTCTCTCGGACGAAAAGGAAGCCCTGCGTGCCGAGATCGTCGACATGGCCCCGTGCCGAAACATGCTCAAGCTCTTCTGTGACAAGCTTGCCGCGAAGATCGCCATGGCCGAGACGGGCGAGCTCTCGCTCGCGACCGAGGGCGTGGTTGTCATGCAGGGCTGGGTGCCCGAGGAGAAGGAGAGCGAGCTTGAGCACGTGCTCGAGCAGTTCAACTGCGCCTGGGAGACCGAAGAGCCCGCCGAGGAGGATTATCCCCAGGTGCCGGTAAAGCTTAAAAACAACAAGTTTACCAACGCGCTGAACATGGTAACGGATATGTACAGCCTGCCGCAGTACGGCACGGTGGATCCGAACCCGCTGATGGCGCCGTTCTTCATACTCTTCTACGGGCTTATGATGGCGGACATCGGCTACGGCATCATCATGATCGCCGCGGCGCTCGTCGCGATGCACAAGCTAAAGCCGCGCGGCGGCTCGCTGGCCTTCTGTCAGCTGCTGCTCTACGGCGGCATAGCCACTGCGGCGATGGGCGTGCTTACCGGCGCCTTCTTCAGCGATATCCCCTATCAGCTGGTGCATTTATTCAATCCTGACAGCACCTGGCCCGGACTGTGGCATCTCTTCAGCCCCGAGACGGACAGCGAGCTTGTGCTCTACGGCTCGATGGTGCTGGGTCTGCTGCATCTGAACACCGGCATGGCCGTCAGCGCCGTGCAGAAGGTACGCCACGGCGACGCCGCCTCCGCCATATGGGAGGAGGGCTCGCTCTGGGTCATCCTCGTCGGCGGCGTGCTCACCGCGGCGGATATGCTGCTGGTGCACAGCACGGCTCTGCACTATATCGG
>Ga0310694_10004155_pt1 | contig 14056 bp, 14 predicted proteins | sample 174DNAGHGhighgp2_FD_203884 | JGI IMG/M metagenome (GOLD analysis project Ga0310694, IMG submission 203884) | Sheep rumen microbial communities from Palmerston North, Manawatu-Wanganui, New Zealand - 1742 DNA GHGhigh gp2 (v2) (version 2) | ecosystem: Host-associated > Mammals > Digestive system... | reverse complement strand
GCGGATATGCTGCAAGACGAAGAGTCGAAATTTGAAGAGGTAGTAGGAACATACATGCTGCTTTTGGCTGATTTAGAAACGGACGGTTATTTTACCGACAATGAAGATATAGACAAGGCCGCGCTTTTCGCCTATAGATTCAAGGCATATATTCCCGCACTGCAGTTAATTGGCCGAGAATTAACAGAACGGCAAGAGGCAATCAGCAGCATAATAAACGGATTGGAAAGGGACGTACTGAAAACGAAGAGAGAAAAGGAGCGGGCGCATTAAATGGATATTGAATGGAAAATAGCCGAAATCAGAGGCACGCTATACGGCGCACTACTTAAAATTGACACGATAGCAGCGGAAAACAAAGAGTATTGCAAGGCACAAACAGCTTTACAAGAGGCGTTAGAGCTATTAGAAGATGTGCATTAAAACAGAGGGCAAGCGCCCTCTGTTTTTCTTTTCAAAAGCGCAGACGTTTGCGGTTTTGCCGCGCTGCCGGTGCCCTCAATCCACGCCGGGCGCAGCTGCCCGCGCTGGATCTCTCCCGGATCAGGAGCAGGCCCGGCCACGTCGAAGCGCCTGCAGCACGTCCAGGGCACCCAGAAGGCCGCAGAGCGGGCCGGAGCTGCCGCCCGTCTCTCTACCCGGCGACGTGGCCGGACGTGCCCAGGATCAGCGGTAGCAGCCCCGATAGATCTTCCCAGGGTCGAAGGCGCTGCCGGTGCCCTCGATCCGGGCCGGGCGCAGCCGCCCGCGCCGGATCTCTCCCGGATCAGGAGCAGGCCCCGGCCCATGCCGGAACCGCTGCACCGCTTCCAGGGCACCCAAAAGGCCCGCAGCGGCTTGATAAAACTATTCAACGTTGAAAAATTTGAGCATTACCAATGCTTTGCAGCTTTGGAGTAAACCAGGTTTAGAAACCGATTAAACCGGATATGAGGCCCGCAGCGGCCACAGAAGGCCGCAGAGCGGGCCGGAGTTGCCGCCCGTCTCTCTGCCCGGCGACGTGGCCGGACGTGTCCAGGATCAGCGGCAGCGGCCCCGATAGATCTTCCCAGGGTCGAAGGTGCTGCCGCTGCCCTCGATCCGGGCCGGGCGCAGCGGCCCGCGCTGGATCTCTCCCGGATCAGGAGCAGGCCCAGACCACGCCGGAGCCGGTGCACCGTTTCCAGGGCACCAAGAAGGCCCGCAGCGGCCACAGAAAGCCGCAGAGCGGGCCGAAGCTGCCGCCCGTCTCTCTGCCCGGCAGCGTGGCCGGGCGTGCCCAAGATCAGCGGCAGCGTGCCCGATAGATATTCCCAGAAATGAAAGAGATGTTTACTGTGCGTATTTTTCAACGTTGGAAAATACGAAATATGTTGCGGATTTAATACGCAAAGCGGCAGATTACAGCACCAAAAAGCACGGTTCAAAAAAAGCTTGACAAAACGGGAAAAACACTTTATCGTTTAAAGCGTTCAAAAAGAGCAACACCAAAAGAAAGTGAACATAGAACGTGAGCCCGCGCCCCTTTGAGGGCCAGCGCCGTTGAGCACAGGAAAAACACTGTGTTCGACGGTGCTTTTTTGCTTTTTTAGGCCCCAGAAGGCCGCAAGCCGGGCCGGAGCTGCCGCCCGTCTCTCTGCCCGGCAGCGTGGCCGGGCGTGCCCAGGATCAGCGGCGGCGGCCACGATAGACCATCCCAGAGCCGAAGGCGCTGCCGCTGCCCTCGATCCGGGCCGGGCGCAGCCGCCCGCGCTGGATCTCTCCCGGATCAGGAGCGGGCCCAGGCCATGCCGGAGCGCCTGCACCGCTTCCAGGGCACCCCGGAGGCCCGCAGCGGCCACAGGAGGACGCAGGCCGGGCCGGAGCTGCCGCCCGTCTCTCTGCCCGGCAGCGTGGCCGGACGTGCCCAGGATCATCGGCAGCAGCCCCGATAGACCATCCCAGGGCCGAAGGTGCTGCCGGTGCCCTCGATCCACGCCGGGCGCAGCTGCCCGCGCTGGATCTCTCCCGGACCAGGAGCAGGCCCGGCCACGCCGGAGCGCCTGCAGAGCATCCAGGGCACCCAGGAGGCCCGCTGCGGGCCGCGTAGGATCACAAAAGGAAGGGGGAAAGGTGAAAAATGAAAATAAGAAGAAAGACAATTCGAGCGGGATTGCTTGTAAAAATCGTAGATTCAACGCCGCCCCTGCCAAGAGACACCGCCATACAGCGCGCAGCAAAGCAAAAGGCAACAACGGCCGCGCGCAAACTACTTAATTTTAAGACGGCACAAGGCAAGCTTGAGCTGAAGCTTGCCGCGAATTTCACCAACAATGATTACTTCGTTACATTCACATACGCACCCGGAAACGAGCCAGGCAGCCGTAAAGAATGTAATGCAAACCGCGCGCAATTTATCCGAAAATTACGGGAACAGAGGAAAAAGCGCGGGGAAGTTTTGAAATGGATCTTTGCCCCGGAACACAAGCACGGAGCAGCCCGCTGGCATTTGCACGGGGTAATAAACGCCGCAAATCAAGCACTGGACTTTGACGAAATAAGCAGCCTTTGGCCGCATGGAGATGTACATATAACAAAGCTATTTGATTCAGAACACCGCTTTAATACATGGCTTGATGTAGCAAGGTATTTGACGAAAGAGCGCCCGGAAGACGGAAAAGACGAAACGCCGGTAGGCGCACAAATATACAGCTGCAGCAGGAACTTAATTAATCCGATAACAAATAGGAACTATTACAAATCCGAGTGGGTACAAGAGGAACAGAAAGCAGAAATACCAGAGACCGCAACTGGTATAGAGACAGAAGAAAAACATACTGAATATGGCTTTTATCGTTATATCAAGTACATGATAAAACCGCTATATGAGCGGGAATAGACAAAAAACAACTGAATATTCTTTTTAGCTTGAAACAGTTGATAACTTTAAGACCACGCACAGAGAAAACGGGCCGGACGCATAGACCCCAAAAGCCGCCCGTGATATATTCAAACCAGGCAGAAAAGATTACAAGCAAGCGCCCATTTCGGAAAGCCGGCCGGGCAGCTTGCGCTTTGCCGTACCCGGAAACGGGCACGGACGCAACAGAGGAGGAGAAGAAAATGCAAGAGCCGAAAAACAAGCAGCAGCCGACAATCTACAACGTCACAGACAGAGACGGGAAAATACTTCACACGATCCGATTGACGGAGAGAAAGCCGGCAAAAGCTTACCTGTTTTTGCTGCCAGATATCCGCAGGAAACGGCCGGAAGAAGCCTTAAACAACGAAGCACGCGCCTATTTTGACATGGCTTTTAATGCGCTGGATCAGCTTTGGATGGTAGACGCGGCAGCAGCGCAGGCAATCGAAGAAGATTACGGAGTCGGAGCGGCAGAAGACTACTAACGGCGCCGAAAAAAAGAGCAACACCCCCGGCAAAAAAAACACGCTCGAAGCAGTTTCGCCCAAATCGGGCGGGTCCCGGGCAAAAGAGAAATTTTCCTCGCGCCGCGCGCTGCCGCCGTGCCCACGCGCGCAAAACGGCGGGAGTTTTGGCCGTAAACGAAGAAAGGAGAATACCATGAACGCGAAAAGAGGAAGACCGAGCAAGAAAGTAAATCTTGCTGCATTCAAGCAGGAAAAAGCAGCTTTTCAGGCACACGAAATTACAGCAAAGCAGGCCGCAAAAAAATTAGGCATTGGAAGAACAACTTTTTTTCGTATGCTGAAAGAAGAACAAGCAGTCCCGGCCCATGCCGGAGCCGCTGCAGCGTTTCCAGAGCACCCAGGAGGCCCCCGGTTTTGTGAAACGGGTACCCGCCTTTGCTGATTTTGGCACCTATAGCACCAGCGCGCCCGCCGAAGACGCTGCCGGTGTCTTCAATCCGGGCCGGGCGTAGCGGCCCGCGCTGGATCTCTCCCGGATCAGGAGCAGGCCCAGACCATGCCGGAGCGCCTGCAGAGCATCCAAGGCACCCAGAAGGCCCGCAGCGGCCACAGGAGGCCGCAGGCCGGGCCGAAGGTGCCGCCCGTCTCTCTGCCCGGCAGCGTGGCCGGACGTGCCCAGGATCAGCCGGAGAGGGCCGATAGACCATCCCAGGGCCGAAGGCGTTGCCGCTGCCCTCGATCCACGCCGTGCCGGAGCTGCCCACGCTGGATCTCTCCCGGATCAGGAGCGGGCCCGGCCCATGCCGGAGCCGCTGCACCGCTTCCAGGGCACCCAGAAGGCCCGCAGCGGCCACAGGAGGCCGCAGAGCGGGCCGGAGCTGCCGCCCGTCTCTCTGCCCGGCAGCGTGGCCGGACGTGCCCAGGATCAGCCGGAGAGGGCCGATAGACCATTCCAGGGCCGAAGGCGCTGCCGCTGCCCTCGATCCACGCCGTGCCGGAGCTGCCCACGCTGGATCTCTCCCGGATCAGGAGCGGGCCCGGCCCATGCCGGAGCCGCTGCACCGCTTCCAGGGCACCCAGAAGGCCCGCAGCGGCCACAGGAGGCCGCAGAGCGGGCCATAGCTGCCGCCCGTCTCTCTGCCCGGCAGCGTGGCCGGACGCGCCCAGGATCAGCGGCAGCGGCCCCGATAGACCATCCCAGGGCCGAAGGCGCTGCCGCTGCCCTCGATCCGCGCCGGGCGCAGCGGCCCGCGCCGGATCTCTCCCGGATCAGGAGCAGGCCCAGACCATGCCGGAGCCGCTGCACCGCTTCCAGGGCACCCAGATAGCCCGCAGCGGCTTGATAAAACTTTTCAACGTTGAAAAATTTGAGCATTACCAATGCTTTGCAGCTTTGGAGTAAACCAGGTTTAGAAACCGATTAAACCGGATATGAGGCCCGCAGCGGCCACAGAAGGCCGCAGAGCGGGCCGGAGTTGCCGCCCGTCTCTCTGCCCGGCAGCGTGGCCGGACGTGCCCAGGATCAGCGGCAGCGGCCCGATAGATCTTCCCAGGGCCGAAGGTGCTGCCGCAGCCCTCAATTCACGCCGGGCGCAGCCGCCCGCGCTGGATCTCTCCCGGATCAGGAGCAGGCTCGGCCCATGCCGGAGCCGCTGCAGCACGTCCAGGGCACCCAGGAGGCCCGCAGCGGCCCCAGGAGGCCGCAGAGCGGGCCGGAGCTGCCGCCCGTCTCTCTACTCGGCAGCGTGGCCGGACGTGTCCAGGATCAGCGGCAGCGGCCCGATAGATCTTCCCAGGGCCGAAGGTGCTGCCGCTGCCCTCAATCCGGGCCGGGCGCAGCTGCCCACGCTGGATCTCTCCCGGATCAGGAGCAGGCCCGGCCCATGCCGGAGCGCCTGCACCGCTTCCAGGGCACCCAGGAGGCCCCCGGTTTTGTGAAACGGGTACCCGCCTTTGCTGATTTTGGCACCTATCGCAGCAGCGCGCCCGCCGAAGGTGCTGCCGCAGCCCTCAATCCGGGCCGGGCGCAGCTGCCCGCGCTGGATCTCTCCCGGATCAGAAGCAGGTCAAAGCAAAATTTAAAATTATGGAGGATATAAAAATGGGAAATGGACTTTCAATCGGGCCAAGAATACAAGTAGAAGGTGAAGAAGAGTACCGCAAACAAATTATAAATATTATTGAGCAGTCAAAGACGCTAGAAGCAAGAATGAGGGCGTTAACAGCTTCATTCACCGATGAGGACACAGCACAGGAACGCGCGAAGAAATCAAGCGAACTGCTCAATCTGCAGCTAGAGGCAGCACAAGAGAGAACGCGCCTTGTTCGGGATATGACCGAGAAGGCAGCAGCGGCGACCGAAGAAAACAGTATACAATCACTCAAATGGCAACAGGCACTAGCAAACGCAGAAGAACAAGAAGCAAACCTTACACATAAAATACTCGAAAACAGCCGCGCCCTTGAAGGACAAGGCGACGCGATGGAGGACGCACAGGAAAAAGCCGTTGGTATGGGAGACAGCCTCGACGACATTGCCGGCAAGTTTGGCATAAAAATCCCGGATGCGGCAAAATCAGCCCTTAACAATATAAATGGTTTTTCCGCTGGCACTGTGGCATCAATGGCGGGCGCGGCCGGAGCAATAGCCGCGACTTATGAAATCGGGAAAAAACTTTTCGACCTTACCCGTGCGGCATCTGAAGAGGCTGATGCGCTGCTTACCAGATCCGCGCAAACCGGCATTGACACAACCACGCTACAGGGCATAGACTATGCATCACGCTTTTTAGATTTTGAAGGGCTTGATAAAACCCTTGTCAAATTTACTCAAAGCATGGCAGCGGCCAACGATGGCACAAAGAGCCAGGCAGAAGCATTTACAAAGCTCGGCGTTTCTGTAACGGACTTAGACGGGAAAATGCTGAACAGCTACGACACCTTCCTTGCGGCAATTGACGCGCTGGGAAAAGTCGAAAATGCAGCAGAGCGTGACGCATTAGCAAACGCACTTTTTGGCAAATCATATGTTGACATGATACCGTTAGTCAAGGCAAGTTCAGCAGAACTCAATGCATTAACGGAAGAAGCAGAACGCGCCGGCTATATCATGGGCGAAATAGACGTGCAAAAGCTCGGAGCGCTCAATGATGCGTTACAGAAAAACGAGGCATCTGCAGGCGCACTAAAAAATAAAATTGCCGAAGAGCTTGCCCCAACATTTACACTGTTAGTAAACGTATCTACCGCAGCCCAAGACGGATTAAGAAATCTATTAGACAATGACATATTCAGATCTATTGCAGATGCAAATCCGCTTTTTGGTTTCGTGGATCTATGGTCAACCATCACAGATAAAGTATACGAATACCAGAACGCAGAAGAGGCCGCACATGCTGCCGCTGAACAGGCAGTAGCAAGGCAGCAGGAGCAAACAGCAGCTTATCAAAAACAGCTTGAAGATATGGCAACGGCCTATCTTCAAAACTATGAGGCTATAAAAACGAGTTTTGAAGGACAGTTTAGCGCGTGGGAAACATTCAGCGGTATTCCAGAAAAAACAAAAGATGGAATTTTTACCGCTATAGAAAGCCAACTACGATATTGGGAAATCTACGATGAATACTTGAACGATTTACGAAGTAGGCAAATTGAAGGAATCGAAACACTGATTTCTCGCGTAGATGATGGATCCTATGAATCAGCCGCAACTATTGAACAACTCGCGCAGATGAACGATCAAGAACTAACAGCGCTAATTGACAAAATAGCGGCTACAGATACGGCCCGAGAAAAGGCCGCTTCCGATGCGGCATTAGGAATTGACGGATTAAAAGATACGCAGATTCCAGAACTCATTACAGCTATTGAAAAATTAACGGAAACTATGAGTACATTAGCCGGTGGAGCTATTCAAGACGCCGAAAATGCTACAGGAGCACTCGTAGCATTAACAGGAACAGCAGATGAAGCATATGAACGCATGCGGCAGGCCGCACATAATGCGGTCGCAGATTCAAGAGCAATTATTGCAGATATCGCAAATTCCATTGAAATACCAGGCCATAACGCAGCAGGTACAGACAATTGGCGCGGCGGGTTAACGTGGGTAGGGGAACAAGGCCCCGAGCTTGTGCGCCTTCCTCGCGGAACCCAGATTTACACCAATGAGGAATCAACACAGATGGTGCAATCAGGGAAAAACACGCCAACAGCCCAAGATTACCACGGCGAACTTTCCGCGCTAATGTCAGAATTAAAGGGATTCAGACAAGAAATCGCCGGACTGAAAATGCTCGGAAGGATGCGAGGATATTAAAAACGCAGCCGCCCGCGCTGGATCTCTCCCGGATCAGGAGCGGGCCCAGACCATGCCGGAGCGCCTGCAGAGCATCCAAGGCACCCAGAAGGCCCGCAGCGGCCACAGGAGGCCGCAGGCCGGGCCGAAGGTGCCGCCCGTCTCTCTGCCCGGCAGCGTGGCCGGACGTGCCCAGGATCAGCCGGAGAGGGCCGATAGACCATCCCAGGGCCGAAGGCGTTGCCGCTGCCCTCGATCCACGCCGGGCCGGAGCTGCCCACGCTGGATCTCTCCCGGATCAGAAGCAGGCCCAGACCATACCGGAGCACCTGCACCGTTTCCAGGACACCCAGGAGGCCCCTGGTTTTGTGAAACGGGTACCCGCCTTTGCTGATTTTGGCACCTATAGCACCAGTGCGCCCGCCGAAGACGCTGCCGGTGCCTTCAATCCGGGCCGGGCGTAGCTGCCCGCGCTGGATCTCTCCCAGATCAGGAGTAGGCCCAGACCATGCCGGAGCGCCTGCATCGCTTCCAGGGCACCCCGGAGGCCCGCAGCGGCCACAGGAGGCCGCAGGCCGAGCCGGAGCTGCTGCCCGTCTCTCTGCCCGGCAGCGTGGCCGGACATGCCCGGGATCAGCGGCAGCGGCCCCGATAGACCATCCCAGGGCCGAAGGTGCTGCCGGGCCCTCGATCCGCGCCGGGCACAGCAAATAAGACCACATAGAACGTGAGCCAGCGCCCTATAAGGGCCAGCGCCGTTGAGCACAGGAAAAACACTGTGCTTGACGGCGCTTTTGCTTTTTAACCCCTAAATGGGGGACGTGAAAGAATAGCATAGCAAGAAAGAGAGGGCAAAAAGAAATGAATAGGAATAAAATCTTGCTTGATGCGGGAGCTATGATTTGCCCCGTTTGCAGGCGAAAAATTAAGGGGACAAGAGTATTACCAGCTTTTGAAATGCAAAACATCAGTATTAGATGCAACTGGTGCAAGCACACCTTTCTTGCAAACGGAAACGAAAACGGCCTTTACTATATGGAACTTAAAGCACCCAGCGCATAATAGGAAAGGAATGCTTTTTTATGGAAAATCAATCAGATTTAGCAGGGCGCACATTTGGCACGCTTGAAGTCTTGAGAGCCTATCCCGTATCAGATAAACACGGGAAATACTGGATTTGTCGTTGTAAATATTGCGGGGTTGAAATAGCAATAAGAGCAAGTAATTTGACGTCCGGACACACAAAATCTTGCGGAGCAAATTCATGTAGAAAAAAATTGTTATAAATGCAAGAGAATACAGAATATTTTTATAAAACCGGCTTTTTTTATAAAAAGGCCGGTTTTTCTATGCCGTCCCGCAGGCCGGGCCGGAGCGCCTGCAGCGGCCACAGTGGGCCGCAGGCCGGGCCGAAGCTGCTGCCCGGCGACGTGGCCGGGCGTGCCCAGGATCAGCGGCAGCGGCCCTGATAAACCATCCCAGGGCCGAAGGTGCTGCCGGTGCCCTCGATCCGGGCCGGGCACAGCCGCCCGCGCCGGATCTCTCCCGGATCAGGAGCAGGCCCCGGCCACGCCGGAGCCGCTGCAGAGCTTCCAGGGCCCCCAGGAGGCCCGCAGCGGCCACAGGAGGCCGCAGGGCGGGCCGGAGCTGCCGCCCGTCTCTCTGCCCGGCAGCGCGGCCGGACGTGTCCAGGATCAGCGGCAGCGGCCCCGATAGATCTTCCCAGGGCCGAAGGCGCTGCCGCTGCCCTTGATCCATGCCGGGCACAGCTGCCCGCGCCGGATCTCTCCCGGATCAGGAGCAGGCCCAGACCATGCCGGAGCGCCTGCACCGTGCGCGCCGCTGTTTTTAGTCCCCTTTTAACAGGCTTTTCAAAAAGTACCAAAAGCCTGTTGACAAGTTCAAAAAAACAGTTTAATATTTGAGTACCAAAAAAGACGAACGATAATAAAGAGACATAAACGAAGAAAAGAAGGGGCTTTAAAATGGCTGTTTATCTCTATTGCCGGATCTCTCAACGGCGGCAAAATATAGAAAGGCAAAAGAGGAACCTTAAAGAGGCATTTCCCAGCGGAACAATTATTGAAGAGGCATACACAGGAACAACAACCGCCCGCCCGGCCTGGACAAAAATTTATAAAAAGGCTGTCGCCGGTGACACAATCGCATTTGACAGTGTTTCGAGGATGAGCAGGAACGCCACAGAAGGAATTGAAGTATACGAAGATTTGTATAATCGCGGGGTTAATCTCGTTTTCCTCAAAGAACCGTATATAAACACAGAGAATTACAGGAGTTCACTAAAGGAAATCGGGCTTGTAGGGGATGAAATAGCAGACGAATATATAAAAGCCACGAATAGAGTTTTGATTATTCTTGCAAAAAGGCAGGTGCTTCAAGCATTTGAGCAGAGCGAAAAAGAAGTGAAAGACCTGCAGCAACGAACAAGAGAGGGATTACAAACCGCCGCGTTAAACGGGAAAAAGTTAGGAAGAGAAGCAGGAGCAAAAATCGAAACAAATAAAGCAAAATTCTCAAAAAGAGAAATAGTAAAATTATCACGGGACTTTAACGGGACAAACAGCGACGAAGAAGTTATAAAAATATTGGGAATCTCCCGAAACACGTACTACAAATACAAGGGAGAAATAAAAGCCGCGAGAGAAGAAGCAGCAGAAAAGGAAGTTGCTGAAATCCTTGCGGAGCCATGAACCCCAAAGGGGAACGAAATATACCAGCAAGCATCGCCTTTGTACTCTCACAAAGGCCGGCAAGTATAGCAAGTGTTAAACTTGCCGATAGGGGAACACCCCTAAAACCCCCAAGGGCGCACTTCTATACACCCGCATGACTGCCCGAGCAGTTTTTGTTTGCGTCCTTGCGTCCGGCCCTGCAAGCAGGGCAAGCGTGGCCACACTTGCAAAAATCTACGCGCCGAAGGCGCTGCCGGTGCCCTCGATCAGAGCCGGGCGCAGCTGCCCACGCTGGATCTCTCCCGGATCAGGAGCAGGCCCAGCCCATGCCGGAGCGCTGCAGAGCTTCCAGGGCACCCCGGAGGCCCGCAGCGGCCACAGGAGGCCGCAGGCCGGGCCGGAGCTGCCGCCCGTCTCTCTGCCAGGCACCGTGGCCGGACGTGTCCAGGAACAGCGACAGCGGGCCCGATAGATCATCCCAGGGCCGAAGGTGCTGCCGCTGCCCTCGATCCATGCCGGGCGCAGCCGCCCGCGCTGGATCTCTCCCGGATCAGGAGCAGGCCCGGCCACGCCGGAGCGCCGAAAAGCAATTGTTGAAAATTGACTTTTCAACAATTTTCACCGTACAAAAGGTTGTTTCAAAGCGTACAAAAGGTTGTTTCAAAGCGTACAAAAGGTTGTTTCAAAGCGTACAAAAAGTTGCTTCAAACGGCCGATACATTATTTAAAAAAGTATTTAAAGTATATAAAGTATTTTTAAGTAGCTCGCGCGCGCGAGAGAAAGGATTTTTTGATATGAACAAAGGGCCGGAGTTTGCTTCATTGTCAGAAACTACTCACGATCTCGAAATAGCACAAGCTCGTGATTATTACGTTGTGCAGCATAATGATTTAGTCCAAAAGCAGCGCTTCACTCTTGAAAAGAACGCGGGCAATTCCTTAACTGTGATGGAGGAAAAAGTGCTTGCGTATCTCATAAGCCAAATAAAGCCGGATGCAAAAACCCTCGAGCCGCTCACGTTTGATATAAAAACGTTTTGCGAAGTTTGCGGATTGACCGCTACAGGAGATAGCAACTATTACGGGAGACTTAAAAGCACGATTGAAAAACTTGCCGGGCGCGTTATGTGGTTATCAGACCGCCAGCAGGGTATAGAAACGACTGTAAGATATATAGACCGGGCCACGATCCAAAAAGGCACAGGGAAAGTCAAAATCCGTCTTGATGAAATGTTAGGCCCCTATTTGCTAAACCTTGCAGGGAACTATTTTCAATTCTCATATCACAACATTCTCGCCATGAAATCAAAATACGGGATTCAGCTATACAAGCTGCTGAAAAGCTATTACTACAATTTCCCCCGTATAAAGTTTTCTCTTGAAGATCTCAAGATGAACTTAGACGCGGCAAATTACGAGAATTTTACAAACTTCAAAAAGAAAGTAATTGAACCAGCCTTGAAGGATATAAACACATACAGCGATTTACAGGTAACAGCGGAATTCGTTAAAACAGGGCGCACATTTACAGATGTTATTTTTTCCATGAAGGATTTAGAAAAGCCGAAAACCCCAGAGGCTTTACAAGAGGCGCAGCGCCGTTATAGCAATGTGGAAAGAGAAATTGACCCGGATCAATTAACGCTTGACGGGTATTTAGGAGGGCTTTGGCTATGACCGGCGAACTTCTCACCGTAAAGGAATATGCAGCCCGCAAGGGCATGACAGAACAAGCGGCCTATAAGCAGATAAGGGCGGGAAAGCTTGTAACTGTCGAGCGGCAGGAAAACGGTAAAGCAAAAAAATATATCTTTTTCCAAGAAATACAGACAACCGAAACCGAAGGCGCTGCCGGTGCCCTCGATCCGCGCCGGGCACAACCGCCCGCGCTGGATCAGACCACCGCAGAGGATGAATCACAGAAAGAACCTGCAAAACAAGCGGCCACGGATCAAACCGCAGCCGCATTAGAAAAGGCAGTTGCAGCACTCACCGCCCAGCTCGAAGAAAAGGACAGGCAAATAAACCGCCTCACTGAATTATTAAGCCAATCTCACCAACTGCAAGCCCACAGTCAAAAGCTACTTGAACAAGGAACCGCGCAGCCGCCAGAGATGAACCAGGAGGAACCGGAAAAGGAACCAGAGGAACCGCGGCCACAAGAGGAACCAGAGCAGCCGAAAAAGAAACGCGGCTTTTGGGAGTGGCTTGCATCTATATAAACGCATAGCAAAGCCCGCAGCGGCCACAGGAGGCCGCAGAGCGGGCCGGAGTTGCTGCCCGTCTCTCTGCCCGGCAGCGTGGCCGGACGTGCCCAGGATCAGCAGCAGCGGCCCCGATAGACCATCCCAGGGCCGAAGGCGCTGCCGGTGCCCTCGATCCGGGCCGGGCGCAGCTGCCCGCGCTGGATCTCTCCCGGATCAGGAGCAGAAACAGCGCAGACGGGAAAACAGCCCACAGAACCGGCAACAGTTTATTGCTTGCATACTCATATGTGAATATGCAAGCGAACTGAATTAAAGAGGCGGGCCGAATGTCGCACTTGATACCGGCTTGCTATAAAACTTGCTTAGAATATGCAACTTGCTTGCAAGTATTCATAAAGACTGTGCAGAAGCCCCCCTACAGGCCCTTGAAAAGTCACAAATAGCCCCGCAGCGGGCCGCAGTCGATGCGGACACCCGGCATTGTTGACAAAATACAAAGCAAACCCCCGTTTGACGTGTGCGCAAGACGCGGACAACGGCAAAACGCACAAAAGAACAAATCAAACAGGGGTTAAGTTTGAGTATATGGCACAAAAATGAATACGATGAATGTCGTATAATTTAGTTTGTACGACATTCGCAAACGGGGGTTTGAAATGGGACGAAAAAATCTTGACAAAAAGCAGGAAACAAGCCTATAATAAGAACAGTACCAAAGCAAAACTACGTTATAAAAGTGGAGGCAAAACACATGAGCAAGGTTTATTTGTATATCCGTGGGCAGGGAAAGCGGGCACAGCTTGACCGGTTACTAAAGGAATACCCGCGCGGGGAAACCGTGGAAGATAAACAGCCGCCTGAAGAACTCGAACGGATTATAACGGAGGCCGGGCCGGGCGATCTGATAGCAGCCGATAATATAGCCGCTATTCCAGAAATAACCGCCGAGACATACAAGAACGTATGCAGCCGGGGCGCAGGACTGTATTTCTTGCAGCAACCATATTTAAGCAGCGAAATATTTAGCGTATACTTTGCTGCAGAGGCGGCACAGGAAACGGCGCTACACATCTTGCAACGGCAGATAAACGCCGAGACAGCACGACAGCGGCGGCAGCGAGACCGGGAAAAGGCCGGGCTTGATGCAGCAGCAGCCGCAGGCCGAAAAGGTGGCCGCAGAGCGGGCGAAAAACAAACCTCGAAGAAAGAACAGCCTATGAAAGACGTTATGCGGGAGCTTATTGCACAGGGCATAGACGGGCCGGAAATGTTCGAGCGGCTTAATTCTACTTTGCCAGGAATGAGCATTTCGCGCAATACATTCTACAAGTACAGGAAACAGCTAAAGAACCAAGAAACAGAAGAAAACACCGCGCAAAAATAGCCGCAGGCCGGGCAGCGTGGCCGGGCGTGCCCAGGATCAGCGGCAGCGGCCCCGATAGACCATCCCAGGGCCGAAGGCGCTGCCGCTTCCCTCGATCCGGGCCGGGCGCAGCGGCCCGCGCTGGATC
>Ga0310694_10004154_pt1 | contig 14062 bp, 9 predicted proteins | sample 174DNAGHGhighgp2_FD_203884 | JGI IMG/M metagenome (GOLD analysis project Ga0310694, IMG submission 203884) | Sheep rumen microbial communities from Palmerston North, Manawatu-Wanganui, New Zealand - 1742 DNA GHGhigh gp2 (v2) (version 2) | ecosystem: Host-associated > Mammals > Digestive system >... | reverse complement strand
GCTCACGGATGCCGCCTCAGCAGCCCCGCGATTCTGTGTGTGCCATCGGCACCACGTCCTTCCGTTGTCTTCTATTTATATATTTCGACGTGCTTTCGGGGATTGCTTCCTGCTCTTTGGAAATTTTGGAAATTTTTTTACCAGTTTTCACATGCTCCCGTTCAAGCCCTTCCGGTCAGCCTTCCCAGGCCAGCCCGGTATGGTTCGCCATGATGCCGACCAGTCTGCGGGCTTCCGCCTCCGTTTCCGCCTCCGCAAAGATCCGCACCCGGGGCTCCGTGCCGGAGAACCGGGTGATCACCCAGCCGCCCTCCAGATACACCTTGCATCCGTCCATCCTGCTGATCCTTTCAATCTTCCGGCCGAAATCGGGAAGGCGCTGTTCCTCCATCACGGTGCTGTAGATCTCGTCCCGCACCTCCTGCGTCAGGGGCCAGTCGTATTCCGCCATGTGCAGTTCTCCGAACTGTCGGAACAGATCCGTCACCAGCTCGCTCAGTTTCTTCCCTGTCACGCTGATCATTTCCACCAGCAGGCTCGCCGCGTACAGGCCGTCCTTGCCGGAAATATGTCCCCGCACCGTCAGGCCGCCGGAGGATTCGCCGCCGATCAGGGCGTCGTGGGCCTCCATGCCCGCGGAGATATGCTTGAAGCCCACCGGCACTTCGATGCACTCCTGGCCGTAGGCCTTCGCAATCCGGTCCAGCAGGTGGGTCGTGGCGATATTGCGAACCGCCGCCCCTCTCCATCCTTTGTATCCCATCAGATAGTAATACAGCAGGGCCAGTGTCTCGTTCGCCGTCACGTAGCGGCCTTTCTCGTCAATGATGCCGAGCCGGTCCGCGTCGCCGTCCGTGGCGATGCCCACGTCCGCCGTGTGTTCCTTGACTGCGTACTGCAGGTCCACCAGGGTGTCCGGGTTCGGCGCGGGCAGGTGCCGGCCGAAGAAAGCGTCGTGACGGTCGTTGATCACGTCAATGTCGCATCGGGCGGTGTAGAGAATCGTCTGAAGCCCGGTCAGGCTCACGCCGAACATCGGGTCCAGCACGATGCGCAGCCGGCGCTTCCGGATCGCGTCCGTGTCCACCTGGCGCAGGATCGAATCCAGATAATCGTCCCGGGGATCGAGATACACAATCTTTTCCTCTTCCACTGCCTGCGCAAATGGAACGGAGCGGATGCTGTCCTCTTCCAGTTCGTTCGCCTCCGCCTCGATGGCCCGGGTCACATCCTCCGCTGCGTCCCGGCCGCCGGCGGTGAAGAGCTTGATGCCGTTCCACACGGCGGGGTTGTGGCTGGCCGTCACCATCGCGCCGTAGGGCAGTTCAAGGTTTTTCACCGTGAACATAATCTGGGGCGTCGGGCAGGAGCCGTTTACAAACCGGACCTTCACGCCCTCCCCGGCCAGCACTTCGCAGAACCAGCTCAGTGCTTCCTTGCTCAGGAACCGGCGGTCGTACCCGGCGCAGATCCCCTGCTCCGCGCAGTTTTCCCGCACCATCCGCCGCGCCAGTGCCGCGGCGATCCGCCGGATGTTTTCCTTTGTAAACCCGTCGCCGATGACGGCCCGCCATCCGCCCGTACCGAATTTGATCATGGTTCCGTTCCCCCCTTATCCTTTTTTTCTTCTGTTTAGCCCATCAGGATCTCAACCGTGTGGATTCCTTCTGTGAAAGCAGGAATCGTTTCTGCGACTTTCCCGTCCACGGTGATCCGGCGAACGCCTTTCTCCACGTGCTCCGGGTTTTCCACCCGGATCCGGTATTCCGCTCCCCGCCATTTCCGGACGGCCTCAAACCCGTCCCATTCCGCCGGAATGCAGGGATCCACCGTCAGTCCGTCAAACCCCGGCCGGATCCCGAGCATATACCGGGTCGCCGCGTAGTAGGCCCACCCGGAGCTTCCGGTCATAAAGGGATGCCGGGCCCTTCCGAAGGCCGTGTGGTCCTTCCCCATAATGAACTGGCAGTAGCTGTAGGGTTCGGCCTGGCGGATCTCCATTTTGTCGTTCTGGTTTTCCGGCAGCAGGGCGTCATAGAACTTCATGGCCCGTCCCCCGCGGCCCAGCATGCATTCCGCCACCCAGGCCCAGGGATTCGGATGGCTGAAGATCGCGCCGTTTTCCTTGACGCCCGGATACACCCTCGTCACAAACCCGATGCTGTCGTCCAGCGTCACAAAGCTCGGAGCGTTCAGCATCAGTCCCCAGGGGGTGTATAGCCATTCGTCCACCGCGTCCATGCAGCTGAGGCCCATTTCCCGGGTTGCGGCCCCGCTGACCACGGCCCAGGTGTTGCTTTCCATATGAACCTTGCCTTCCTTCGCGTCCCGGGCGCCGATGGGCCGTCCGTACGCCGTAAAGCCCCGCAGGAACCATTCGCCGTTCCACAGGGTTTCCCGGCAGGTCTCCTCCATGCCTGCCTTCAGCCGGGCATATTTTGCAATATCTTCTTCCCGTCCGAGGGCAGCGGCGGCGTCCAGGAAATGGTTCGTCGCCCAGATCAGCAGGAAGGCCACCATCGCGCTTTCCCCGCCGCCCAGGTTCAGGCAGTCGTTCCAGTCCGCCCGCAATCCTTTGGTCACGCCGTGACTCCCCGTCTGCGCATAGGAGAAGTCCAGCGCCGCCTTCATGTGATCCCATACGGTGGCCTCGCCTTCGTCCGCGAAGGGGATCACCTCGTCGAAGAAGGAGAGGTCTCCGCTCTCCCGAACGTTCTCGATAATGGCGGGAATCAGCCACAGCGCGTCGTCAGCGCAGGCGTCTTTGATTCCGTGGAGCATACTCTTTTTGTCCGCTTCGGGAATCACCGTCGGGCTTTTAAAGCCGTCGTCCTCCCCTTTTTCCAGCACCGCCGGATCAAACAGGTGCAGCCCGTAGCCCGCGCGCATCTGCCCGTGCAGCAGCTGGCGGATCCGCTTTTCGCACATGGCGGGCTCCCCGTGGGGAATGCACATGGCGTCCTGGGCCGTGTCCCGATAGCCGAGGCCGGTCCGCCCGCCCACCTCGATGAAGGAGGAGAACCGGGAGAACAGCACGTTGACCTCGCTCTGATAAAAGTTCCAGATGTTCAGGCTCCGGTTCATGTTCTCGTGGGGCGTGGAAACCTGCAGCCGCCCCAGCTTTTCGTCCCAGAACCGCCGCAGTTCCCCGAAGGCCCGGTCGCAGCCCGCCTCGTCGTAGCGTTCCCGGGCCTTCCGGGCGGCGTCTCCCCTGCCCGTGCCCAGATAGAAGAGCACTCTCTTTTCCTCTCCCGGGGCCAGGGTGATCTTTTTCTGCAGCGCGCCGCAGGGGTTCCCGCCCAGCTCCAGCGAGCCGGAAAGCGCGCCTTTCTCCACGCCCAGGGGATTCCGCTCCGTCCGGTAGGGGCCGATAAAGCTTTCCCGCACACCGTCAAAGCCGTCCGGCTCGAAGTTCCCCGCGAAGAACTGGAAGGCGTCCTTTTCATAGTGCAGCTCGCACACCGCCGCGCCGTCCTCCCGGTGGGATCCGGCGGCGTAAAGGCTCATCTGGAAATTCTGGTTATCCATGTCGATTTCATGGAAGGAAAACTCAACATAGCCGAAGACGCTCAGCTTCCGTTCCCGGTCCGAATCGTTCCGGATCCGAACGTCGAAGATCTCCACCGGATCCTCGCCGCCCTCTTCCCGGGGAATAAAGAGAATCTGCTCCCCGCGGATCCCCTCCGTTTCGCAAAGGAACCGGGAATAGCTCAGTCCGTGGCGGGCTTCATATTTTGCCCCGTCCAGGGGCAGTCCCGTGGGCTGCCAGCTCACGGACCAGTATTTCCCGCTCTCCTCGTCCCGAAGATACACATAGTGTCCGGGCCAGTCCATCGGCACGCCGTTGGGCCGGAACCGGGTGATCCGGTGGTGCTGGGGGCTGTCCAGCCAGGAATAGCCCCCGGCGTTATGGCTGATCACGGTACCCATCCGCTGGGTGCCGAGATAGTTGGTCATGGACTGCGGTACGTCCACCCGGTCAATCACATATTCCCGCGCTGCGTCGTCAAAGTATCCGTATCGCATGTCTGTTCTCCTCCCCATTTATCCTTTTCCTGTCAGGACATCTGTTATCCTCCAGTCCGCGCTCCATCTCGTCAATACCCCCGGCGCTCCGGGCAGGATGCTTCCCGCCAGTTGCTCCCCGACGGACGCTGCCGGCGTCCTCGTGCACATGGCGCAGGCGTCCTCCGGCCGAATGCCGAAAAGGTGAATCAGGTTTTCCAGCGCCTTCGGCATGGTCAGCACGGACCCCGCCAGCGTTCCGTCCGCCAGCCGCGCTTCCCCGTTTTTCACGAACACCTTCTGGCCGCCCAGGGCATATTCCCCCTCCGGCAGGCCCGCCGCTTCCATAGCATCGGTAATGGCCACCGCCCGGCCGGGTCCCTTGCACAACGCCAGCAGCCGCACCGCGTCCCGGTGCAGGTGGATCCCGTCGCAGATCATTTCGCAGTAAAACCGCTCATCCGTCAGTGCCGCTCCTGGAACGCCCGGATCCCGGTGATGAAGGGGTGTCTGGGCGTTAAAGGTATGGGTCACATGGTTCGCCCCCCAGTCCGCCGCCCGGTGCGTCTGTTCCGCGGTAGCCGCGGTGTGGCCGACGGAAACCCGGATCCCCGCCGCCGTCGCCTGCCGGATAAAATCTTCGCTGCCTTCCCGCTCCGGAGCGACCGTAATCAGTTTCACAGCGGCAAAATCCCCTCCGGTCAGCATTTCCAGTTTTTCCATGGATGGATCTGTAAAAAACTCCTTCCGCTGGGCGCCGGCCTTGCTCTCCTGAAGGAAAGGAGCCTCCATATGCGCGCCCAGCACCCGGGCGCCCTCCGTCTCCGGCCGTTCCATCACCGCCCGGATGCCCTCAATCGCCCGGCGCGTTTCTTCCGGGTCCGCGCTCATCGTCGTCGGGCAGAAGGCACTCACGCCGAGCTTCAGCAGTGCCCGGCTCATGGCCCGCACCGCTTCCTCCCCCTGCATGGTGTCGCGCCCGCCGAAGGCGTGAATATGCACGTCCACAAACCCGGGCAGCAGAAAATCCCCGCCCAGGTCCGTCACGTTTTCTCCCGCTTCCGGCCGCAGATTCCTGCCGGTTTCCGTTATCCGGCCGTCCAGAAGACGCACGTCCGTTTCCCTGTCAAAATTCCTTCCGTTATACACTGCAGCATTCCGTATCAGCATATCCGGTGCTCCAATCTTTTGTTTTTTCTGTCGCCCATAGGTTACCGCATCTGACGGTTCTTTTCAAGAGGAAAATGCTCTCTTTGGGAAATAAAACGGAACCCCGGCGCAGGCCGGGGCTCCGATGATTTGAACCCTGTAGATTATCCGAGCACGACTTCCACCGCGTGGGTCTTGCCGTCGCCGAAAACCGGCAGCACATTGCCTTCGATCTTCTTCCCGTCGACGGTCACTTCCTTCACGCCGCGGCACACGTGCTGCGGGTTCCTGATCTCAATGTCGTACATCGCCCCGCGGAACCGCCGGCTCACCTTATAACCGTCCCAGGTATGCGGAATGCACGGATCGATCTTCAGGCCGTCCCAGTCGGGCTTGATGCCCAGGATGTAGTTGCTGATGACATAGAAGTTCCATGCCGCGGTGCCCGTCAGCCAGCTGTTCTTGGCCTGGCCGAAGTTCTTGGCGTCCTTGCCGGCGATCATCTGGCTGTAAACATAGGGTTCCACCTTGTGCAGGTCGGAAATCTCCTCGCGCCAGGCGGGAGCAATCCGGCTGTACAGGTCAAAGGCCCGGTCGCCGTGGCCCACGACGGTTTCCGCCGCGATGATCCAGGGATTGTTGTGGCAGAAGATGCCGCCGTTTTCCTTGTATCCCGGAGGATAGCTGCTCACTTCGCCAAGCTCCAGGTGATATTCGCTGTAGGCCGGCTGCTGCAGCACGATACCGTGTTGGGTCTCCAGGTACTTGTGCACGCTTTCCAGCGCCTTTTCGGCCTTGCCGTTATGGACGCCGACCCCGGCCATCACGCAGTAGCCCTGGCTTTCGATAAAGATCTTGCCTTCTTCGCATTCCTTGCTGCCGACCTTATGGCCCATGGCGTCATAGGCACGCACGAACCATTCGCCGTCCCAGCCGTCCTTCTCAATGGCCTTCGTCATGGCGTCGATATGGGCCTGATATTCATCGGCCTTCGCGTTGTTGCCCTTGCGGCGTTCGATGGCCACCAGTTCCGGTCCGATGGAAACGAACATGCCGGCGATCAGCACGGATTCCGCCACCCGCTCGTCGGGCGCTTCCGGGTTGGAGAAGGTCTGGAAGCTTTCGTCCGGCGTGTCGGAATAGCAGTTCAGGTTCAGGCAGTCGTTCCAGTCCGCCCGCCCGATCAGGGGCAGGTCGTGCGGTCCGCGGTTGTTCACTACGTGCATGAAGCTGGCTTCCAGGTGCTCCAGCAGCGTGCCGCAGTCGTTCGGGTTGCAGTCATAGGGCGTCGCTTCGTCCAGAATGGCAAAATCGCCCGTTTCCTTGATATAGGCGGCCGTGCCGGCGATCAGCCACAGCGGGTCGTCGTTGAATCCGCCGCCGATGTCGTTGTTGCCCTTCTTGGTCAGGGGCTGGTACTGATGATAGCACCCGCCGTCGCGGAACTGGGTCGCAGCGATGTCCAGGATGCGCTCCCGCGCCCGTTCCGGAATCTGGTGCACAAAGCCCAGCAGGTCCTGGCTGGAGTCGCGGAAGCCCATGCCGCGGCCGATGCCGCTTTCGAACATGGAGGTGCTCCGGCTCATGTTGAACGTCACCATGCACTGATAGGGATTCCAGATGTTCACCATCCGGTTCAGCTTCTCTTCCCCGCTCGTCAGCGTGTAGGCGCTCAGCAGGTTGTCCCAGTGCTTTTTCAGCGCGTCAAAGGCTTCGGCGATCTGTTCGTCCGTGCTCAGTTTGGAAAGCAGTTCCTTCGCGGGCTTCTTGTTGATGACGCCCTTCTTCTCCCACTTTTCTTCCACCGGCAGTTCAACATAGCCCAGCACGAAGTTGAATTTCTTTTCCTCGCCCTTTTCCAGGTGCACCCTGATCTGGTGCGCCGCCATGGGCTGCCAGCCGGAGGCGACGGAGTTGCCCATCTTGCCGGTGGTCACGGCCCGGGGATTCTCAAAGCCGTTGTACATGCCGAGGAAGGTTTCCATATCCGTGTCGAACCCGTCAATGGGGGTGTTCACGGCGTAGAAGGAATAGTGGTTCCGCCGCTCCCGGTATTCGGTTTTGTGGTAAACCACGCCGTCCTCCACCTCAACCTCGCCCGTGGAGAAGTTCCGCTGGAAGTTCAGCATGTCGTCCTGGGCGTTCCACAGGCAGAATTCCACGAAACTGGTCAGGATCACGTCCTTCGCCGCGTCCGATTCGTTCGTCAGGGTGATCTGATGCACTTCGGCGTCAAAGCCCATGGGCACGAAGCTCAGCTGGCTGGCCTTCAGGCCGTTCTTTTTGCCGGTGATGACGGTATAGCCCATGCCATGGCGGCAGGTGTATTCGTCCAGCTCGGTTTTCACCGGTTTCCACCCGGGGTTCCACACCGTTCCGTTGTCATTGATGTAAAAGTACCGGCCGCCGTTGTCAACGGGCATGTTGTTGTAGCGGTAGCGGGTAATCCGGCGCAGGCGGGCGTCGCGGTAGAAGCAGTAGCCTCCGGCGGTGTTGCTGATGATGCCGAAGAATTTTTCGCACCCGAGGTAGTTGATCCAGGGATAGGGCGTGCGGGGTGTCTCGATCACATACTCCCGCGCCTTGTCGTCAAAGTGGCCGAATTTCATGGAGTCCGTCTCCCTTCTGTTGTTTATTTATCACTTTCCTTGATCTTTTCAAGGTACTCGTCATAGCTGCACAGGTAATCCGCGATGGTGCCGTCCGGCCGGATTTCAATGATCCGGTCCGCAACCGTGGATACGAACTGGTGATCCTGGCTGGAGAAAATCACGTTCCCCGGGAAATTGATCAGGCCGTTGTTCACCGCGGTAATCGACTCCAGGTCCAGGTGGTTTGTGGGCTGGTCCAGCATCAGGAAGTTCGCGCCGGAAAGCATCATCCGGCTCAGCATGCAGCGTACCTTCTCGCCGCCGGAAAGCACCTTCACGGGCTTGTACACGTCGTCCCCGCTGAACAGCATCCGTCCGAGGAAGCCGCGCATATAGGTCTCCAGCTGCTCCGGCGAATACTGGGCAAACCACTGCATCATCGTCAGGTCGCATCCGTCGAAGTATTTGCTGTTGTCCTTCGGGAAATAGCTGGTCGTGATCGTCACGCCCCATTTCACCGTGCCGCTGTCCGGCTCAATCTCCTCCGCCAGAATCCGCATCAGCGCCGTCACCGCCTGTTCGTTGCCGACCAGGGCGATTTTCTGGCCCTTCGTCACCAGGAAGGATACGTCCTTCAGCAGCTGCACTCCGTCCTGGCTGTAGCAAAGATTCGTCACCTGGAGGATGTCCTTTCCGGCTTCCCGGTCCGGCGTGAACGCCACCCAGGGATACCGCCGGCTGCTGGCGGGCATCTGCTCAATGGTCAGCTGGTCCAGCAGCTTCCGCCGGCTGGTGGCCTGCTTGGCCTTGCTCTTGTTCCGCGAGAACCGCTGGATGAATTCCTGCAGCTCCCTGATCTTGTCCTCCCGGCGCTTCTTCTGGTCGTTCATCAGCGCCTGCATCATCTTGCTGGAATCGTACCAGAAGTCGTAGTTGCCGACGTACATCTTCACCTGGTTGTAGTCGATGTCGACGATGTGGGTACAGACGTTGTTCAGGAACCACCGGTCGTGGCTGACCACGATCAGCGTTCCCGGGAATTCCATCAGGAAATCCTCCAGCCACGCCACCGAGCGGTTGTCCAGGTTGTTGGTCGGTTCATCCAGCAGCAGGATGTCCGGATTGCCGAACAGCGCCTGGGCCAGCAGCACCTTGAACTTGTCTCCCGCCTGCAGCTCGCTCATCATCATCGTGTGCTCTTCCGCGGGAATGCCCAGCCCGGTCAGCAGCGTGGCCGCGTCGCTTTCCGCGTTCCAGCCGTCCATTTCCGCAAACTCGCCCTCCAGCTCCGCGGCCTTTTCCCCGTCCGCCTCGCTGAAATCCGGCTTCATGTAAAGAGCGTCCTTCTCCTTCATGATGTCGTAGAGCCGTTTGTTTCCCATGATCACCGTATCCATGACAGGATAATCATCATACATGAACTGGTCCTGTTTCAGCGTGCTCATGCGTTCCGTCGGCGGAATCGTCACCGAGCCTGTCGTCGGTTCCAGTTCTCCGCTGAGAATTTTCAGGAAGGTGGATTTTCCCGCCCCGTTCGCGCCGATAATCCCGTAGCAGTTACCGGGCAGGAACTTCAGATCCGCTCCGGAAAAGAGCTTCTGACCGCCAAAGGTCAGGGAAACATTGCTGACTGTAATCATCTTTGATTCTCCCTCATTCTTTTCAGGCTCCGGCCAGCCGGATCAGGGCATTGGCATAAATCTTCATAGCCAGCATCAGCCGGTCCACCGAGGCAAATTCATTCGCCTGATGTGCCAGATCTTCCTCATCCGGAAAATGTGCCCCGAAGGCCACGCCCTGCTTCAGTACCTTGGCATAGGTGCCTCCGCCCGTGGACATCGCCTCGCCCTTCCAGCCGGTTTCTTCCTCATAGGCTTTCAACAGTGAGGTCACCAGAGCACTTTCCGGGGGGACATGGTGCGGCGGCTTTTTCTCCGTCGTCTCCACTTCCAGCCCTTCCAGATGGTTCTTCACTTCCTCCTCCAGGGCATCCAGATCCGCGCTGATCGGGCAGCGAAGATCCAGGGTGCCAAGCCACACGCCGTTTTCCAGATGCAGAATGCCCATATTACAGGTCAGAGGTCCGGAAACCGCGTCCTCACAGGCGCAGCCCAGGCTCCTCCCGTCGTGCTCCATGCCGACCGTCCGGGCCAGCACGGCCAGAGGGCCCTCCGCGCCGAGGTGGACAAGCAGCTTCAGCATCATGCCGATGGCGTTCCGCCGGCCTTCCGGATAGGCGCTGTGGCCCGGAATGCCCGTGGCGGTAACCCGTACGCCTTCCGCCGTCACCGCGGCGGCATAGGGCAGCCCCGTGTCCCTGGCATAGGCCCGAACCTTCTCCGCCAGCTCCTCACCCCCGGCCAGCAGGGCGGTGCTCTCCCCCGGAATCACATTCGGCCGCTCGCCGGTCGTCATCTCCAGCACCTTCAGCCCGCTTTCCGCTGCCGGCGCCCGGAAGGCAAAGTGCAGCATACCCTTTTCCGTGTTGATCAGGGGGAAGGAAGCATCCGGACTGAAGCCGATTTCCGGCAAAGGGCGCTTCGAGGCGTAATAAGCCATATCTTCCCATCCGCTCTCCTCGTCGCAGCCCAGGATCAGCCGGATGGTCTTCTTCAGCGGAATTCCGGCTTCCCGGATTGCGCGCATCGCAAACAGGCTGGCCAGCACAGGCCCTTTGTCGTCCCCGACCCCCCGGCCGTAAAGCCTGTCCTCTTCGAGCGTTGCTTCAAAAGGCGGCCTCGTCCAGCCATCTCCGGCGGGTACCACATCCAGATGGCCCAGCACGGCGATCTCCTCTGCCCCGTCTCCCAGTGTCATATCGCAGGCATATCCGTCATAGTCCTGTGGAGTAAAGCCCATTTCCCTGGCCGTTTTCATCGCCAGATCCAGCATGCGGCGAACCTCCGCCCCGAAAGGAGCGTTCGCTCCCGCCTCTCCTTTTACGGAGGGCACCCGGATCCAGCTGCTGAGCGTTTCCACAAAGGCTTCCCGGTATCCGTCAATCAGCTTCCCAACTCTTTCATTCATGATAAAGGATTGTCCTCTCTTTCAGTGTTTCCTTCAGAAAGCATTCCGCGGATCGCTGCTCTTTCGTTTCGGCGCATCCGGATCAATAAATTCGATCTCCATCCTTTCAAAGGGAACGTGCTCAAAAAAAGCATCCGGCAGAAAACGTGTCATGCCGAATTCCTCCCAGTCCCGCTCATTTTTCTCCAGCCAGAGCGGCTCCGGAAGATCCATTTCATGGCAGGCTTCGCGCAGGGCCTCTCTGGGGTCGTTTCTTTCGCAGGCTATGGTGCACTGCCTGTCCGTCCGATGATGCCGGATTGTTTTCACCCACAGAGCTGATGCCATCTTTTTCCCTCCTGAGTGCCCATTCTTTTCGCCCCTGTATTATGGCATGAATCCTCCTCCCATGGCAAGGGGAGGAAACGTTTCCATCAAAAGGAAATTTGAAATTGCCCTAAAACCGCTGAACAAACCCTGTTCAGCCTTCTTTTCGCCCCCACTGAAACACGGCTTCCGCAGCCGTCCGGCTCATGCCGCTGACCTTTTCCAGCGTTTCGAGATCCGCCTCCCGAATGGCCTTCAGGCTGCCGAGGGTCTTCAGCAGTTCCTTCCGCCGTTTGGGCCCGATGCCCGGAATATCCTCCAGCTGGGAATGGATCAGCGCCTTTCCCCGCAGCACCCGATGATGAATGATGCCAAAGCGGTGAGCTTCGTTCCGGATGCGCTGTACCAGCTGCAGCTCCGGCGTATGGTGATCCAGCCGGATGGGCTCTTCCGCATCCGGCAGCCAGATTTCCTCTTCCTTCTCCGCCAGGCCGAACATGCAGGGAGGCGTCAGTTCCAGATCCAGGATCGCCTGCCGGGCAAAGCGCAGCTGCTGAGGCCCGCCGTCAATCAGAATCAGATCCGGCAGCTCGGAAAACTTCCCGTTTTCCTGCCCCTCCTCCTGTTCGCGCAGGGCATGGGCATAGCGCCGCTTCATGGTCTCATAATGAGAAGCCACATCGTTGGCGCCTTCAACCGTCCTGATCCGGAAATGGCGGTATTCCTTCTTGGCCGGCTCTCCGTCGATGAACACCACCATGGAGGAAACGCTCTGGGCCCCCTGGGTGTTGGAAATATCGTATCCCTCGATCCGCCGGGGATAATGATCCATGCCCAGAATCTTTCCCAGTTTTTCCGCCGCGCCGACCGTCCGCTCCTCCCGGACGCTGCGCCGCGCGTTGCGCTTGAGCAGGGCATCCTCCGCGTTCTTCGCCGCCAGCAGCACCAGATCGTGCTTTTCCCCCCTTTTGGGGGTCGCCAGGGTCACAGCACCGCCCTTCCTGGCCCGAAGCCAGGCTTCCATTTCCTCGATGCTTCCCTCCGGCAGGGTCTGACACAGCACATTTCGGGGAATGAGTCCCGCGTTTTCGTAGTATTGGGTCAGGAAGGCGGCGATGATCTCCCCTGGATCCTCGCCGCCTTCCCCGGGCAGGGAAAAATGATCCCCGCCCACCATCCGTCCGCCCCGGACGTAGAGCACCTGAATCATGGCGTCCAGCCCGTCCATGGCTACGGCGATCAGGTCCTGCTCGCTGTTCTCAGTTCGCAGGGCGATCTGCCGTTCCATCAGCCCCTGCACGTCCCGGATCTTGTCCCGGATTTTGGCCGCCCGCTCATAACGCATGGCCGCCGCCGCTTCCTCCATCTCCCGGCGCAGGCGCCGGAGCACCGCGTCGTAGTTTCCGTCCAGAAAATGCAGCACGCCTTCCATCATTTCCCGGTAGGTTTCCTCCGGGCACTTCCCGGCGCAGGGCGCCAGGCATTTGCCGATATCGTAGTTCACGCAGGGGCGTTTCGGCCGGGAGGCCGGCAGCGTCTGCCGGCAGGTTCTGAGCGGAAACACGTCCCGGACCGCCTCGATCACCTGACGTACCGCGCTGGCCCCAATATAGGGGCCGAAATACCTTGCCCCGTCCTTCTCCATCCTCCGGCAGAGCTCCAGCCGCGGAAAGGGCTGTTTCATATCCACCTTCAGATAGGGATAATGCTTGTCGTCCTTCAGCAGGATATTATAGTAGGGTCTGTGCAGTTTGATCAGGTTGCATTCCAGCATCAGCGCTTCCAGATTCGTGTCGCACAGCAGAATCTCAAAATCATCAATCCGGCTGATCATCGCCGCGACCTTCGGCGTGTGCGCCGTATCGCGAAAATAGCTGCGAACCCTGTTTTTCAGGTTCACAGCCTTGCCGACATAAATGATCGTGCCGGAATCGTCTTTCATGAGATAGCATCCGGGAGAATCAGGCAACATCCTGATTTTCTCCTCCAGCTTTTCTCCCCAGTTTTTCATCTCTGAAACGCTTTCTCCGTCTTAAGATAGTCAGGTCCCGATCAGGCTGATGGTGGTGCGCAGGCTTTCCAGGCTGTTCTGCAGGTTCGTCTGATACTCGCCCGTGTCCATCCCGGTCGTCAGGAAGGAAAGATAGCGATCCACAGAATCCTGCAGCGTCTGCAGTTCCGCGTCCCTGATCAGCAGGCCGCGGCCTTCGCTCTGATTCAGTTCATTCAGCGTGCGAATCGCGTAAAGGCTTGAGCGGATCCGCGCCAGAATACCGGCAGAATCCGCCCCCGCGTTCCGGCTCAGCACGGAAACCTGGCGAATCGCGTCCTCGCATTCCGCCTGCATCCGCTGTACATACAAACCCTTTTCCTCCCCCTCGCGCTGCAGGGCGGGAATCCCGATGACGCACAGCGCGGCAATCACTGCCAGCAGCACCAGAATAACCCCGTTTTTGATCCTGCCCCGCTTGATCTGGTTCAGAACCGCCTGCCCTTCGCTGACATGAGAATATCGCTGATACAAAGCCTCTTCCCTCCGTTTCCTGTCTTCATTTTAACATATTCCGCTTTTTTCGTAAAGGCACGGAAGGATTCATCCCAATTCACGTCAAAAAAGAATTTGGAGGGGTTTGCCTCCGCCAAAACGACTCAGACGGATGGTGATGTTTTCCTCATGCACATGCGTAAGAAGAAATGGGCCCGGCCGGAGCTGGCCGCCTGTCCTTTTTTTACAGAGGACGGCACGGTCTGGAAAAACCGCTGGCGCACGCGTTTCCCTTTTCCTGATCGGCCGCTTCATCTGGAGATGGGCTGCGGCAAGGGCGTCAGTACCGCCGCCATGGCCGCGGATCAGCCCATCGTCAATTTCGTCGCCGCGGATCTGAGCGCGGACGTTCTGGGCGTCGCCCGGCGAAATATGGTTCAGGCCTGCGGAGGCGAGCCTGAAAATCTCTTTCTCCTGCAGCAGGATATCTGTTTTATTG
>Ga0310694_10004153_pt1 | contig 14062 bp, 14 predicted proteins | sample 174DNAGHGhighgp2_FD_203884 | JGI IMG/M metagenome (GOLD analysis project Ga0310694, IMG submission 203884) | Sheep rumen microbial communities from Palmerston North, Manawatu-Wanganui, New Zealand - 1742 DNA GHGhigh gp2 (v2) (version 2) | ecosystem: Host-associated > Mammals > Digestive system... | reverse complement strand
TTTAAGGTCAGGTTTTATCCCTTACCTTAAATTTTTATCTTATGCTTTGCGCGCCAGAGCGACTACGTCGTCGACCTACGCGGTCGAGCGGTCCTGTGCGGACGGCAGTACTACCCGTACGGGGGCAGGGGCGTCCCTGCACCCACAGCCGAGGGGCTGAGCCACTACTTAAAATAAACCGCTAATGTTTCCATTATCGTCCGTATCTATCTCTTCCGCCGCCGGATGTTTCGGTAATCCCGGCATGGTGTTTATATTCCCCGATAACGCAACGACAAACCCGGCTCCCGCGGATAACCTTACTTCTGTTATCGGAAAAACATAACCTTTCGGTGCACCAAGTAAATTTTTATCGTGCGAAATCGAATTTTGCGTCTTGGCAATACATATCGGTAAACCACCATAACCCCATGAACTAAATTTAGCTAACTCTTTCTTCGCTTTATTGGTAAAACTGACCTTTCCGGCACCGTATATCTCTTTGGCGATAATTTTTATTTTTTCCTCTAATAACAGATTATCCGTATATAATAATTTAGGTGTAACATTTATTTCAACTGTTTCTAATACCGCTTTGGCTAAATTGATACAGCCTTTTCCACCTTTGCCCCAGCCTTCGGATATAACCGCCTTAACACCTTCTTGTTGGCATAATTTTTTGACAAGGGTTAATTCTTTTGTGGTATCTTTAACAAATCTATTGATGGCAACTACCGGTGTGTAGCCGAATTTTTTGATATTCTCTATATGCGCCTTTAAATTTGCAAAACCGTTCTTAATAGCGCTTAAATCTTCATTTCCTAAATCTTCTTTGGCAACTCCTCCGTGCATTTTCAAGGCTCTTACCGTGGCGACCAAAACTACTGCATTCGGAGATAAACCGCTTAATCTGCCAAATATATCAAAGAACTTTTCAGCGCCCAAATCTGCGCCGAAACCGGCTTCGGTGACGACATAATCCGCTAAACTTAATGCTGTTTTGGCGGCTATTACCGAACTTGTGCCGTGGGCTATGTTCGCAAATGGTCCGCCATGGATAATGGCCGGAGTGTGCTCTAGTGTTTGTACGAGATTTGGTTTTATTGCATCTTTTAATATGGCACTCATTGCACCGGCAGCCTTTAAATCTTTTGCATAAACGGGCTTACCATCTTCGTTTTCACCAATAACAATTTGGTTTATCTTGGCTTTTAAGTCAGCTAAATTTTCTGCTAAGCACAATATTGCCATAATTTCGGAGGCAACCGATATATTAAAACCATCTTTGCGGGGGATGCCGTTCAGTTTTCCGCCCAGACCGATTTCTATTTCTCTTAAGGCGCGGTCATTCAAATCTACGCAGCGTTTGAAAAAGATATTTTTTAATTTGAGTTCGTTGCCGTGTTTTATATGATTGTCTATCATTGCACATAGCAAATTATTGGCGGCAGTTATGGCATGAATATCACCGGTGAAATTCAAATTAATGTCTTCCATCGGAATAACTTGTGACCAACCGCCACCGGTGGCACCACCCTTAATACCGAAACAAGGACCAAGTGATGGCTCTCTTAAGGCTAAACAAACGTTTTTCTTTAATCTTCTTAAACCATCGGCTAAACCTATGGAAACTGTCGATTTTCCTTCTCCGGCTGCTGTCGGGGTAAGTGCCGTAACGAGGATTAACTGACCCTTTTTTCCAGATTTCAAGGATGGTACAGAGGTATTAATTTTGGCTTTGTAGTGACCGTATGCTTCAATCTGCTCATCGGATAGCTTAAGCTGTTTGGCTATTCGGTTGATTTTAAATGGCTTTATGCTTTGAGCAATTTCTATATCTGTGGGCATCTTTATTCCTGTTCATTATGTGTGGCGGTGAATTCTTTTAAATATTCTTCAAAACGTGGGCCGGAAGCTTCATCCCAACCCATGATGTAATGATTGTCCATGCATATCAAAGGTAAACGTAATTCACTGTTAGCTATACCGAATTTTTTGACGCATTGTTTGTATAATTCAAAGTTATGATGAAATTTCATATCTGTTATCGGAATTTGTTTATCTGCGTGATGAGTGTATAAATATACATAAGCCTCTCTGCAGTTTTGGCACATGGAATGAGCGAAAAAATATATTTTATTATCTAATAAATTTTCTTCTTCGGCCGGAGTAGTGATAATCTGGTTATTTTTGGTATCATCCTCTGCAACTGAGGGCAGAGCAAACAATATCATCAATGCGGTTAATAGGTATTTCATCTCAATTTCTCCTTATAGTTTAGGATATTATAAATTTGAAAAATCAAAGGTCAAGGAGCAACATTTCGGTGTGCAAAAAATACTTGACTCTCGATTATGATACCGATTAGACTTTTGTGGTAATTTGAATTATGATGTTTTACTTAATTTTATATTTATTATGGCTGAAAATAACGGTAAAGTCCAAAAGATGCGACGTGTGTCTTGGGCTAATTTTAAGTTCGTTTGTGCGCAAATTTGGCAGACTATATTGTTACTCTTTATCGCTGTCATTTTTGTAGCTTGTTTCTTAGCGGCTCTGCAATTGGGGAATTATACAGATAATATTTCTCCGGCTATCGCTACTTTTATTTATATCGTTTTTGTCGTCTTTATGCAGGTGATAACGCTTACTGTTTGGGAGGATATCTTAGGTAAAATTTCTGCTGAGTATACATTTCAATTTTTTGCGGGGATTATCTTTTTTTTATTTATTATCTTCGGTTTGGCAAGTTTTGTTATCTTTATGTACTATACCTGCGTCTTCTGGTGGGGAGATCTGTTAAGTATTCGCATTTTGCCTCCGGTTTTCGGACTTGTTAATTTTTGGTGGTTTGCGAAATTTAAGGTCTTTAATGATTAAGTCTGTTTATATTTTTTTTGTTTTGGCGGGTTCTTCGGAATCCGCTTTTTTGTTCTTTTTTAATTAAAGCTTGCAAATTAATTTTTTATTGTTAAACTCCTTTTTATGATGAATAAAACAACATATAACATGATGATGCGAATGGAAATGCGTTATTTATACCATTAACGTTGCCGTTTCCGTTGTGGTTGTTTTGTTCTTGTTTTCTGAGGCGGTATTTTCCGTCTTTTTTATTGTTTGTCAGTAAAGGAAGTTGAAATGAAAAAATATATTACTACTCCAATTTATTATATAAATGGTGCACCGCATATCGGGCATGCTTTTACCACCATCTTGGGCGATGTTTTGAAAAAATTTGAAACAATGCGCGGTAATGATGTTTTTTATACCACAGGTACCGATGAACATGGGCAGAAAAATCAAACCAGTTGCCAAGAGAGCGGTATGGCACTGCCGGACTTCTTAAAAATGCGTAGTGATAATTTTAGAAAATTGTTTGATACAATGGATATTGATTATGACTATTTTGTCCGTACTTCTTCTGATGAACATAAAAATGTTGTTAAAGATGCCTTAAACTATATCTATAAAAAAGGGCTGATTGTTAAAAAATCGTATGAGGGACTTTACTGCGAGGGTTGTGAACAATTCAAAAAGCCTTCTGATCTTGATGAGCATGGGCTTTGTCCAGATCACCAAAAAGCGCCGAAACTGATTACTGAGGAAAATTATTTCTTTCCGCTTGAGCAAGACAGACAGTGGCTTATTGATTATATAAATTCTCATCCGGATTGGATTAAACCAAAGCGTTTTGCAAAAGAAGTCTTAGGTATGTTGAAAGAGCCTCTGGATGATCTTTGTATATCTCGTCCGAAAAGCCGTGTTTGGCTCGGTGTTGATCTGCCGTTTGATGATGATTTTGTTACATATATCTGGTTTGATGCGTTGATTAACTATATTTCCAGTATCGGTTGGAAAGCTGATGGTGATAATACGCAATTTAATGAAACTTGGGCGCACTGTACACACTTGTTGGCGAAAGATATCTTAAAGACGCATGCGGTTTATTGGCCGATTATGCTGAAGGCTCTCGGTATTGAACCACCGGAGCACTTAATTGTTCATGGTTATTGGCTGGGTGAGGGCGGTATTAAAATGTCTAAGTCTCTCGGTAATGTGGTTGATCCTTATGAGGTGATGGACATTATGGGAATCGAACCTTTGCGTTTTTATCTCTGTAATGCCATGTCCTTAACCGGTGATGCGCAAATTTCTATCGACCTCTTAAAACAGGGCTATAAACAGCTGGCTAATAATATTGGTAATTTGCAAATGCGCGTTTTGAAAATGATTGCAAAAAATCTTGATGGAAAAGTACCGACAAATGCTAACCTTTTGCCAAAAGATAAAGAATTGTTGGAAGGTATTGCCAATACATTTGAGCGTATTTATAAATATGGCGATATGTCTTTGGAATTAGTAAATGAGTTATCTTCGGAAATTCTCAAAGCCGGCGATGCCGTGAATGCTTATTTCGCGGCGGAGACACCTTGGATTTTGGCTAAAGATGAATCTCAACGCGAACGCTATGAGGCGGTTATTTACACCACCCTTGATGCACTTCGTTTAATTGCTACGGCTGTGTATCCGTTTATGCCGACTATTGCGGCTAAGATTTTGACATCGCTTGGGGTGACGGCAGATAATATTCATGCCGAATTTAAGCCGTGTGCTTTGCCGGTTAATACGCAAACAGTTGTAGGAGATCCGCTGTTTCCGTTTATCGGCTAAGGTATTGTCCGGTCGGGAAGTTGTTTCATTATAAAAGCTCCGTATATCATTACGGAGCTTTTAGTTTGTTGCTTTTTGTTTTAGCTATGCACTGGGAACATTCCTGCCGCGATTTTTAATATATGCGGCGGCTTCCTTGGAAACTTGCGTCTTTTGAACTTTATCTTTTACGGCAGTCTGTTCTGTTTTGGCAACCTTCTTTTCTTGCTGTTTAGTGATACTCTTAGACAATTCGGCTAAACGCTCGGAGATTAAATCTTTCGGCGCTTCTTTGGCTTCTTTCTTATTTAAGTTAATTCTTTTGCCTTTGCTATTGGTTGTATAAGCACTGGCAACACTGCCGTCATCAGCATATTCTATGCCAATCATAACACGACCATCAACGACTAATTCGCGTGCTACTAATTTATTGGTTCCGTCTATGCCGGAGTATATGTTGCGTAGAGTTGTCGGTATCAAATTTAGCTTGTTCTCTAATAAAGTTTGATTTTGTAACGCCTCTAATTTATCCAACTTGCTTGTCATCGTCTTGTCCTCATCCTCATAGTTTTATTCTGCTTTCATTATAACATACAAAATTGTAAATTTAAAGTCTAAATGTGAAAAAAATAGTACTATTATAAGTATTTTTTTCTTAAACGCTCTATGCCATCAGAAGTGAGAGTTACCATTATCCAATAGCCGCCGATGGCCGTACTTTCTTTTGCCGGATAGGGTTTGGCTTGTTCTAATGCTTTCTTAAACGCATCGTCCGGCTTGAAAGTATATTCATAAGAGGTGGTATCTGCGTATTCATATATACCGTAATAATTCCACATTACGCCGGGGGCTAATCCGGGAACATAGGATATACTTAATAAATCATCACTGTTGTATTGATAGTTTGTTTGATAAAATTTTTCACGAAAAGACGGAGAACCGCCTTGAACAATAATGTAGTGTCCGTATTGATTGAATAATTCATCACTTTGAAAGCGACGGGCAATGCGTTTATATAATGACATTTCTGTTTTGAACCCTAAGTGCCATACTTTTTGCGCTTCCATTAATGTATTTGTATTGATATAGATGCAAAATACGGCGATGAACCAGGATAAATTTTTTGTAAATTTTTGTTTGGACTTTAAAATTATTGCCCAGGCGGCTGAAATACCGTACATTAATCCGAAAAAGTCAATACGGGGGGAAAATTCCGTTTCTTTTATTGATGTAGATAAAAATAGGGTGACTAACCCTGCTAAATATATGCTGATGAATAAAAAAATCGCCAGTATTCGGTTTTGTTTTTGCTTTATTACTATGCTTAATGCTAATAATACGATTAGGCTTATGGCAATTTTGTAGCTCTTTTCTATAAAGGGTAGGGTGGCGCTGAATTGCAGTATCATATCTTTGATGATGAGGATAAGTTTATTGCCCCATTCTGAAACAGGAGTGGTTTGTAAATTATAATAACTGCTGTTGATGGCGCCGGTGTGTGTCAAATAAATTAAACAAAGCTTATAGCAGATTGCGGCGAGGATAACGTTTATTACCGTCCAACGATAGTTCTTGATAAGTGTCTGTATAGTGCTTTTTTCATAACAAACGGCAATCAAAAGGCGGGCTATAAAGGCGGTGCCGATTAAATTAATGACAGGTGGGTAGCCGCCTAAGGCCAATGTTATCAGTACTATGGCACTTAAGGTCTTTTTTATCGAAAATTCCGATTCGCGTTCGGAAATTACTAAGGCGCCGATAATAAAGGCATTCCATGAAAGAATCGGGGCTATCAGAAAGGCAAAATACATAAATGATAATATGTACGGGGTTATTGCACTGAATAAAGCAAAGCCGATATAAGCCATCTTTTTGTGGGGTAGTTGCCAATACTTCGCGAGCAGGGCTATGCCTAAACTGAAGCCGGTAAATCCGATGACATTATTAATAATCGGGAGAATTTCTCCTTGGCTGAGCAAATTTATCAGCAAAAATTGAGCAAAGCGACCTTCAAATAATCCGGCGCTTAAGCTTATACCTTCTTTTAAATATCGCCAGTCATGATCACCGAATAAAAATGATGCGCCATGGTAAATAAATATCAGATTTAACGCTAAAAATGCGGCAATAAAAGCAGACCAAAAAGAGGAGTCTGCTTTTGCTATGTGCCGTTTAAGGTATTTGGACAGCTCAAAATTGCTGATTTTTTCATACGCATTTTTCATATTTCTAGGCTATTCTGTGGGCGGTTTGTCGTCAACTGATGAAAAAAAATATGCACAATTTGTTTAACTTATTGTTTTTATTATGTAAAATTTTAAACATAGGTCGAGCCGAAACTATTGACATCTCTGTCAACGGGTGTTATAAATTTCAGTAACATGGAAGAATGTATAAAAAAAATTGAATCTTCCATTTCATTCTGTTTAAAGTTTAAATCTATATTTTTATGAATGTCATTTCATGGGAGCGTTTTCCAATTTGGAGAGCGCTTTTTTTGTTTGCTTTTTTAGGAGAATAAAATGAGTTCGGTTTTTAAATCACCTAAAGTAAAAACGGTACAGCCACAAGAAGTTGAGCCGGTTTTGGTGGATAATAATGAAACGGTTTTTCAATTGGAGAAAAAACGTAAGAAGAAAATGGGGGCGGTTTCGCAAATCTTGTCTTTGGATAGAGAAAACAGTGATGCTTTAGCGTATCGTAAAACGACACTCGGGGCATAAATCTTTTAACGGTATCGGTTTATGAAAAGAGCAGATTTTAACCATGTACTTAATGGTCTAAGACAAGGGAATTCTCTCTACGCGGCTTGTCAAAAATGTGCTGTTACCAGTCGCGATTTTTATCTTTTTTTAGCGAAAAATCCTCATTTGAAAGATGATTTTTTATTGGCTTTAGCTGATTACGCCGACCAATGTACTGATGAAATTCGTGCCCTGACTTCTGATCTTAAGGCTGGTGTGATGGATAATTCTACGGCAAAACTTTTAATCGAAACGAATAAATGGCTCGCTCAAAAGGCTTGTCCGGATGCTTTTCAAGGGTTGGAAAGTGATGATGGTACTGATGGCAAAGTGCAGGAAATTGTGGTGAAATTTGTTGAATAGGCAGGGGAGGTACTGCAGTACTGCCCGTACGGGGGTCGGGTAGGCCCGACAGTACTGCCCGTACGGGGATTACTTTGGGATTTCCCTTGGAGCTTAGGTATACTTGATGGAACCGCGGGAGATGCTGAAACAAGTTCAGCATGACGCGTTAGTCGTTTGGGATGACCACACGAGCGTGTGGAGGAGGCTCGTGTGCGCGGTGCACCTCCATTACTTAGAGGGGCTTGGGGTAGGGGGATATGATTTTAAAATCGCTTTTAGGGCGCAAAAAAAAAGATTGATGGTGAAAATTTTTGAGGAAGTTGGATGAATGTGGAATTGGCTAAGGTATTTCAAGAATTGTTAACTTCGCACGTTCGCTATAAACTTTATTACGGTGGGCGTGCCGGGGGTAAATCTTATGCTTTTGCTGATGCACTGCTAACTTTGGCAACCAGTAAAACGCTCCTTATTGCGTGTGTGCGCGAGGTGCAAAATTCAATTAAAGATTCTGTTTATAAATTAATTGCCGATCGTATTCGTTTTTATCGCCTTGATGATGTCTATCGCCTCTATGAAGATAAAATTGTTAACCTTAATAATCATTCTAAATTTATCTTTAAGGGGCTGATGGAACATAATGCGCAAAATATCAAATCTCTTGAAGGTGTCGATATTTGTTGGTGCGAAGAAGCTCAGAAAATTTCTCAGCGTGCGTGGGAAATTCTTAATCCGACTATTCGTAAACCTCATTCCGAAATTTGGCTTTCTTTAAATCGTGAGGAGGAAAATGACCCTGTTTGGAAAGCGTTGGCATTGTGTCCTGATGATGATGTTATTGTGCGTAAAGTCAATTATTATGATAATCCTTATTGTCCCGATAATATGAAGAAATTAGCAATAAAGATGAAAAATGAGAATTATGATGAGTATCTGCATATCTGGGAAGGTGAGCCGCGTCAAGAAGCCGGACATCATTTGATTGCCAGACGCGATGTGTTTAAGGCAATGAATAATTGTGACGTCTCTCATCATAATTTAGCACCGCTTATTATAGGGCTTGATGTGGCTCGTTTCGGTGATGATAAAACTGCGGTTTGTTTGCGATCCGGGCGGCAAGTTTTGCAATTTAAGACCTATGCAAAATTAGATGTTGTGCAGGTGGCTCATTTAGTCGCCGGTTTAATTGCAGAATATAAACCGGCTAAAGTTTGTATTGATATCGGCGGATTGGGAGCTGGGGTTTATGATATTCTTGTTGCTCAAGGATTTGCTGCTTTAATTGTTCCGGTTAATTTCGGAGAAAAGGCGGAAAATCCTGAACGTTATGTCAATCGTCGCGCTGAAATGTGGGCACGACTTAATGATTGGCTGAAATCACCTCTGCCGGTGAAATTGCCCAAAATGGATTCATTGGTGGAAGATCTGACGGCACCGATGGTGATGTTTGACAGTGTCGGAAGACTTCAATTGGAACCTAAGGCGGATATTAAAAAACGTCTCGGGCATTCTACAGATGTGGGTGACGCTCTTGCGCTGACTTTTGCTATCGCGCATAGTGAGTATTTGCTCAAAAACGGCGGGAACGCCAGTACCGAGTTTGTTGATGATGCTGTTTATCTTTGATAAGATCTTTAAGGTGATGGGATTTGTTGGGGCTCAGAATGATTATGTCGGGGAATATAATTGAAAGTGTTTCGGTTTATTTATGGAGAAAAATGTAATGAATGATTTTAATACCAAAAAAACATCTTCTGCTCTCGCAGAGGCAATTTTTAAAAAATTTGCGGCGATGAAACATGAACGTGCTCAATGGGAACCAATGTGGAATAAAGCGGCGGAAATGTGTTCTCTTGATTCCGGCTTGTTTTTGACTGATGAAAGAGGTCGAATTAAGCAAACTGTTTTTGATTCAACTGCGCGTAATGCGCTTTCTTGTTTTGCTGCCAGTATGAAGTCTGTCATTATTCCGACAACTTCTCGTTGGCATCGCTTAAAACCGACTGATCCGGATATCGAAGATAATCCGCAAGTTAAAAAATATTTGGAGCGTGCAACCGATTTGCTTTTTCATACACGTTATGCCGCGAATTCTAATTTTGCTTCGGAATCTGATATCCTTTTTACGCAACTCGGTGTCTACGGTCATGCGGTTTGGATGGTGGAAGATGATATCGGTAAAGGGATTGTTTATCGTACTGTTCCGGTTAAAGAGGCTTTTATTAAGCGTGATGATAAAGGCCAACTGGCTGCAGTTTTTCGCGAATATTCTTTGACGGCAGATGAAGCAAGCAAACAATTTGGCGATAGACTTTCATCTGATATTAAATTGGCGGCGAAACAATCTCCGGAAAAAACTTTTCAATTTTTGCATGCCGTTTATCTGCGCGATGATTTTATTCCTGCCAGAAAAGATTTTCGCGGTATGAGATATGCCAGTGTACATCTTGAAATAGCAACTAAAAATGTGGTTCGTGAAGGTGGGTATCGCAAATGTCCTTATATGGCTCCGCGCTTTTTGGGTATTGCCGGAAGTTCATATGGCGATAGTCCGGCTATGCAAGCTTTTTATGATATGCTGACGGCAAATGAAATGGGAAAAACTATCCTGCGTACAGGGCAACTGCAGGCTAATCCGCCTATCTTAACCAGTATGGGGTTAATTGATGCGAATAAACTCGGGGCGGCAGGAGCGGTTATACGAGGTGGTCTTGATAGCCAAGGGCGACCGGCGGCAGTTTCTATGCAGTATGGAAATAACTTATCTATCACGGTTGAAATGCAACGTGAAATTCGTGCGGCTATTGAGCGTGCTTTCTTGGTACCGTTGTTTCAATCTCTTACTCAAAGCAAGCAAATGACAGCGACTGAAGTGGAAAAACGTGAACTTGAAAAATCTATGCTCTTGGCGCCGATGTGCGAACGTATCGCCTCAGAATGGCTTGCCGGTAATATTGAACGTGAGTTGGATATTTTATCCGGTTATGGGGTTTTAGATGATGTGCCGGATGAGTTGATGTATGATAATGCAATTAAAATCGAATTTGAAAGTCCTGCTGTACATATGCAGGAATCAGGGGCTATTCTCGGATTATATAAAACCGTTGAGGCGGCCGCTTCTATGGCGCAAACAAATCCGGCTATCCTTGATGTGTTTGATATGGAAAATGCTTTGCGGCAAATTGCGGATTATTATGGTGTCGGTTCTGATATTATACGTTCGGCTGAAGAAATTAATCGCTTGAAGATTAAAGCTTCGGCGGCACAGGCCTCAGCTTTGCTGCAAACAGAGAGTAATCCTTTAGCCGCTTCTATTCGCTCCTTCTAGTGTACAGCCGAGGGCGGGGGTACTGCCCGCAGCCGAGGGGCTGAGCCATCACTTTGGGCTTTCCAGTGGAGCTTAGGTATACTCTATGGAACCGCAGGAGATGCTGAAACAAGTTCAGCATGACGCGTTTGTAGCTATAAGGATGCCGCGTTTGTAGCTATAAGGATGCCGCGTTTGTACCGATAAAATTGTGCACAGGCTGAATGTGCTCTCTAACACTAATTCAGCCTTGTGTGCAGTGCGCGGCGCACCTCCATGACTTTTGTTATTTACTGGATTGCCACGCCGCTAAAGCGGCTCGCAATGACGAGGAGGAGGATTGCTGCGCGGCGTTGTTACTCGCAATGACGAGGAGGGGAATTGATACGCGGCGTTGTTACTCGCAATGACGAGGAGGGGAATTGATACGCGGCGTTGTTACTCGCAATGACGAGGAGGGGGATTGATACGCGGCGTTGTTACTCGCAATGACGAGGAGGGGAATTGATACGAGGCGTTGTTACTCGCAATGACGAGGAATTTTTTAATTTAATTTTTTTTTAGGATTTTACAAATGGAAAATTTAATTGAGCCGGAGGGGCAGACATCCTCCGATAACTTTTCTTTGTCTGCAAATCAAGCTGAAGATAATTCTTTTAGTTCACAATCTTTTTGGGGGAATTTAAGCACAGATGAGCAAACTTATATCAACAAAAAGGGTATGAAATCTCCTGCTGATTTACTTAAATCTTATCGTGCTTTGGAAAAGGCTTATTCTTCCAAAATTTCTATTCCGAAAGACGACGATAAAGAAGCTTTACAAAAATTCTATTCCCATTTGGGAATGCCTGATGACAGTGCTTCGTTTGAAGTCAATTTTGATGAGGCTGACGAGCCTCTCTTAAACGATTTTAAGCAGGTCTGTTTTGATAATCATATTCTGCCAAAATCTGCTCAGGCTATCTATGATTGGTTTGTATTAAATCGTCATCAACAAACAATGCAAACCGAACAAGCTTGGTTTGATAATTCTCAAGCCGAAATGATTGAACAAAAAAATGAATGGGGGGCAAAAGCTGATCGTAATATCGAATTAATGAAAAGGGGGATTCGTCTTTTTACTGATGCTGATGATACTGCGGTTGATGCGATTGAACATGCTCTCGGTACCAAACGTATGATGCAACTGTTTTGCCGGCTTGGTGAGACGGTTGCTGAAGATTCTCCGGTTGCTTTTGGTGCTCATTCTTCTCAAAATTCTAAAGCGGATTTGACAGCATATTTTAGAGAAATTTTTAATGCTTAACTTTTTTAGAAAGGAAAAATTATGTATCATACCTTAAAAGAAATTGCGGTTTCTTTGGCTGATAAGCAACCGCATTATGTGAACAGTTTAACCGAAGAATCTCCTATCTTGGATAATATGCGTTTTGAGGCTTCTTCTCACGGTTTGTGGAATGCTTATGAAGAAGCTTCTAAAATCGAAGGTGCCGGCTTTGTTGATATTAATCAACCATTACCGGAAATGAGTATTGATTCTGATTTAAAGAAAATTGATTTATCTATTTTGGGTGGGGAAATCTTTTTACCTGAAGATAAAGCTTCTGTTTTGGGTGTTAGCGAATACTTTAGTAAGAAACTTCCGGTTTTATTGAAGCAAGCCGGTCAAACTGCCGAACAGAAAATTATTTATGATAATTTCCTGCCTTATGCTATTGCTAATGGCAAAGTTGCCGGCGCGGGTGCATCTTCCAGTTGCTATTCTATGGTTGCTGTGCGCTTTATTGAGGGCGAAGTTACCGGTCTTTATTCTCCTAAACATCTTTCTTCTAACGGTATTATTGATGCAACAGGTATCAATGGCGGTGCACTCTATAAAAACAGTAACGGCGTTTTAGGTTATGGGGTTCGTATTAAAGGTTATATCGGTGTTCAACTCGCTAATCCGGATGCTGTTTCTGCCATTGTTAATATTAATTCCAGCCATGTTCCGACTGCAGCCCAGATTGATGATATGTTGGTTGATGCTAAAGCAACACCGGCTAATACTTTTATCTTCTGCCATCCGAAAGTGCTTTCTTTGCTGAATTCTTATAAAGGTAATGTACTTCATTCTACAAATGAAGATTGGAACCTTAATCGCGGCTTTATGGCTTGGAACGGTATTCGCTTTATTACTTCTTATAACTTTAAAAACGGTACCGAAAGTGCTGTTACTTTGTCTTAATTTTGGTTTGGAGTTTTTATCATGATGAATAATATCTTAAAAGTTTATGGCGAGGATTTAATTAATGCCGCCATTAATGCTTCTACCGTTTCCGGTGATAAAGTTGTTGCGGCCGGAAATACTCAAGGCGCTTTGAGCGTTAATGTTTTTGCTAAAGGTGCTGTAACAACAGCTGCGTCTGTTACTATTACAGTTAAACATTGCGCAACTGCTACCGGTGAATTTGCCAGCTTGCTTACTTTTACAATTGCGGCTGATAAATCTTATAGTGATGGCGAACTTATTGCAACGGCTATACTGCCTCAGGATACTAAGGCTTATGTATCGGCGTCTGCAACGTCATCTTCTTCTAATACCGGTTCTATTCGCGTTGCACTTGGTTATTTAGCTCGCTAATATTTTTTCCCTCAGTGGCAGGGCGAAATAAGGAAATACTCTGAGGTACCGATAAAATTGTGCACAGGCTGAATGTGCTCTCTAACACAAATTCAGTCCTGTGTGCAATTTTTTAATTTTTTCTGGATTGTCACGTCGCTTTGCTCCTCACAATGACGAGGAAGAGGATTGTCACGTCGCTTCGCTCTTCACAATGACGAAGAAGAGGATTGTCACGTCGCTTCGCTCCTCACAATGACGAGGCAGAGGATTGTCACGCGGCGTTGCTTGTTACGTAATGATGAAATTTAATGTGCCGAGCATGATTTTTTTGCTTCTCAAAAAAATCATTTCTCACTTCGCTCGGCACAAAACAGCCTGACGGCTGTCTGCTACACGCAGGGTGCTGTTCAAGCCACAGGGGCTGGGCGCTTGCGC
>Ga0310694_10004152_pt1 | contig 14063 bp, 9 predicted proteins | sample 174DNAGHGhighgp2_FD_203884 | JGI IMG/M metagenome (GOLD analysis project Ga0310694, IMG submission 203884) | Sheep rumen microbial communities from Palmerston North, Manawatu-Wanganui, New Zealand - 1742 DNA GHGhigh gp2 (v2) (version 2) | ecosystem: Host-associated > Mammals > Digestive system >... | reverse complement strand
CTTGCGCGGCATTGAGATTAGGGACGCGCAGCCGCCGAGCAGCGAAAGCGTGATGTCCCGCGTCTGGTATCCGAACGCACGCGCCGTGAGAGCATGGCCCAATTCGTGCAACGTGATCGACAGCGCCAGCACTATCGCACACGAAAGGCCGAACGAGAAGGACCGGAAGTCCATCACGAACAGTATGAGAAGGACAATAAGCGACATGTCGAGATACACTGGTATCCCGAAAGCCGTGCAGATTCTGAACTTGCTTGAAAACATAGTATCATTCTACCACAAGAGGGGTTATTTTATTGCATTCAGGGAAATGGCGCGGGCCAAACGGGCCCGCCCCATTTGGTTAGATGAGTGACCAACCGTTGTAGTACTTGAGGCGGATAAGCGCATCTGCCTCTTTGTTGTTCGTGACGTGCAGCGTCTTCGGGTCGAACGCGACGGCGCGTCCCGTGCGAACGGCGAGGTTACCGAGAAGCACGAACTCGGTGATCAGCAACGCCCAGTCGAAGTTGCATCCGGCCTTCTCGCCGCCCTTGCATGCGGTCAGCCACTCTGCGCTGATGTCTCCGCGACGAGGCAACGTGCGCGGAATCGTCTTCGCCTTTTCGTTGAGCGCGTGATCGAGGATGCGAATGCCGTCCACCAGCCCGCCAACGAGCATCGTCGCCTTCGTGCCGACGTAAAGCACGCCTTCCTTCGGGAGAGCCTTGCCGTTCATTTCCTTCGGCGACGGCGGCTTGAGGAGTCCGTCGTACCACACGAGGCGCAGTTCCGGGAAGCCGCCGCGCTTCGGATAGTCGTACGTCACGATGCTCGCCAAGGGAAACGCAACGTCGCTCAGGCGCGTGCTGGTGGCGCTGATCATCGAGGGATGTCCGAGGTTCAGCGCACGGTAGAACGTGTTCGCCTGATGGCAGCCCATGTCGCCCAATGCGCCCGCGCCGAAGTCATACCAGCCGCGGTGGTTGAATGGATGGTAAACGACGTCGCGCCCCCACGCGCCGGGGGCCATCTTCACGATGGGGTTGTCCGCAGGCCAGCGGTCGGCGAACGGACGCTTCTCCGCCGAGCCGAGCCACAGGTTCCAGTCGAAGGTCGTCGGCACCTTCGAGGTGAAGCCAGGATATGACGGCATTCCCTGCGGCCACGTGGGACGGTTCGTCCATGCGTGAGCCTCAACGATGTCGCCGAGGATGCCTGACGCAATTATCTCGCACACGCGGCAGGCTTTATCGCTCGTACACGGAGTGGCAGTTACCTGCGTGGCGACGCCGGCCTTCTTCGCCTCATCGACAACGAGGTAGCACTCCTCCATCGAGCGCGTGAGCGGCTTTACGCAGCAAACGTGCTTCTTCGCGCGAAGAGCGGCGAGCGTCACGAATGCGTGAGTGTGGTCAGGCGTTCCGCAATAGACGGCATCGATTTTGTCGCCCTCCTTCGCGAACATCTCGCGGAAGTCCCGGTAGCGGCGTGCCTGCGGGAACTTGTCGTAAGTCTTCTTCGCGTGGACGTCGTCCACGTCGCACAGCGCCTCAACCTGGAACCCCGCCTTTGCATGAGCCTGTATCTGGCTGTATCCGATACCCCCGATGCCCACGGCGCCGAGCGTGATGCGGTTGCTTGGGGCTGTGGGGCCACCAAGCACGTGGCGCGGCACGATCGACGGTACGGCCGCCGCCGCGAATCCGAGTTTCATGAATTGCCTGCGATGCATAAAGCCTCCGCTTGCTGTTTTACGATCCGGGGTGGACGGGCTTTCCTCCTGCGGCGCAGAGCGGACATGCGGACGGCTCCCACGTTGTGGGCTGTATCTGCACGAGCGAGAACATCGGGATGTCTCCGAACTTCACGCTGCCCTTGGAACGGTCCACTAGCAGCACCACTGCGGCCACCTCCGCGCCCGCGCCCTTCACGAGGTCAATCGTCTCCTGAACGCGCCCGCCCTTCGTCACGACGTCCTCTGCCACCACGTAGCGTTCGCCGGGCTTTAGGGAGAAGCGGCGCATCGCGAGTTTCGTGACGGGCTTGCCCGTCGCGTCCACCTCGTCGCCCGCCTGCACCTTCTCGGCAAACACGCACTTCGTGTCGAGAGCGCGGGCGACTTCGTGTCCCACGAGGATGCCGCCCACTGCGGGAGAGATCACGCCGTCGATCTGGCCGATGTCGCACGCGGCCTTCATCTTCGCAACCAGCTCGTCGCAGAGACGCGCCGCTATGCGCGGGTAACGCAGCACGTTCGCGCACTGGAAATAGCGGTCGGAGTGGAGTTTAGAGCGCAGTTCGAAGTGCCCTTCGAGGAGAGCGCCGGTGTCCGAGAACACCTTGAGGATTTCCTGTTCTGTCATCATTGCTTTTGTTCCTTTGTAGTTTCTGAAAGAGAATCTGGAATCGCGAGCATGTCGGCATCGCGCGTCGATGCTGCGGTCGCTGCGGATACGGCCTTTGCAAGGCCTTCCACGCCGGACTGGGCGAGCGTGGGCGGAAACAGCGGCGCGGGGACTGGCGGCGCGAAGCGAGGTGCGCGGTAACCGGCGGAGAACTCCGCGCCCCCGCCAAGCGAAAGCGGCGGCGGCGCTGGTTCGTCGAAGTCGAACGCGGCGGTGCGGCTCTCGCCACCGCTCAGCTGCATCCGCGCGCGCATTTCCCAGGACATCCTCACGCGCCTCAGCACTGCGGCGTATGCCGCGTCGTCAAGCTCCACGAACGACGCAAAGGGTTCGACCACACTCTCGGTAGGCGTCGGCGGGAATATCGCCTTGCGCGGAAGCTGCAGCACAAGCATCACCGTGAACAGCGTCACGACGGCTACGGGCCACCAGTCGTGGACGAAATCCCTCATTCGCGCCTCTCCGCTATCTGCACGCGTCCGATGCCGGACTGGCGCGCGATTCCTACAAGCCTGATGAGGTCGCCGGACGGCACCCGCCTGTCTGCCAGCACGAGCATGGACGCATTGGCGACCTTTGAACCCTGTACGCCGCGTTCCAGCTGGTTGCGAAACAACTCAACGGACTGCTGGTCGCCAAGCACGAAACGGGCGTCGTCGAAAAAGACGAGCGTACCGCCGGACTCACCGACGTTGGCGGACGGCATTGCAAGCACCGTGAACTCCGGCACCGTGGCCTGGCGTCCAACAGGCTCTGGGAGTTCGAACTCTACGCCAGGCGCGGCCGCAAGGCGACCGCCTATCAAATTGAACATCACGAGCAGCAGTACGAGCGTGATCCACGGCGCGGCCGCGAACAACGGTTTCACCCAACTCGCCCCGTGCCGCCAGATTCCCTCCGACCGGGCATGTCTCCATCCCCATTCGCGTCCCGTCATGCCACGACCTCCTTGTGTGCGGCAAGAATGCCGAGAATCTCGCTTGCGGCTGCTTCGAGATCTGCCGTCAGGCGGTCTAGGCGCACACGCAGCGTACCGTACATCACCTGCACGGACACCGCCACGATTATGCCCGCCGCAGCCGCACCGAGGGACTGCATCGCCCCGCCGATCAAGTCGGCTCGAGTAACGAGAGCTTCGCCGTTCACCGCAAGCACGGTGCGGATCATGCCTAGTATGGTGCCGAGCAAACCAAGGAGCGGAGCCGACTGCGCGATGATTGCAAGAAGCGCAAGACGGCGTTCAAGACGCCCGACCTCGGCTCGACCCGTCGCATCGACAGCCTCGCGCAGGATACGCGCGGGGCTCGTGCGGTGTCGCACTGCGGCCGCCACCACGCGGGCGACGGGCGCGGGGGTGTCGTCGCACAGAGCAAGGGCCTCATCCGGATTGTTCCGCGCAAGCACGTTTTCAACGCCGCGGATGAAGTCAACGTAGTCGATCTGCGCACGGCGAAGGCCTACGAGACGGTTGAAGAACACCGCCACGCTCGCAACGCCCAACCCCACCAGCAGCCAGAACACGGGGCCTCCAAGCAATGTCCAGATGCTCATTTCAAACCGCCTTCCTTTCTCAGTCTCGAAATTCTCTTGCGCGCCTCGCCAGCCGACGGGACCTGCGCCTCGACCACATAGCGCAGCACTCGCTCCGCCTGACGCACGCTGCCCGACGCCTCGTATGCATCGGCGAGGTTGAACGCCGCCCGTGCGAAGAACGCTCGCGCATTGCCGTCGAAAAGCACGCCGTTCCGCACGCCGTCAACGTACGCCATCACGACGTTCGTGTAGTACTGGTCTGCCGCCTCGTTGAGGTTGTGCAGCTTTTCAAGCGCACGGGCGAGTTTGAAGGACACCGCCAGTCGCGTGGACGGCAAGGTGTCTGCGTCCTGCTGCACCTTCCTGTATTCATCCACCGCCTGCTGGTAGTACGCGGAATTGTCTGCCCCGCGGGCGAAAAGGCAGTCGGCCTTCAAGATGGAGACGCGCCGGCGCATTTCATCTGGAATCGAAAGCCCCGCCGCACGCTCCAACACTAGAACGGCCTCGTCGAAACGGGCTTGATCAACAAGCGCCTCGCCTTGCAGCAGAAGCGCCTCCGCCACGATCGCGGTATCCGCGGTCTTCTGGGCCGTCGCGGCGACTGCGGCCGGATGTGCCAACACGCGCGACACGACTTCAATGAGTTTGTTGTAGTCGGATTGCGCCGCGGCGCAACGTGCCGCCCGCACAAGCGCATCAAGCCTGCGTCCCGTCGTCAAGTGGCGGTTCGTTGAACACGCCTCGAACGCGGCGAACGCAGCGGCGTAATCGCGCTTGGCGAAGTCGAACTTCGCAAGCCACAGCGTGAGGTCGGCCTTGAGGGGCGAGTCCGGAGTTTCGGCAAGGAGAGCCTTAGCCGATTCGTAAGCGTCGTCGTCCCGTCCCGCGCCGTAACGGCAGAGAGAGCAGAAGAAGCGCATCTCCCCGGCACGGGCGGCGTTGATCTTCGCGACTTCGGCGAAGTCGCGCTCCGCCTCCTCGAATCTGTAGGTCCTGTAGTTCGCGCGTCCCCGCCCTTCCAGCGCCCTGGACTTCTGGTCGGACGTAAGTTCCGGCAACGGCTTCGCTTTTGTTTCGTCGGCCTTACTCTCGTTTCCGTCAAGCAGGTCCGCGTCGTTCTTGACAGGTACGCCAAGGAGCCGATTGTAAATGTTGCACGCCTTTTCCGTGCGCCCCGCAGAGGCATGTGCTGACGCAAGACGCAGCCCGGCCTCGATGGCGTATTCGCTTCCGCCGTCCATCACCATTTCAAACCGCTTTGCCGCCAGATCGGCCTTCCCAGCGCGTGAGAGGGCGTCCGCCATCTGGAACTGAGCAAACGAGAAGAGATTCGTGCCACGCACCGCCCCGTATGCGTCGGCGGCCTCTGAGAAACGCCCTGCGGCCAGCAATGCGTCGCCCTGACGAAACATGCACCGTGCGCGCTCCTCGGCATTCGTTGCCACCTGCGCCGCGCGCGCGAACGCCCCGACGGCCTCCGTCGTGCGCTTAAGCGCGACGAACGCGAGTCCGCGCCCCTCAAGCACGTGTACCTTCCGCGTCTGCGCGGCGGGATACGCCTGTAGAAAATGGTCGTAAGCCTTGAGGGACTCCACCGCATCGCCACCAGCCAACAGAGCGTCCGCAAGTCGCACCAGCGCATCATCCGAACCAGGTGCGTCAGGGTACTCTCGCACGAGCGCGTTGATTCGCGCAATGCCGTTTGTATGAAGAAACGGCACTGCGAGTTCCCTGAATCCGAGGTCGAACCCCGCAAGGGTCTTCATTTCTGGATGCGACGCGCGCGCCACGGCATTGGACGCGAACGCAATAGCGGTGTTCGTCGAACCGGCAAGCCAATCCTCCTCGGCGAGCGCAAGCGACGCATACACGAACTGGACTTCCGCCGCCTTCTCGCCGTCGGCGACAATGCGCGCACGCAGCGAACGGGCGGCCTTGGCATCCCCTGACTTGGCGGCCACGTCCGCCGCCAGAAGACGCGCCGCGTCGCCCGCGGAGCCCTTCGCCTCAAGCGCACCCTCCTTTTCCAGCACCTCCCGCGCGCCTTTTCCGTCCCCTGCGGACACGCTGTTGAGCGCCCATGCCAAAGCATTTTCGGCACGGGCCGTGTCGTTTGTGGCAATCAGCGCCGCGGCCGCCGCGAAATGGGCGGACGCCGCCTTGTAGTCGCCCGCATCGTGTTCAATCAGCGCCGCAAGCCGTTCCGCAAGCAACGCAAATTCAGGTGCAACGAACTTCTCTTTCAAGATTGCGCGCGCCTCGGCGTACTTGCCCTCCTCCACCAGCGCAAACGCACGCCAATAGCGGAAAGGCTCGCCAGCGGGATTGCCCCATGATTCGAGGCGGGACGGAATCTCCGACGCTTTCCCTGAACGCGCAAGCGCCTCAATTTGCACGAGACGCGCCTCTGTGCGCAAAGACGGCAATTTGGAGGCATTCTCGGCACGGTGCTCGGCCGTGTACCAGTTCCCGTCTCCAAGCGCGCGCCGTGCCACGACAAGATCGTTGGAAGCAACCTGAGGCGCGACTGGCACGGCGACAGGAACGGCACCGGACGCTGCGGATGCCGCAAACGCGATTAAAGCGAGGAACTGGAGATTGCCGTTCACGTGATTCGATTCTTAGAGGGTGAGGTCAAGCAATTGTGCAAGACGCTTCGCGATATCGGTGTTGTCCATCAAACCTTCAAACAACTCCGCGCCGGGGCCAAACGCGAACACAGGAACGGGCGTCGCCGTATGACTTGTCGCGCCATAATGGACAGTGGCCTTGCCCGTCCCAGGGCTCACGGTGGCGTTCACGCCGCCGGTCTCGTGGTCGGCCATGACCACCACGAGCGTATCGCCGCCGTGCGCAAGCGACCAGTCAACTGCAGTGCGCGCGGCCCAATCAATCTTCACAACGCCGGATATGGTCTGGACGGGCTTGTTGGCATGCGACCCGTGGTCGGGATCGCCGCTCTCGATCAGCACGAAGAAACGTTTCCCGCCCTGCGAGAGACGCTCCAGCGCCGTCTCCGTCAGTTTTTTGTAGCGCGGTTCGTCGTCAAGTTCTCCGTCCTTCAGCTGAGCAAGGACGCGCTTGTCGCGCGGGGCGTCGAGGAAAGAGGAAAAAGTCTCGCACAGCACGTAGTCGTTTCTTGTCATTTCGGCAATGAGGTTGCGGCCGTCTTTGCGCACTCCACCCTTCCCTTTTGGCAGAAAATACCTCTTGCAGTGGTAGCCAAGCAATATCTCGAAACCGCACTTTGAGGCGTAACGCATGATGTCCTCGTTGTACGAGCGAACCGGCACGTGCGCGTAGTATGCGGACGGCGTTGCGCCTGTGAACGGGTCGTCGGTCATCAGGCCTATCGCAAAACCCGCCGCGTGCGCACGGGTGGCGATGGAATCGACGTGTGACCTGTCCGGCAACATGCCGAGCATGCTGTTGTTCGTCTTGCGGCCACAGGCAAACGCAGTGGCGGAGGCGGAGCTGTCGGTCACGTCCGCGTTGGCAGAGTACGTCGTCGCGAACCCGGCGTAGGGAAGCTGGTTCAAGACGAGTGCGCCCGGACGGTGGCGCAAATAGTTGGATGCGAGGATGACGGACCCAATCCCCATGCCGTCGCCCAGCACGAACACGACGTTGCGCGGCTTCGCCCCGGCGGGATAAACTGGCAACGGTTTCTCATAGAGATCAGGAAACTCGTAGCTGCGCGTAATTCGCAAATCGACCGGCACCGCCCTCGGCTTGCGCCTATCGCCCACCGTCGCACCCGCGACAATCCACACGCCCGCGTCGGACGTGAATGAGATGGACGCCAGCTTCTTCCCACGGGCGAGGGGGAACGACGAGACGAACAGCGACACCTGCGTGTTGTTATTGTATATCGTCCAGGCGCGCACGGCGTTACGCCAGCCACGCGCGGTGGTCCAGTCGCCGACATCGCGTCCGATGCGCACATGACGCTCTTCCTTGAGACCTCCCTCGTATGCAAGGTGCAACGACCCGACGATGGGCTTTTCATCCGCCGGCGTAAACGCGGATGCGTGCAGCAGGTAAAGGCAATCCCCGCGCAGCGGCTTTTCAAGCTTCACGTCGGCGGACTTCGCGAGGTAGTCGCGACGGGTCCCGCCGAGGACGATGCACGCCTTGTCCGAACTCGACTCGGCTGGGGCGATGCGGAACGCGATGCCGCCGATGTCCTGATCGCCGGCGGGCAACACCCGAAGGTCATTACTGCCAAGGTCGATGAATCCGCCCTTCCGGTCGCCCGCCTCGTCGTCATAGAATGATGTATTGGCGCCGCTCCCAAACGGAATCGGGACGAACGCGGACTGGGCGGCGAAGACCATAACGGCCACGCCAACCAAAAACGAACCTTTGCTTGCCTGCATATTTTTCACTCTTCTCTTTGTATCCATTCGTCCAAGGGCATACTACCCTTGAACGCATACAGTTTACACTATTTTACGTTTGGTTGTCAATGGTTTGCCCCATGGAAACCGGGGAAACGAACTTTCAAATATTCTCCGCCGTCAAGTGGAAAATATGGTAGAATAACAGCCATGCATTTCTTCCAGATATTCTTTCTCGTACTTGGACCGCTCTGCGCGGTTCTGGCGTATGTTACGCTCGTAGCCCCTCTCGGTCTCTCGCTCGGATGGCGGCGAGGGGTTCTCTATTCACTGCTTGCGTTCTCGCTGAAGTTCACTTGGTATGCCCTGTTCGGACGGAATATGTTTCTCCCCGAACTGCCGGAGTGCGTAATCCACATGTTGTCCGTTCTCTACGATTTCGTCCTCATATCCGCAGCCGTCGGACTTCTCCGCGCCGTAATCTCAGGAACGGCACGCCTTTTCGCTCGTCTGCAAACAGGGCCGATTGTGCAAAAACATGGCGCGGAACAGCCCCAGGCAAAGACGTTTCCGCGGAGACGATTCATTTCTGGCGCACTTGCGCTCGGAGCGGCGGGCGTGGCAGCCAAGGGCGTACACGACGGCATGCGCCTGCCGGACGTGAAGGAGGTTTCAATAGATTTCCCCGATCTCCCGCCGGCCTTCGACGGTTACCGCATAGTGCAGCTTTCCGACATCCACGCAAGCGCCGCCGCGCGCGCAAACCGTACCGCAGGGATCGTCCGCCAAGTCAACTCCCTAAAACCCAACCTCGTCGCGATCACCGGCGATTTCGTGGACGGTCCCGTCCACCTCCGCGCTGCCGACGTGCTTCCGCTTGCAGACCTCCGCGCCGCAGATGGCGTAGTCGGCTGTACCGGCAACCACGAATACTACTCCGGTTACGAATTCTGGCGGACAGTCTTCCAAAACTGCGGCATCAAGATGCTTGAAAACAACCGGCGTACCGTCAGACGCGGCGAAGACGCAATCGCCGTGATAGGGCAGAACGACCCCGTGAGTTTCGATACCGACATCACCGCCGCATGCGCCAGCGCTCCACCCTTCCGCATTATGCTCGCCCACCGCCCCACTCACCTTGCGGAACACGCAGCGCTCGGCATACGCCTCCAGCTTTCAGGGCACACCCACGGCGGCGCAATCCTGGGCTTTGACAGGCTAGTGGCACGGGCAAACGAGGGACACGTCCGCGGTCTATACCGCGAGGACGGGATAACGCTCTACGTCAACGCGGGCACCGGACAATGGGCGGGGTTTCCAACGCGCCTTGGCGTATCGCCGGAAATCACGTGCCTCACGCTGCGCCGACAGCGCGCCAAACCGTGAAATCCTTCGCGGTTCCGCATCTCAGTCCTTTTGCTTGACTGGCGGGGGTTCCACGCCGGTAAGCCGTATCAGCTCGGCCTCCGCGATCTCGCCCGCGTAGAACGCCTTCACTTTTGCGCCGAGCGCACTTGCGAATCCGCTCGCGGCGTCCGTGAAGTCTATGCGAGACGCATCGCCGAGACGGTACTGCTCCACGACCGTATCAAGGTTTTCCTTCGCCTGCTGCACCTCTATGCGCGCCGTCTCCAGCGACACCCTCGCGTTGTCGCGCGTAGCCGTTGCCACTGCTAGGTCGCGCGATAAGTCCTGCTCGGCCTCGTCAAGCGCCACGCGTGAACGCTCCAGCGCCACCACGGCCTCATCCACAAGCACCCGCTTGCGGTAGCCGTCAATCAGGTTCTGCACGGCCTTGAAGCCCCACGACCAGTTCCACGCCGGATCCGCAAACGAGACCGCTCCCGAAAATGAAATGGAGGGGAAGAGGTCGGCAATCGCGTAGTCCACCTCGGCTGACGCCGCGCGCAACCTGGCCCGCAGCGCCTTGAGGGACGGCGAGTTGGTGCGGGCGAGGTCAAGCGCCTCGCCGGCGCCATAGGAAGTGGACGGCAAGTCGCGGCGGAATGATTCAAGCGCGCTGTCCGCAACGGATGCCACTTCCTCGCGCGAAACGCAATCCGACGAAAGCCCCAACGCGCGTATGAACTCCGCGCCCGCCGTCACCACGTCGTTCGATGCGCTGATCATCGCCAGCCGCGCGTCCGAAAGATCCACGCGCGCCTTCAGCACGTCCAGCTTCTTGACCTCCCCTTCCGCAAACAGCGACTCCGCCTGACGAAGGTGTTCCGCGTACTGGAACTCGTTCGTGCGGGCGACTTCAAGGAGCGCGTCGTTCCGCAACAGGGTGAAGTAGGACTTCGCGACGTCGTTGAACACCAAAAACTCCCGCTCCGCAAGGTCGCGCTGCGCCGCCACCAGGTTCTCCCGCGCCTCTCTCTCCTTCGCGTCAATGCGCCCGAAGTCGTATATGAGCAAATCAAAGGCAACGTCAGACGTGAACTTGCCGCGCTCCTGGTGCCCGGAGAAATGGCTTCCGCGATTCGCGGTGGACTGCGAGAACCCACTTGAAAGATTCGCCTGAAGGAACCTGTCCGACGTCACGCGCGAAAGTTCAAGCATGGCGTTCGAGATGGAAAGATACGCCGCCTCGATGCCCGGACGGTGGTTCATGGCCCACGCGACGTAATCAGCCAGACGGTATCCCTTGAAGTTCACTTGCCGTACGGGCACACGCGTGACCGGCTCGTCCAATCCGGCAGATTCCGCTTCCGCCTGGGCGCGACGTGCGCGGTCAACCGTCTCGCATCCCGAAGCAAGCAGCAACGCCGCCGCTCCAAAACCTATCTTGGCCAAAAATCTCATACCCACATTATACATACTCTTGGGTATGTAAGTCAATCACTAACTTGTTTCTTCTATGTCAAAATGAGGTTTTCCATGCACTGAGGATTTTGCTATACTTCACGCCGTGAACGACTTGCACTATCCAGAGGAACTGCCGATTTGCGCACACCGCGATGAAATCATCGCGGCGCTTCGCGCGCACCAGGTCATAGTGGTGTGCGGCGATACAGGCAGCGGCAAGACCACACAGCTCCCGAAGATGGTCCTCGAACTCGGCCTCGCCGCGAAGGGACGCCGCATCGCCTGCACCCAACCGCGACGCCTCGCCGCCGTCACGATGGCCGAGCGCGTCGCAAGCGAGCTCCATACGCCCATGGGCGAACTCGTCGGCTACCAGCACCGCTTCGCCCGACACGTCTCGCAGGATACGCGCATCAAGTTCATGACGGACGGCGTGCTGCTCGCCGAAACGCGCGCCGACCCACTCCTGCGTGCCTACGACTGCATCATAGTCGATGAGGCGCACGAGCGTTCCCTCAACATCGACTTCCTCCTCGGCATCCTCAAGCGCGTCCTCGCCCGCCGCCGCGACCTGAAGGTGGTCGTCTCGTCCGCCACGCTCGACACCGCCAGCTTCGCCGCGTTCTTCAACGGTGCCCCCGTCATCTCCGTGCCCGGACGCCTCTACCCCATCGAGCTCCGCTATCGTCCTCCCGAGGACGGCGAGGAACTCGACCTCCCGCGCGACATCGCAGCCGCCGTCGCCGAACTGCCCCCTTCCGACGACGTCCTCGTGTTTCTCCCCGGCGAACGCGACATCCGCGAGACGGCCGACCACCTCGCACGCATGCGCCACGGCGAAGACGACATCATCCCCCTTCTTGCCTCCCTTCCCGTCGGCGAGCAGCAGCGTGCGTTCCGTCTCTCCGCGCGCCGCCGCATCATCCTCGCCACAAACGTGGCCGAGACCTCCGTCACCATTCCAGGCATCCGTGCCGTGATCGACACCGGCCTCGCGCGCATCTCGCGCTACGTCCACCGCACACAGGTGCAGCGTCTCCAAATCGAACCCGTCTCGCAGGCCTCCGCCCGACAACGCGCCGGACGCTGCGGACGCATCGGCCCCGGCACCTGCATCCGCCTCTACTCAGAAGAGGATTTCCACACGCGCGACGCCTACACGCCGCCCGAAATCCTGCGCTCCTCCCTCGCGGGCGTGATCCTCACGATGCTCGACCTCCGCCTCGGCGATATCGAGAAGTTCCCCTTCCTCGATCCGCCTAAGCCCGCGATGGTCCGCGAAGGTCTCCGCGAACTGCTCGAGCTCGGCGCCATCGGACACGCCCCCGAAGGCGGCCCCGCCCTCACGGACACCGGACGCAAACTCGCGCAAATTCCCGTGGAGCCCCGCCTCGCGCGCATGCTCCTCGCCGCATCTGAAAACGCCGTGCTGCCGACGGCCATCCCCGTCGTGGCGGCCCTCGCGTGCGACGACCCGCGTCGGCGTCCCATCGACGCAAAACAGCAGGCCGACCAGCAGCACGCGAAGTTCCGCGTACCCGGCTCCGATTTCCTCGGTATGCGGAAACTCTGGGACTGGTGGGAAAACGAGACGCGCGAACTCTCCCAGGCCAAGGCGCGCAAGCTCGCCACGGCCAACTATCTCTCCTACCCGAAGATGCGCGAATGGCGCGACCTTGCCCACCAGCTTGAAACCCTCTCCAAGCGCCTTCACCTTTCCTTCGCCGAACCGGTAGGGGCCGACCACCGGGCGGCCCGCGACGCCGCCCTCCACCGCTCCCTCCTCGCGGGCCTCCTCGGACGCATCGGCAAGTTCGACGAGGAAACGCACGATTACCGCGGCGCACATGGTCTCCGCTTCGTCCCGCATCCCGCCTCCGCCCTGAAGAAAGCGACACCGCCCTGGATCTTCGCCGGCGAGCTTGTCGATACGGCGCGCCTCTTCGCGCGCACCGCCGCCACACTCGACCCCACCTGGATCGAACCCGTCGCGGGCGACCTCTGCAAGCGACACTACCACTCGCCCGAATGGGATCCGCAGAGCGGCTTCGTGCGCGTGACGGAACAGGTCACGCTCTACGGACTCGTCATCGTGCCTGCGCGCCGACGCGACCTCACGCGCCTCAACCCCGCCCTCGCGCGCGAAATCTTCATCCGGCGCGGACTCGTGGACGGCGACTTCCCGCGTCCGCCCCCGCCCGTACGCGAGAACAACGCCCTTCTCGACGCCCTACGCCGGCGTGCGGAGAAACTGCGCCGTCCCGAAATCTTCGACGCCACCCGCCTGGAGGCGTACTTCGACAAAATCGTCCCCGCCGACGTCGCCTCCGCCGACGCCCTCCGCAAATGGCTCGCCCGTGCCACGCCCGTTCAGCTCGGCAAGTTTCACCTCAAGAAAACGGACTGGTGGCCGTCCGATGACGTCGCCTCGCACGACTTCCCCGACACGATCCGCATCGGCGACGTGAAGATGGCGCTCGCCTACCGCAACGCGCCCGGCGAGGAGGACGACGGCATCACCTGCACCGTCCGCGCCTCACGCGCCCACGCGCTCCGCCTTTGGCGTGCGGACTGGCTCGTACCCGGCCTCCTGCCCGAAAAACTCACCTGCCTACTCTCCGCGCTCCCCTCCTCGTTCCGCCGCGTAATCTCACCGATCTCGGACACCGTCGCCGGTCTGCTCGCCCGCCTCAAGCCCGGTTCCGAACCCCTGCTCGACGCCGTCCGTCGCACGATCTACGAGGAGTGGGGCTTCCGTATCCCCGCCGAAGCCTTCGACGCCGCGCGCATCCCCGCCCACCTCCGCGTGCGCTACCGTATCGTCGATGACGCCACCGGCCGTGTTCTCGTTACGTCCCGTAATCTCGATGAAATCTTCTCAGCCCTCAGCTCAAACACGGTAGGGGCCGACCACCGGGCGGGGCGCCCCCCCCCCCCCCCCCCCCCCCCCACAAAAAAAAGAGAACAGAACCCCCAAAAAAAAAACAAAACC
>Ga0310694_10004150_pt1 | contig 14066 bp, 1 predicted proteins | sample 174DNAGHGhighgp2_FD_203884 | JGI IMG/M metagenome (GOLD analysis project Ga0310694, IMG submission 203884) | Sheep rumen microbial communities from Palmerston North, Manawatu-Wanganui, New Zealand - 1742 DNA GHGhigh gp2 (v2) (version 2) | ecosystem: Host-associated > Mammals > Digestive system >... | reverse complement strand
CCCAATCCCCAATCCCCAATCCCCAATCCCCATAAGAAAAAAATATTTAATTCATAAAAAAAAAATTAATTATATTTATTAATTTAATAAATTTTTATAAATAGTCAAAAATCCTATTTTAATTTTACTCTTTTTTAAAATTTATTATATATATAAATATTTCATTTAAAAAAATAATGACTTCCAAAAGCAAAGAAGAATTAATTATAAATAAAATAAATAATGAAGATTTTGAGGAAGCATTGACCCTGTTAAATGAATATTATTCAACAAACAGTGATTATGAAAAATTAAAGATTCCACTTATACAAAAAATTTTTTTAAAATTAATAAATAACAGGAAATTTGATGAAGCATTAAATAAAATCAAAATTTATAAAGTCCAATATCCCCAATATAACAAAGATATTATAAAAATTGAATCTTCAATATACTACATTATGGCCAAAAAAGAAGAAGAAGAAGAAAAGATTGATGATGCCATAAAACATTTAGAAGAATCATTACGTTTGGAACCAAATAATGAAAATTGCAATCTAAAGTTAATTGCTATTCTAGTGAATAAAAAAGAATTATATTCTAAGGCACTAAAAAAAATTATAGAATTTGAAAAAATTTGCTCTGAAGAAAATTTAAAAATATTAAAAAATTTAAAAGCAGCTACTTTGAATAATATAGCATTGAAATTACCTGAAAATGAAGAAGAAAAAATTTTAAGCTTATTAAATCAAGCAATTGAAGAAGAGGAAAATGACTTAATAAAAGAAAATAGATTTACAAAATTTAATAATTTTTATATCAAAAAATTTAATAATGGAAAATATGATGAAATACCAGCTTTATTTAAGAAGGCATTTAAATTTAAATTTTTATCAAATAAATTGAAAAATTATTTAGATATAAACAAGTATATATCTGATTGTTTAGAAAGTTTATATGGAAATAAAAATTACACAATAAAAAAAAAATATTCAAATAGCATAAATTATTTTCTTGAATATATAGAAAAAGGTAAAAATGAGAATGATTTTAATGGGAAATATAATAGATTACAAACATGTTTTTTAGATAATATAGAAAATGACTATAAATCTTTTAAGAAATTTAATGAATCCAAAAATGTAGACAACTCTTTTAGTATTATCAAAAAAAAAAATTCAACAATTAACAATAAAGAGACTAGTTCTCTTAATATAATAAGTGAAAAAAAGAATTCAACAATTGAGAAAAATGAAACAAGTTCTCTTAATATTATGAAAAAGAAAAAAATTTCAACAATTAGAAATAAAAAAGATAGTTCTTTTAACATTATCAAAGAAGAAAAAAATTCAATAATAGGAAATAATGAAAAAGAAGAAGAAGAAGAAGAATTGGAAATGTATAAATTTATAATATCCAAAATAAATTTTTATATTAAAAAATACAAAGATAATAAATTTTATAGAAATTTGAAATCTTCAATTATATATAAATTTGCAAATATATATTTTACAAATGAAAATAATTATAAATTATCCAAAATATTATTTAATGAATTTTTAAAATCAAAAGAAGGAGATTGCTTAGATGAAATGCAGATTATAGCAAATATAAATTTATGTAATATAATGTATGATGAACAAAAATATATAGAAGTCTATGAAAAACTTGAAAGTTTAATAAAAATAATAAATAAAAAAATTGAAGAAAAAGAAGATATTGATTTTGAATGGCCTGATGAATATATAAATAATAGAATAAAAGGCTTAGAAATGAAAAGCCTAGTTAGTTATATAGAAAATCAAATATATTCAAATGAATTTATAAACTTGGATAAATATTTTCAATCATTATATAATATAATAGAAGAAATAAAAGATATAATAATAGATTTAGAACAATTAGAAAAACAATTGGAAGATTTAAAAATAGAATATAGAAGAAAGAAATTAATATATTTAATGGAAAGCAAAAGATATAAAAAATGCATAGAATTATGCGATTTATTTGTTCAAAATTATCAGGGTCAAAAATATATTATAAGAGAAATTAAGCAAATGAAAGTAGATTGTCTTAAAGAGATTTCTAATAATTTAATAAAACAAAATAAAAAAAAAGAGTTCATGAAATTAATTAAAGAAATATCTATATTGCAGCAAGAAATAGATTTGGAACTGGGCTTAGATGAAACTAACAAAAATTTAATAGATATTATGCTAAAGGTTATGAATGAAAAGGCAGAATACTTCAATAGGAATAATTTGATTAATGTATCTGAGACTATAAGTGATTTAGGCCTTCAACTTGACTCTAAAAATATTGGTTTATTAACAGAAAAATCTATCAGTAATTCAGAGAAAGGATATTTATATATAAATAAAGCTATTGAAAATAATGATATAATATTATCTATTCAATCTGATAATTTAAGCGCCAAATTAAATAAAATAAATAATATTTCTAATTTGTCCTTAAAAGAACTTAACAATAAATATATTAATTTCCTCATAGATAATATAAATACAAATATAATAGATGAAGATTCAAAAATACTTGTAGGAAGATCTATTGATGCCTTGATTGAGCTAATCAAAAAATATGATAAACAAATTTATAGTTTATTCATAAATGATAAAGGGAAAAATATTTTTCCTAAATTAAAATTAATAGATTTTTCTTTTCAATCAAAGGAATTGCAATATAATTCTTCAGAATTACTTAAAATTTTTTATAATTCTTTCAAAAAAAAAGAATTAATTACTAATAATTATGGTAAAGGATATATTTGTTGCAACTATTTATCTTGGAGTTTTCTAACATTATCAATTATTAAAATACCAATAAAAATAGAGGACATTTATATATTAGATATTATTGAAAAAATTATTTTGAATGATGATATAATGCTTGAAGTAAAAGTAAATATACTTTTTTTATATAGTAGGATGGATCCTTATTTTATAGAGCAATTAAAAATTTGTGTAATTCCATTAAATTTTATCGAATCTTTGTTAAAATTTAGGGATGAAAATTCAGAATTTATTAATATTAGTTTGCAAGTTCTATTATCATTAGTTAATATAAAAACTTTTGTATTAAGAGATTCAATAAAACTATTTTTACTTAAATATATCGAAAAAAATATAAAAAATAATAAGTTTATGATAAATAAATCAGATATAGACGAATATTTCAGAAAAAATAAATATGATAAATCTAAATTAGAATTTACAATAGAAAGTATAAAAGAAAATTTCAAAAAACTATATTATGAAGAATTAATAAATAAAGCATATACAGACGAAGAAATAGATGTACAATTATTAAAATATTTAAAAAAGAATGGAATAGATTTAGAATTTATTATAAATGAAAATAAACAAAAAATAAAAAATAATATTGAAATAATTATTAATATTTTTTCCAAATACATAAAAAATAATGCCAATGAAGTTAAAACAAAAGACTTGGGATATTTAAATAAAATATTTGAAATAGATTGTGATTTATATATAAAAAATAGTTTAATCAATTTGATACATGAAGTATCTACTAAAAAAGATTATAAAAATGAAATACCAATGAATCTATTAATAAACATATCAAAAGAAATAGTAAAATTAACTATTAATTCATCTGATGATTATACTGATGCTAATGAATTCACATTATTTTTTAATCAGGAGTCAGTCTTATTAATAAATGAGAATAAAATAAATATTTTAATTGATATATTATATAATTTTTTGATCAAAAGAAAAAATAATATCTCAAATAAAATAGATTCTTCTATTTTTAATAATTTATGCTTTTTGTTCAACAATCAAAAATTAAACAAAAAAAATAAGGAAAAGATAATTAAAATATTAAAAGATAATGAAGAAGAATTAAAAGGTGATATTAAAAACATTTTTGAAATGGTAGATAGCACAAAGAAATTAGAAGAAAATTATTCTGACAATGTTAAGATTTCAAGTATGGCTGATATTGAAGAAAAAATAAAGGATGGATATGAATTGAATATAAATACTGCAAATGCTTTAAACAATATAATAAAAGATAATAAAAATGATAAGGAAATAATGAATCAAGCAATTTCATTAATTAATACAAATGTAACTAATAATCAAAAAATAGACATTAGCTTATCTGAAAATTTAGTAAATATGCTTTTTCATGAAAATATTGTATTAGATAAAAATATTTTTGATAATCTAGTAATTTGTCTTATGAATATAGTTAAAAATTGTAAATTAGATGAACAATTAAGAAATAATCTTTACAATAATTTATTAGATTTCAATAAAAATAAAGTTTTAAATAAAATAGAATTAATAGTAATTTCATTAAAAATTTTTACACAAAAGCATTATTCTGAAAATAAAAAACAAATCTTAAAATGCCTTTCTTTACTTGCAAATGAAAATATTACTAAATCCAATACACAATTTAAGGATATTGAAGAAATTATTTTAAATTCTTTCAACAATCGTAATTTGGAAAAAGAAATATTTAATGCTTTGGTTGAATTGCTATATAAAAATATTGATTTTCTAGATTGTATTTCTTTATGCTTAGTAAATAGTCTCAAAAACAAAAAAAAAGATGAAATTAATATAATAATCAAATCTAATCTGAAAAAGTTTCAAAATTTAATTATAGATAATTATATAAATAATAATATGATTGATATATTATGTAAAGCTTCATTTGATATCTTTTTTGACTTTGAAATATTAAAAGTATTTGTCTTTTTCACAATAAAGATAAGAGATCTAATAAAAGAGGATTGCTTAGAAGACTTATTAAGTTTAATTTCTGAAAATAGAATAAAAATATGTGAATATCATATCAAAAAAATGGAAGATAATTTAGGTCTGAATGGTAGTTTTTTATTATTCATTAAAATGATAGAAACAGATGAAGCTAATTTATTAAAAAAGGTAGATATAAGCAAAATAATATTATATTTATATTTTGATTTTGAAAATGGGTTTAATTTACTTCACAAAATAATTAAATCAAAAATAAATTTTAGTAATGAATCTTTACTTCAGTTATCTAATTATTTATATAACAATCATAATGAGGATATGCTAGATAATATTTATATTCAGATAAAAAATTTATTATTAAAGATATCTTCTTTTCAGCCTATTTCAAAAATAGTCCAAGATAGATTAGAATTAGAAGATTTTTCTTTTGAAAAAGAACTTGATGAAAATAAAATTTTTCTGTTAAGGGATGTATTATTAGAAAATAAAATGCCTAAAAGATATTTTAATAAAATTAAAAATATTATTAATAATAAGAAAATAAAGCATGATATTAAAGCAAAAATCATTATTCATATATTTTTACTTTCTTTAGAAAAAGGAGAAATTATACCTCATGAACTATGGAAAAAATTATTTTTAATATTATCTAATTTAAAAGAATTAAACGAATTGATATATATATTAAAAAATAAAAATTCATATGAAGATATAAAAAAATTATTTTATGAAAAATTCAATACATTTTTAAAAAATTCTAGGGTTGAATATGAGGATAAAATACAATATTTATTAAAATTAATTATTATTGTAGAATTTAGAGATATTTTAAATATAGAATTACAAGATAGCATAATTTATTTATTAAAAGAGCTAAGTGAAGATGATTCAATTCAAATAATATTTTGGATGGTAAAAGATACTCTCAATCTTCAGCATAGAAAATTATTGAAAAATTTTATAAAAAATTCAAGTATAAAAAGCTATTTAGAAGATATAGATTTTGAAAATAACTTTGAAAAAAATATAAGAAATAATCTTTATAATGTTTTGTTGAATAAGCAAATAACTATTTTGTGTGAAAAATTCCAAGAAAACATTAAAGAAAATATTGAACAAGTAAAATATACTATATTGCAATATAGTCCAATTGAAATTAATGAAGATTCTGAGGCAATTATATTAAAATATATTCAATTTTTGAATATTGCAATAATGGATGAAAGTCTAAATATTAAAAGAATTTATGATTATATTGAATATTTTTCTGTTTTTCAGGACAATGACAATACAGAAATAACAAGCGATAAAAAATATTTTGAAAATTTAAAAGAAAAATGGATAATATCAAAGATAAAAAAAGAAAAAAATTATTGTGATGATATTTCAAAATCATTAACACAAATATTTATTAAAAATGACTTTGAAAATAATATTATCAAAAATTTTATCAAAATAATAGGTATAGATAGTGAAAATGAGTTAAATTCATTTTTTTTATTTTATGAAAAAAACAATATAAATATCGATGTATTAACTAATATTTTATTTAATAATTTAAACAAACAAATTTCCTTAACTGAATTAAAAGAAAAAATTATTTTTAATTTAATTGATAAATATGAGGAAACTGATTATATAAGTAAAAGATTTGCAAAAAATATTTATACATCTTGTAAATGGGAAGTTGAAGAAATATATAAATTTTTAAATTATGGTAAAAACATTTTCAATAAATTAAATGAGCTACAAAAAGATATTATGGAAGATACATTTAAAAAAACTCATTTTAGTTATGATAAAAAAAATAATAAAGGAGAAACTTTACTAGATATATTTAATAATTATGATAAAAATGATTGGGAATACAAAATCAAGCAATTAGGTCTTCCTACTAAATCAGAAAATGAAAGGAATTTAGATGAAATATTTTCTGAATTGCTAAATAACAACTCTACAATTAATAATGACCTTCTTAAATCAATGGAAGATATAAATAAAATATATTATGAAATAGAATATGAGTTTCATAAAGAGAGAGGAGAAAAGAAAAAGCCAATAGAAAAATGGAATAAGGAAGATATTTTAGAATGGACAAATTCTCCTTCAACAAAAGAAAATATAAATAAAGAGTCTTTTATACCAGAACTTTTATCAGTAATATGTCAAGCAAATAGGCTATCAGATACATATCTTCCTAGAAAAGTTCAAATAATCACTATTCTTTTATTTTTATTCTCTCCAAAAAATAAAGGATTGTTCACTCAAATTAAAACAGGGGAAGGTAAGACAACTATTGTCGCAATGCTAGCTGCAATATATGCTCTAAGAGGAAAATTTGTTGATGTGTTAACTAGTTCTGAAGTCCTGGCTGAAAGAGACTCAAAAGAAAAGAAAAAATTTTATTCAATGTTTAATTTAAATGTAACTCATGCAAAAAATGAAAAATTTCATAAATATAATATAGTTTATGGAGATACTTTATGCTTCGAAGGAGACTTACTTAGAACTATATTTAAAAAAGATCCCACTAAATCAGACTCAGAACATCAAAGAGGACAGCAATGCATTATTATTGATGAAGTTGATAATATGTGTATTGATAATCTATCACAATCAACACAATTAGTTAGTCAATTTGGGGGATATTCCTCAATAAATGGAATTTATCCTTTAATATACCAAAATTTAAATATTATAGATAAATTTATTCTTGAAGGAAAATTTCCTGACATTACACAAGATAATATAAAAGAAAAAACAATTGAAAAATTAAAGCAAACAACAGAAAAAATTATTCAAGAAGGAATAGAACAAAAAATTTTTGTATTTCCAAAACATATTGAAGAATTTGTTAAAAATCAAATAAGCAATTGGTGTGATTCCGCCTATTTGGCAAAAAATATTTATAAACCTAATATTCATTATGTTATTTCCGGGAAGGAGGGAAAAAAAGCAATTGCTCCTGTCGATTATGAAAACACAGGAGTAGTTCATTTAAGGATGCAATGGAGTAATGGTATTCATCAATTTCTCCAATTAAAACATGGAGTAAAACTTGAAAATGAATCTTTGAATACTACATATTTATCTCATTATATTTTTATCAGAAAATATATATCATCAAGAGAAAATAATGTTTACGGATTAACTGGCACCTTAGGGACAGATTCATCTCAAAGACTATTAAAAAGATTATTTGATGTAAATGTTATTATTGTTCCAACATTTAGAAAATCAAATTTTATTAATTTATATCCAAAAATAGAAAAAACTGAAGAAAATTGGAAAAAAACAATCTTAGAGAATATATTAAATCCAATTAATAATAAAAGAGTTATATTAGTAATTTGTAAAACAATTAAAAATGTATCTATATTAGCCGATGATTTAAAATCAAAAAATTACCCAGAACATTTAATAGAAAGATATGAAAGAAATGATTCTGATTATAGCTTAAAAGAATTGTATGGTCCTGGAAGTATTATTTTTGCTACCAATTTAGCAGGAAGAGGGACTGATATTAAGTTAACAGATGAAGTAGAAAAAAATGGGGGAATGCATGTCATATTGACTTTTTTACCAAATAATCAAAGAATTGAAGAGCAAGCTTTAGGGAGAACTGCAAGAAGTGGGAAAAATGGTTCTGGAATTATTATAATACAAAATGATAGTAAAATTTTGGTAAAAAATGAAAATGGGAGAGAAATTGTTATTAATAAAATGTTTGATATAATTTCTACATTAAGGGAAAAACAAGAAAAAGAAAAAATAGAATATATTGAAAAAAATAGAATAGATTCACTTCGGCTAAAATCAGAAATATTTAATAAATTTACATCATTATTTATAGAATTAAAAAAGGATTTAAAACTTAAAAAAGGATATCGTAAAGACAAAATAGATGCTATTGCTAAAGATGTTGAAGAAAAATGGGGCTTATGGATGAAAAAATGTGGATTAGACGAAGAAGTAGATTATAAGAAAAAAGAAGAAATTGAAGAAGCTTTTGAAAATTTTAAAAATGAAATAAAAGATAATTATTTTAATACATCTTCTTTATATTTATTAAATCCTTTTAACTATATTAGTTTTGATGATTATTCATCTGCTTATAATAGAGATGAAGAGGCTTGTTTTTATGCTAGATATCTTAGTGGAATGAAAGATATAGATTCAATAAAAACAGATAATGAAAAAGATAATTTAAAAAATAAAGTAAATATAACATGTGAGAAATTGCAAGATAATTTACAGACTTCTTTAGAAGCAATGTATGCTACAATTTCAAATTTGCATAATCCAATATCAGATGAAAAGGAAGAATTTCAGACTTATAAAGATTGTCAAAATGATATAAAGGGAAAAATAGATATTATTGGACAAATATTAGGAGGTTTAAAGGAAAATATTCAAGTAATAGAAGATTCTAAAGGAAGTGAAAAACGAGAATTAAAAAGAAATAAATTTGTAAGCATTTCAGAATTATCTAAAAATCAAGATATAAGTCTATATTTTTATTCAATGAAAATTGAAGGATATTATAAAATTAAGATTGAAGTAAAAAGAGATTGGCTTGGAATTTTTTTTACAATTTGTTTAGGGGCTTTGGAGATTGTTGGAGGTTGTTTTTTATATTGTTATACTGGTGGAAGATTTGGATCTGAATTAATAGAAGAAGGATATAATGATATAAAATATGGAGTAGAATGTTTAATAGGAACAAAGGAATTTTCATGGTCTGAATTTAAGAAGAAAAAATTAAATTTTTTAATTAGAACTGCAGTTAATTTAGCAATAAATTTATTAACTAGTGGCTTTTCTATTTTTAAATCCCAAAAAAAATTAGGAATGAAAGATGTTTTTAAGCAAGTTGGAAAAAAATTGACTAAAAGAGCAGCTATAGATATTGGAGTTGGAGCCATTAAACATTTAATTGGTCCTGATGTAATGGAAAAAATAATAAGAGCAGTTAGAGAAATATTAAGAAAAGGGGTTATAAACTATTTTGGAAATGAATTAAAAAAATTAATTCCAAAAGAATTTAGATATGCAATGAGTATTAATGTTACAATTTATAAAGACAAAAATCCAATCTTGAGATTATTAAAAGAACAATTAAAAAATGCATTATACATTTTAAAAGATTTAGTACAAATATTAATTAAAGTATTACTTAATTTATTATCAGGCAATTATAAAAATATTTTAGCTTCTTTAGGTAATAATATATTAGGAATTTTGGAAAATGGATTAAAAAAGAGTTTGAATTCTTTACTAAATGGAACTTTATCTGAATTAAAAAAATTAATAATTGGAAAAAATGAATCTGATGCAATAACAACATGGACTGAGTATTTAGTAAAAGGGGCTCAAATATGTAAAAATTTAACTGAAGCTGAAAATTTAACATGTATTTTGGTTGAAAACGGCGTTCTTTCTTTAGATGGCGAATTAAATAATGAAGAGATATTTGAAAAAGGAAAGTTTGAAAAATTAGGAAATGAAAAACTAAAATTAAATTTGGGAATTGGTAAAAATCCTATAAGAAATATTACAAAAAAATTTAATATTAATCCCCAAACTGAAATTGAAAAAAAAATATCAGATTTAATAAAAGAAATTAAAGATAGGATCCATAATGAATTTCAATCTTTAATATATATGCTTAAAGATTTATATTATTATGGAATTGACTTTTTAAATGATAAAAAAGAAGAAGTGAAAAGTTTAATTAAATCTGAAATTAATCAATATAAAGATAGTATAATACAGAATTCAATAGATATTTTAAATAAATTAAAGAAATCAATTATTGATAGTGATGAATTTTTGATTGAAGAAACTAATAAATTAGAAAAAAATTTTATGGAATTACCAAAAAATTTCAATAATAAATTAAAAGAATTTATAAAAAAAATAATATCTGATAATTTTGATGATTTGTGCATAATAAAAATTATAAATAATAAAATAAATATTAATGATTTTATAAAAAAAATAAAAAATATATCTTATAATTTAAGACAAATTTTTAATGAAATTGTGAATAATTATATACCTATCATAGAAATGATAGTTAAAGGATTCAATATTGGGGGAAAATTATATACATTTATAGATCATATAAAAAATAAATTAACAGATATTCTATCCTTATTAAACTATCAAATAATACCAATTATAGATTTTGTAAAAAAAGAAAAGGAAGAATTAGATAAAAAAGGTTTATTAAACTTTAAATTAGATAAATTAGAAATTTCTATTTATTCAAAAAATATATTTGAATTGCTAAATAATATTAAAAATTATTATGTTGATAGTTACAAAAATAATGAAAATGAACTTCTAGAAAACATTGATGAATTAATAAGATGCATATATGATCTAGATGATGAAATCATTAAAAAAGAAGATGAAATGCTAAATATTTTATTTACGCCATTTGATACAATAATTAATAAGTTAAATGAAATACCTAAAAAATTCGAAGATAAAATTAATCAAATAAATTCTATATTAGAGGAAAAAATAGATAAAATTAGTATAGAATTAAAAGATTTAGCTATTAAATTATTTGATAAAGCCATAGAAAAGTGTGAAAAATTTCTTAACAATAAAGCTTTGGAAAAAGGAATCATAAAAGGAATAAAATGTGCGGATAAGTTTTCTACAAAATCACAAGATGTATTAAAAAAAATAGTTAAAAAGCCAACTGATTTGATAGAGAAATTACAAAAATTAGTTATAGGTATGAATGAATATGAACAGAGTTCAGGAATGGATGAAACTATTGAAATATTAAATGGAGATATAGTAGATGCATTATTTGATATTTTACTTCAAGCTCTTAAAAGTAGTGAAATTGGTAAAATTTTGGATAAAGTCTCTAAATCATTATTGAGAGAAATGGAATCAACAAAAAAAAATTTAAGAACAGAACTCAAAGAAATGGCTGCAATACCCCAAGAGGCACCTAACTATAATATTGAAAATTTATTGATGAATAATATTAACAAAAATTCTTATTTTTCTGAATTTAAATTAGAAAAAGTTAAATTATTATTAAAAAATATAATAAAGATAATTGGAAATATAATTTTGAATAATTTTAGAAATAATTTCAAATATCCTGAAGGAGCTAATACTATAATATATATTAATTCAAAATTTGGTGGAAATCCATTTAGAAAAATCTTAATTAAACAATTAGAAATTTCTTTGATTACATTAAAAGATATCATACCTGTACTTAATGAATTAATTATAAAAATAATTTCTGTGCTGAAATTCAAAGATGATCCTTTTGATTCTTTTAAAAATTTGATTGGTGAATTTTCAAATAGCTCTTTCTCAAAAATAAAAAATGCTTTATCTAAATCTTTAGAAAATATTAGAATAGGAATATTATCTATAATAAAAGATTTAATTAAGGGGAAATCAACAAATAAAAATTCTGAATTAATATTGACATGGTCAGACTTCTTTATTAAAGGAATTAAAATATGCAAAACAGTTTCTGGATCAGAAAAAATAATCATATTATTAATAGAAAATGAAATAATATCAATAGATGGAGAATTAAATAAAGAAAAAATATTAGAAATGGGAAATATAAAACAAATTAAAATTAAAAATTTTCCAATAAAATTAAAAGTAGATTTAAAAAAGAAATATAAGCAATTAAAATCTCAAATTAAACAAAAAATAAGTAATGAAATTAAAATTGACCCAAAAGGAAAAATAATGGAAATAATGGCCGATTTAGAAAAAGATATAAATATTAGTTTAAAGAAAGAGATTGAAGTAATTGCTTGCAATTGCTCTAATTTAATTGAAGATGGCAATAAGTTAATTTTAAATAAAGAAAATGAATGCAAAACTTTAATTAAAAATGGAATAAATATTTATGTTGAAAAAATAATAAAAGAGTTGATTGATGCTCTCCATTCGGGTAGAATTATCATTAAAGAAGAAGATAATTCTGGAATGAATGATATAGACAATTTATATATATCTATAGGAGATAAAATAAATAGTATTGAAGATTCTATAAACAAAAACACAGAAATAATAATAACAGAATTTATTCAAAAAATATTTGGAAATAATGAACTAATTAATGGTTTAAAAGAAAAAATAAATATTAATATAATAATAGATAATATTCATCAATCATCGGTAAAAATTAATGATTTGATATTAGATATTATCAAAAACAGTTTGACTAAAATAAATCGAGCTTTGATTTTTACTAATAATATGACAAAAGATGATGAATCAAAGATTATAATAGAATTAAATGAAAAAATTATTAATTTATTAAAATCATTTTTATTTAAATTTAATAATGATATAAAGCCACTTATTGAATATATAAAGAAGGTCATAATTGAATTTAATGAACTAGATATCAAAGAATTTTTAAAAGAAATAATAAAAATTCATATTAATTCATTGCCATTAATGAATGATATAAATAAAAGATACGAACAACTAGGCATTTTTATTAAAGATAATATAAATGATAAAAGAGAAGATATATTTAATAATATTGAATTTTTGATAACATCACTACTTAGAATTTATGATATAATAATGGAAAAAGAAAATATTATTTTAGATAAGCTATTTGGACCATGCTATAATTCTATAGATAATTTAAAACAAATATCTTATAATATACAAAATAAAATTAATAATGTCTTATTACCTATTATATCATCGATTATCAAGGAATATCTAGAGAAAATTACAGACTATTGTTTTAATGTACTATCTAAATTCATTCAAAAAATAGATAATTGTGGAAATGAATTAATAGAAAATGTTGAAAATAATATTAATACTCAATTAACTAAATGTAAGCAAGTAGTAGTTAATATGGCTGAAAAAGGATATAGTAATTTCAAAAACATTTTTAAAAAAATTAATTTTAATAAAGTAGATATTTTATTAAAAGAATTTGAAGATTTATGTGCAGATAGCAAAGATTATGATGAAGGAGAATTTGAAAATGAAATATTATCAGAATTATGCGATGAAATTCAAAAAGAATTAAAAAAATTATTATTTAATTGCATTAAAGAAAGTGAATTATGTGAATTATTAAAAATTGATTATACTTCATTAATTAAAAGTCTAGGATTAAATAAAGAAGAACAAGAAGTTTCATTAAAAATCTAAAAATCTAATAATAAAAAAAATTAAATAATTATCATTAATTACTTAAAAGATAAAAAAGATATAATAATTTTAAAATGGAGAGTGGGGATTGGGGATTGGGGGTTTGGGGGGTGGGGGGGGGGGGGT
>Ga0310694_10004149_pt1 | contig 14067 bp, 15 predicted proteins | sample 174DNAGHGhighgp2_FD_203884 | JGI IMG/M metagenome (GOLD analysis project Ga0310694, IMG submission 203884) | Sheep rumen microbial communities from Palmerston North, Manawatu-Wanganui, New Zealand - 1742 DNA GHGhigh gp2 (v2) (version 2) | ecosystem: Host-associated > Mammals > Digestive system... | reverse complement strand
AGGCGCACCACCTTCTTCACCATTTCCACGAAACGCTCAGTAGGCAATTCAGGCATCAGAATACCGCGACAAGTGGACTGCAAGCGAGCAGCATTCTCCTCCACACGGAAAATGCGCACCTTACCGTCCTTGCAACGATAAGCCTTCAGGCCTTCGAAAGCCTCCTGTCCGTAATGCAGACAGGTTGCAGCCATGTGTAGTTTCAGATACTCGTCGGAGCATACTTCGATTTCGCCCCACTTGCCGTCACGGTAGTAACAGCGTACATTGTAATCGGTCTTCATGTAACCGAATGACAGGTTTCCCCAGTCTAAATTCTTCATTTTATTATGTTTTAATGTTCTTTCGTGTTAAATTGCTGCAAAAGTAGTCATTTTCGTTCTTATTAGCAACAAAAAGTAGGAAAAATTAATCCTTGTCGAGAATCTTCTTGATTTCCTCATCCGTTTGGGTGAGTTTATCCTTACACAGTTTGATGAGCATCTGCGCACGTTTGAGTTTCTCCGACAACTGGTCGATGTCGAACTCATTGTTCTCCATCTGATGGACAATCTGTTCCAGTTCACGGACAGCGTCTTCGTATTTTACTTGTGGGGCTTCGTTCATGGTGTTCTATAAATGATAATGGTTTTTAATCTATATACTATTTTACTATTGATTTGACAGTACCTTTCTCCAGCCGCGTCTCTATCTCGTCGCCCTCATGGAGTTGTGAAGGGTCACTGACTACCTTTCCGTGATGGAGGGTGATACTGTATCCTCGACGGAGCAGGAGTATGGGGTCGAGCGAGACTGTCCGTTGGGCAAGCAACTCCAGACGGTGAGTCTGTTGAACGAGTGTTGTCTGCAACTGTGTCTGCAGTCGGGCGAAGAGTTGGTCGAGGTGAGCCTCTTGATGGGCCTTCACGACCGAGAACAGAGAGGGGATACGTTCCGAGAGGGCAGCCAATCGGAGCTGATGAGTGGTGAGTCGTTCCTTCACCAGTCGTACCATCCTGTTCTGTATATCGTTGAGTAGGTCGTCGGTCTCGGCGAGATGGCTGATAAGGAACGCTGCTGCTGCGGTAGGAGTCTTCATCCTCGTGTGACTGATCATATCGAGAATGCACTCATCGCGCTCATGACCGATACCCGTGATGATCGGAATGGGGAAATTGGCTACGTTCTCTGCCAGTGCCAAAGTGTCGAAACCCGACATATCGCTGGTAGCTCCTCCACCGCGAATCATCACTACGACATCGAATACATCGTTGTTGTCCGACATCTCAGCGTGAATCTGATTCAGGGCATTGATGACACTCTGCTCCACCTGTTCTCCCTGCATGATAGCAGGAAAGAGCGTCACCTCGAAACAGAAACCGTATTCGTTTTGTTGTAGCTGATTGAGAAAGTCGCCGTAGCCTGCTGCCGTCTCACTGGTAATCACGGCGATGCGTTGTGCGAACAGTGGCAGCGATAACTCGCGTTGCAGGTCGAACACACCTTCCTCCTTCAGTTGACGGATAATCTCCTGTCGACGACGGGCTAAGTCGCCTATCGTGTAGGTGGGGTCGATGTCGGTAACAATCCACGAGAACCCGAAAGCCTCATGGAACTGAGGATACACCTTCAGCAACACTTTCATTCCGGCATGGAGCGCCTGACCGGCCGTTCGCTCGAAATAAGGACGGATGACGGTCCAGCTGTTAGCCCAGCATTTGGCCGAAGCACGGGCGATAGGGGTGTTGGTCTTCTCTTCTTTCTGAATCAGTTCGAGATAGCAGTGACCGCGCGACTCCCTGCATTCCGACAGTTCTGCCTCTACCCAATATTCATCGGGCATCTCTGTTTCCAGTGTCTCTCGAACAAGCTGGTTCAGTTCGTAAAGCGTATGTCGTGCTTCTGTCATTTCAGTCTTCCTATCATATATGCTCGCCAAAAATTGGGTGTGCCATATCCATAGATATTATTGGGCGTATGATGGTTGTCGCCACATGAACGGATGAGGTTGATGATGTCCAGTGCCGACTTATGGGGCAGTGCCTGCCACAGACAAGCAACGAGTCCGCAGACGATAGGAGTAGAGAATGATGTACCCATATCTCTGGTGACCGTTCCGCGACTGGAAATCAGTGTGGCGGGACTGCCTATCGCCATGATATCCGGTTTCACTCGTCCGTCTTGTGTGGGACCAACGGCACTGAAGGGGGCGCTCTTCATCTCCTGTGTTAGCGCTCCTACGCTAATAACCTCTTGAGCGTCAGCCGGAAACGTGATTTTCTTCCAACTTCCCATTCCCGTGTTGCCTGCCGAGTTAACGAGGATTATACCTTTACGGGCTAACATCGATGCCGTACGGCTAATCAGGGCTGTAGTACCGTCAAGGTCGCTGAGATGATGATCTCTGTAATGGCGGTCGTATTCATAATAGCCTAATGAGGAATTGATGATGTCAACACCGGCAGAGTCGGCGAATTCTGCGGCCATCGCCCAATAGTCCTCTTCTATCTCTTGCTCCGTCTGCTGGTCTTCGCAACGCAGCAGCCAGTAGGAAGCCTCGGGAGCAGAACCGATATAGACATACGGCTCGTTGACGGCCATTGCGGAAAATACTTTCGTGCCGTGATCTGTCTCATTGTAGATATTCGGAGAGTTGGGATAGACAAAATCCTTCACTCCTTCTATCTGTACCTGTCTGAACCAAGGAATCTTATCCGCATTCTGGAATCCACCGTCAAGGATGGCAATCGTCATCCCTTTTCCTTTGTATCCGATATTATGCATCTGGATGCCTCGCAGACTTTCTAGCTGTTGTTTGGTGTTGCCGTAGTATTCTGTCTTGATACTGTCCCACCTGTTCCATTCGTCTCTGCATTTGGGAGGCATGATTCTTCGTTCAATGGAATCAGGTGAAGTCCATACGCAATGGGCGCTCTTCACACAATCGAGGTGAGCAAAACGGTTGAGTAGGGTGGTGTCCTGCGAACGTACCAGTACGGTGTTATTCCAACGGCTTGTACCAACAATCGTGGTGCCTGTGGTGCGTGCCTCTTTGACAGAAAGATGAAACTGGTTCAGATAAAGAGGACTGACAGGCAAGTCAGTGGAGTCCAACGAGAGATGCTGACGCTTGCGTCGCTCAATGGATTCACGCGAGAGCCAACGCTGAGGATGGTCAAGCCGGTAGGGTGTCCCTGCCTTATCGCGTAAGGTATAACGATAGACATAACACTTGCCTCCCGGATATTTGATTCGCGACATCTTGTCCGTCTTTCCTGCCAATTGTAGGCAGACACAAAGGAGTAGCCCGATACAGAGCTCTATTCTGAAGGTTTGTAGCATAACGTCTGCAAAGGTAATAAAAAATGATGAAACAAAAGCAGTTTGTCTGAATATTTGGCAGTATCGGGAAATATTCGTATCTTTGTCCCGTTATTTCTGTGAGATATGTCAGCAAGTCGTCAACAATCGGCACTGGAACTGGGAACCAAACCTGTAGGCACGCTACTTTGGCAGTATGCCCTGCCTGCTATTGTGGCAATGACAGCTTCTTCGCTCTATAATATCATTGACCGTGCTATGATCGGTCAGTTGGTGGGACCAGAAGCCATTGCCGGTCTGGGTATTACGTTTCCTCTTATGAACCTGAGTGCGGCATTTGGTGCAGCCATTGGTGTTGGTGCGTCAACGTGTATCAGTGTGCGTTTGGGTCAACGTGACTATAAGCGGGCGGAGAACCTGTTAGGAAATACAGTGACACTCAATCTGATTGTCGGATTCCTTTTCATGGTTATTTGTCTGATTTTTCTGGATCCCATCCTGCGTTTCTTCGGTGCGTCGGATGCCACCCTTCCGTATGCCCGTGAGTTTATGATTGTTATCCTTCTGGGAAACATGATCACTCATATGTATTTCGGGTTGAATGCGGTATTGAGAGCTGCTGGTAAACCCCGTCATGCGATGTATGCCACACTGTTTACGGTAGGGATGAACATCGTTCTGGTGGTCGTCTTTGTGTGGTGGTTGCGGTGGGGAATACGTGGAGCGGCGTTGGCTACAATCACCTCTCAGACAATGGCCCTCTGTTGGCAACTGTGGCTTTTTTCCAATCCCAAGGAATTGCTCCATTTCCGACGAGGAATCTATCATTTGCGTATGGACCTAGTGCGGAATATCATCGCCATCGGTGTGTCTCCTTTCCTTATGAATGCTACGGCATGTGTGATAGTCATTTTTATGAATAATCAGTTTGCACGATATGGTGGGGATATGGCTGTGGGAGCTTATTCTATAGCGAACTCCCTCGCTATGATGTTCTTTATGTTTGTCATAGGCGTCAATCAAGGTATGCAACCGATTGCTGGTTATAACTATGGAGCAGAAAAATACGATCGTATGCTTCGTTGCTTAGGACTGGCTATCGCTACAGCGACAGGAATACTGCTCGTGGGATGGGCAGTTTCGATGTTGTTTCCTTATCAGATAGCTCGCATTTTTACGACAGACCCGACACTCATCGAGATGTCTGCACGGGGCATCCGTCTGGATATGCTGGTATTCCCAATTATCGGATCACAGGCGGTGATTACCAATTTCTTTCAGTGTATCGGTAAGGTGAGAATCAGTATATTCCTCTCGCTCTCACGTCAGTTGTTGATGTTATTGCCGATGGCCTACTTGTTCCCCCTGTATTGGGATTTGGATGGTGTGTGGATATCAATGCCTGCCAGTGATTTCTGTGCGTTTGTGATCACGATATTGGTTATGATGAGGTATATGAGAAAATTTAAGAAGTATGCAAGATAAGAAGGTTTTAATCTGTGTCGGACGGCAGTTGGGTGCCGGTGGTCGGGAGATAGGAAAGTTGCTGGCTGACGAATTCGGTGCGAAGTACTATGACCGAGAGATTCTGAATATGGCTGCGAAGGAAAGTGGCTATTCGGAAAAGTTCTTCGAGCAAAACGATGAGCGGAAAGGATTCTTCAGGTCATTGTTGAACATTCAGACTCCTCATTTTAACGGGGGTAGTTTGTACAAGTCGAACTTCTCTCAGGAGAGCCTGTTCCAATTCCAGAGTGATGCCATTCGTAAAGCAGCGGAGCAAAGTAGCTGTGTTTTCTTGGGAAGGTGTGCAGATTATGTACTCCGTGATTTCCCCAATGTTGTAAATGTTTTCATCACGGCTTCCATGCGTACACGTATCGACCGGATTTTGGAGCATCGGTCTGTTACTCCTCAGCAGGCCAAGCGGATCATCTTACATGCCGAAGGACAGCGTGCTTCCTATTATAATTTCTTCACGGGAAAGAAATGGGGAGCGGCCGAGGGTTATGACCTCTGTATCGATTCTAGTATCTTGGGATATGAGGAGTCTGCAAAGATTATTGCATCGTTTATCAGGAAAAAGCTATCATGAAGAAAATAGGTATTATCAGTGACACCCATGCTTACTGGGATGAGCGCTATCGTACGTATTTTGAATCGTGCGATGAGATATGGCATGCGGGTGATATCGGCTCTTTGGAGGTAGCAGAGAAACTGGCAGATATCCGTCCTCTTCGTGCTGTCTGCGGCAATTGTGATGGGGGTGACCTCAGATTAATGTATCCTGAGATTCTGCGCTGGAAATGTGAGGATGTGGATGTTCTAATGAAACATATCGGAGGTTATCCTGGTAACTATGACTATTCCATTCGCAGACAGATCTATACATCTCCGCCTCAACTGTTCATTGCTGGACATTCACATATATTAATGGTGAAATTCGATAAGACGCTCAATCTACTACACATCAATCCTGGTGCTGCTGGTTTGCAAGGTTGGCACAAGGAGCGTACGCTTGTAAGATTGACCATTGAAGGCAATAAATTTAGTGATTGTGAAGTTATAACATTAGGAAAACATTAAATTCAAGATATATGAAACGAACAATAGTTATTACTGGTGGCGCAGGCTTTATTGGAAGTCATGTTGTGCGCCTGTTTGTCAACAAGTATCCCGACTACCACATCATCAACCTTGATAAGTTGACCTATGCGGGTAACCTTGCTAATCTCAAGGATGTGGAGAAGGCACCTAACTACGAGTTTGTGAAGATGGACATCTGCGACTTCGATGCTTTCTACAAGCTGATGCAGGATAAAAAAGTCGATGGTATCATCCATTTGGCTGCTGAGAGTCATGTGGACCGCTCCATCAGGGATCCATTCACATTTGCCAAGACCAATGTGATGGGAACTTTGAGTCTGCTTCAGGCTGCAAAACTGTATTGGGAGAGTCTGCCTGAAAAGTATGAGGGCAAGCGGTTCTATCATATCTCAACCGATGAGGTGTATGGTGCGCTCGAACTGACACATCCTGAGGGTATAGAACCACCTTTCACTACTAAGGCTTCTTCGGGTGAGCATCACTTGGCCTACGGTGATAAGTTCTTCTTGGAAACGACGAAATATAACCCTCACTCACCCTATAGCGCATCAAAAGCATCCAGTGACCATTTTGTTCGTGCTTTCCACGATACCTATGGTATGCCCGTCGTGGTGACCAATTGCTCGAATAACTATGGTCCCTACCAGTTCCCAGAGAAATTGATTCCTCTATTCGTGAATAATATCCGTCATCGCAAACCACTTCCTGTATATGGCAAAGGCGAGAATGTACGCGACTGGCTGTTTGTGGAGGATCATGCTCGTGCCATCGATCTGATTTTCCACGAGGGAAAGATTGCTGATACCTATAATATTGGTGGTTTCAACGAATGGAAGAATATCGATATCATCAAGGTACTGATCAAAACCGTCGATCGCCTGTTGGGACGTAAGGAGGATGAGGATATGAATCTTATTACCTACGTCACCGACCGTGCCGGTCATGATTTGCGTTACGCTATCGATTCGTCGAAGTTGCAGAAAGAACTCGGTTGGGAACCCTCTCTCCAGTTTGAGGAGGGCATAGAGAAGACTGTTCGCTGGTATCTCGACAATCAGGAGTGGCTCGATAATGTCACCTCTGGCGACTATCAGAAGTATTATGAAAATATGTATGCCAACAGATAATGGATAAGTTGACCAAAGAATTACATGCTTTTCTGGTGACTATGGGATTGAATCCCTTGGTTGTCGATCCACAAGTAGAGCATTATATGGAACATCTCCTCCATCTGCTCTTACCTGAGGATGAGGAGGCAATGACGCACTATTATGGTTTATTCGGAGAAGCACAACTTGGTTTGGGAGAAATAGCGCAGCGATTACATTTGGATCAGGAAACAGCGATGGAGCGTATCGATCAGTGTGTTCGTAAACTAGCCGTCACTCCAGAATGGCAAATGATAAAAGAATTACTTAAGAAGAAATGAAAAAGATATTATTGTTAGGCTCAGGTGAACTGGGTAAAGAGTTCGTGATAGCTGCCATGCGTGCAGGTCAGTATGTGATTGCCTGCGATCGTTATGATAATGCTCCTGCCATGCAAGTGGCTGATGAGCGTGAGGTGTTTAATATGCTCGATGGCGACGCACTGGAAGCAGTGGTGAAGAAACATCAGCCCGATATGATTGTACCTGAGATTGAGGCCATCCGTACAGAACGACTTTTTCAGTTTGAGGAACAGGGTATTCAGGTGGTTCCTTCTGCACGAGCCGTCAACTTTACCATGAACCGTCGTGCTATCCGTGATCTCGCAGCCAAAGAGCTTGGTCTGCGTACGGCGAAATATTTCTACGCTAAGACTTTCGAGGAGTTCAAGACAGCTGCCGACGTAATTGGCTTCCCTTGCGTGGTGAAACCATTGATGTCATCTTCGGGTCATGGACAGAGCTATGTTCATAATGATGATGAATTGGAACAGGCTTTCCGTGAGGCGATGGAAGGAAGTCGTGGTGACGTCAAGGAAGTTATCATAGAAGAGTTTATCGATTTCGATTCTGAGTTCACGCTCCTTACTGTTACCCAGCAACATGGTTGGCCCACACTGTTCTGTCCTCCTATCGGGCACGTACAGAAGGGGGGAGACTATCGTGAGTCGTGGCAACCCTATCAGATTAGTGATGAGGCTTTGAAACAGGCTCAGATGATGGCGGATAAGGTGACGAAGGCGCTGACGGGTGCTGGCATCTGGGGTGTTGAGTTCTTCTTGACCAAGCAGGGTGAGGTAATTTTTAGTGAGTTATCGCCACGTCCACACGATACGGGTATGGTAACATTGGGACACACTACGAATCTTAGTGAATTCGAACTCCATTTCCGTGCTGTGATGGGTTTGCCTATTGCAGGTATTCATCTTGAACATGCAGGAGCCTCAGCTGTCATATTATCGCCAACAGATGCAAAGGCTCCTGTTGACAAATCTTTGCTCGACTATAACCTTGATGAGGCACTGAAGGAAGACCGAACACGAATCCGTATCTTTGGTAAACCCGAAGCCCATAAGGGTCGACGAATGGGTGTTGTTCTCTGTTATGGCGAGGTGGGTGATGATGTCAATGCCCTTCGCGATAAGGCTAAGCGTCTGGCCAAGACCGTCCTGGGCACAGAACCCTATATGAAGAAATAAGGAATGATTAGGAACCTGCAGGCTTTACGTTTTGTCTTTATCATGCTGGTCGTGATGTCGCACATTATCGGCAAGTCATTCGACTTTGGCGGTGAGTGTGGCGTATCTTTTTTCTTTATGCTGAGTGGTTTTGTCTTATCTTATGCTTACGGAGAAAAGGTACGTGCAAAAACGTTTGGTCATTGTCGGTTTATCAAGAAGCAACTGTCGAAGTTTTACCCTTTACATGTGTTGCTCTTCTTAATCATGATTGTTCTTGATGCCCGTCTAGGTCGATTCTTTAGTTGGGATAAACTAGTGGCCAATTTGTTGTTGCTACAGAGTTGGGTGCCCAGCGATGATTTTTATTTTGTGGGAAATGGGCTGTCGTGGTTCTTGTCTGATCTGATGTTCTTCTATGTCGTATTCCCCATCACTTTTATGATGTTGATGAGTGCGTCTTTGCGTCGATTGATGATAGGCGCTATTGTCATATTAGTGCTTTATGCAAGTCTGGCCTTTTTTATTCCAGAAAGTTTGATTAATCCACTCTTGTATGCAGCACCATGGACACGATTACTGGATTTCTTTTTAGGCATATTACTGTTCCGACTGTACACATCTGAGGATTATAGTACCTTCTGTTCTTGGTTAAGTAGACAGTCGTCGGTTATGTTGACGATTCTGGAACTCGTTTTCCTATTTGTCGTAGTTGCCTCTTTCTTTGTCTATGAGGCTTCTTCGCTCCGCTTCCGTTGTGCTGCTTTGTTTTGGTTTGTTCTACCTCCAGTCCTTTGTCTCTTTGTTGCTTCCGACAGATATGCTTGTGGCGTCACAAAATTATTGCATACTTCGCTGATGCAGTGGTTAGGTAGCATTAGCATGGAGATTTACCTTACTCATTATGTCTTTATGCGTTGTCTCTATAGTATTCTCGCACCACTGGGTGTTGACGAAGAGACAAGACTTTACCCTTCAGTACTCCTATTGACAGTGGTGCTGATTATAATAGTGGCTTATTTGACGAAGCGTTATTTTGTTGTTCCCATTTATTCCCAATTAGTAAAAAATAAATAGTCATGATTGGAAAGATTCTTGATTTACCTAAGATTGTAGATCCACGTGGTAACCTGACGGTGGCAGAGGAGATGAAGAACGTTCCCTTTGATATCGCTCGTGTCTATTGGACTTATGATATTCCGGCCGGCGAACGACGTGGCGGTCATGCTCACCGTTCTTGTCAGGAAGTGATCATTGCCGTTAGCGGTTCGTTTGATGTGACACTCGACGATGGACGTGGTGGTAAGGAAATACACCACATGAATCATCCTTATCAGGGCCTCTATGTGGGTACGAATGTGTGGCGCACCCTCGAAGACTTCTCCTCAGGTTCTGTCTGTCTCGTATTGGCATCGGAACTATTCGATGAAGACGAATATATTTATGACTACAACGAATTTCTTCAGATAGCAAGTCATGTTTGATATTGTCAGATATACAGCCGATAAGGAGGCGGAGTGGAATGCTTTTGTAGCACAGTCTAAGAACGGAACGTTTCTCTTCGACCGTAGCTATATGGATTATCACTCTGATAGGTTTACTGATCATTCCTTGATGTTCTTTGAAAAGGGTCGGTTGTGTTCCATATTACCAGCTAATGATGATGGTGAGGGAACACTGTGGTCGCATCGTGGTCTTACCTATGGTGGACTATTGATGAACAATCGTTGTAAGGCGGCACAGGTCTGCGAGATGATGATTCTTTTGAATGACTACCTTTGTGGACAGGGATTTATGCGTGTGGTTTATAAGCATATCCCTTGGTTTTATACTTCACAACCTTCAGAAGAAGATCTCTTCGCCATTACTCATGTGTGTCATGCTCAGTTGTATACCCGAGATATTGCTTCTGTGGTGATACTTGGTCAGCGTTTGCCTTTCTCAACGCTCAGACGACGTGGGATAAAGAAAGGCCAACAGGCTGGTCTATATGTAAAACAACAAAACGATTTTTCCATTTTCTGGCAGATGCTCAACAAGCATCTGTGGTATAAGTTCCATGCGAAGCCTGTTCATACTCTTGATGAGATCACGCTGTTGAAAGGACGTTTCCCTGATAATATCCGATTAATGACTGTGTGTAAGGGTGATGAGATTTTGGGTGGAACAGTACTGTATGACTGTGGGAAAACGGTGAAAACACAATATATCATGGCTTCTGAGGAAGGACGTCGTCTTGGAGCCCTGGATTTCCTGTTCGACCGTCTATTAGACCGTTATGAAGCAGATGGATGTTTGTTTTTTGATTTCGGAACATCCAATATGGTGGACAATGACGACCTAAATGAGTCACTGATTTTCCAAAAAGAAGGCTTTGGCGCTCGTGCTGTCTGCTATGATACTTACTCGTGGACATTATGATAAAATATCTGGATTTGAAAGAGATCAATGCACCTTATGTGCATGCTGCTGACGAGGTGCTTAAGAGCGGTTGGTACTTGAAAGGTGAGGCAACGCGTTGCTTCGAACAGCATTATGCTGCTTATATCGGAACCCAACACTGCATCGGCTGTGGTAACGGACTGGATGCTTTGACCCTCATCTTTAGAGCTTACAAGACGATGGGAATCATGCAGGACGGCGACGAGGTGATTGTACCAGCGAATACCTATATTGCCAGCATTCTAGCCATTACGGAGAATCGTCTTACTCCCGTACTGGTCGAACCGGATATCGGTACGCTCCAGATTGACGACCGTCTCATCGAGGAGGCGATCACCCCGCGGACGCGTGCCGTTATGATTGTTCATCTCTATGGACGTTGTGCCTACACGGATAAGATAGGGGATATCTGTCGTCGTCATGGTCTGAAACTTGTCGAGGATAATGCCCAGGCACACGGTTGCCATTCTCAATTAAAAAAGACAGGTTCCCTTGGTCATGCAGCTGCGCATTCGTTCTACCCAACCAAAAACCTGGGGGCTTTTGGTGATGCAGGGGCTGTAACGACCGATGATGAAGAACTGGCCGTTATACTTCGCTCTTTGGGCAATTACGGCTCTTCTCATAAGTATGTCTTCGACTATCAAGGACGCAACAGTCGTATGGATGAACTGCAAGCAGCTATCCTTGATGCTAAGTTGAAAGATTTAGATGTTGCTAACCAACATCGCAAGGAAATTGCCGACCTTTATATAAACAAGGTGAAGAACTCCGCTGTTGTCATCCCATCCTGTGAGCGCGATTCCGTTTTTCATATCTTTCCTGTACTTTGTACTCGTCGCGATGAGCTCAAACAATACCTTGCTGAACAGCGTGTGGAGACTGAGATTCACTATCCTGTTGCTCCTCATCAACAGCTCTGTTATGCAGCGTGGAACCAACTTTCGTTTCCTGTCACAGAGCGCATCCATCGTGAAGAACTGAGTCTGCCTTGTAATCCCGCCATAACGCACGAAGAGGCCAACCATATAGTCGACCTCCTCAATCGTTTCTAAAGATAGATTAGATTTCTATGTGGACCCTGTTCGAAGGTTTAAAACGTACAGGGTAGTGTACTGAGTTGGTAATAGAGGGTTCGTGCCAGTCGCACATGACCTTTATTGTTTGGATGTAGCCTATCCGTAGCGCCATCATTGAAGTAGGAGATATGCTCATCCATCAAGGGGAAGAGTCCGCTGAGTGCGTTTAGGTCTATGACGGGTACAGCCCAAAGGTTGCTTGCCTCTTGCACTGACTTCACATATGCTGACATCCATTCGCCGCATTTGTTCTGATAGTCTTCCGCGGGTTGCCAGTTCGTCTCACTGCGATAGAATCCAGCCCTGTGGATTGGCGTTAGCAAGATGATCTGTTTATTGGGATACATCCGTTTTACCTTATCTAGTGCAATGTTGATACGTCCACGATAGGTGTTAGGATTCATTGCAGGTATATGATGTTCTCTCACTACCAGGTGCTTGGGCTCATGAATGCCTGCCATCACCTCACGCTTCTCCTTGACAAACCACTCCCCGATGGGGATGCCCGCATTGAAGTCGTTGGTGCCGATAAAAATCAGGATAGCATCTACGTCCTGTCCATGTTCTTTCTGAAGTTGTTCTGCCTGTCGTGGGATATCGTTCCATTGCCGACCACTGACTGCGTAAACGTAAGGTGTGATGCCCAACCAATCCTGTAACAGACTCCAATATTTCTTTTGCGCTGCTTTATTTTTGGGATCAGTGATGGAGTCACCAAAATAGGCTACTTTTTTCCCAGCCCAAGGGTGTGTGAATGTGACTTGTGCAGTAGTGGATAGTGTGATTGACAGGCAAAAGAGGATGCCCAACCATTTCTGTTTCATTGTTTTAAGTGTTTATTTGTTGCTGCAAATATACGAATAAGTGACTAAACGTCCAAGATTTTGCCTTAGTTTTTCGCAGATTTCTTCATTCAAATCATAGAGAATCCAAAGGAAAATTGTAATTTTGCAGACAGCAATCAATATGGGATAAAAATGAAACTGATTTCGTGGAATGTTAACGGACTGAGGGCTTGCGAGGGTAAGGGCTTCAGTAGTATTTTTAATGAGATAGGTGCCGACTTCTTTTGCCTTCAGGAGACGAAGATGCAGGCTGGTCAGTTGGATCTGCAGTTTGATGGTTATGAGTCCTACTGGAACTATGCTGAGAAGAAGGGCTATTCTGGTACAGCTATCTTTACGAAGCACAAACCATTATCGGTGGAGTATGGTATCGGTATAGATTTCCACGATCATGAGGGACGTGTGATTACTCTAGAGATGGACGATTTCTATCTGGTGACCTGCTATACTCCCAACTCTCAGGATGGACTCAAACGGTTGGAGTACCGTATGTCGTGGGAGGATGCTTTCCGTCATTATCTCAAACGTCTGGATGCCAAGAAACCAGTGATTGCCTGTGGTGACTTGAATGTGGCTCATGAAGAGATCGACCTGAAGAATCCCAAGACCAACCGTATGAATCCAGGCTTTACTGACCAAGAGCGCGAGAAATTTTCCGACCTTTTAGCCTGTGGCTTTACGGATAGTTTCCGTTTTTTGTATCCAGAGGAGGTGAAGTATTCGTGGTGGTCATACCGCTTCCAGGCCCGTCAGAAGAATGTGGGGTGGCGTATCGACTATTTCGTTGTTTCTGACCGTCTGCGTGAGCGCATAGGGGATGCAAAGATTCTGACCGATGTGTTCGGCTCCGATCACTGTCCTGTTGAGCTCGATTTGAAGGGGTGAGGTGTCATTGCGACAATCCCTCGTTGAGGAAACGGATATACTCTTGGATGTCCTCGTTGTAGGAGCGACTGCCGCTGAGTGGTTTCCCCTCTTGGTTGAGCAACACATAGAACGGTTGGGCATTGGCGCCAAACTTTACTCTTTGCAGATAGCTCCATTTGTCGCCGATGGTACGCAGGGTGGTCTTGTTACCGTTTTCCTCTACTTCTATTGGTGTAGGTAGTGGAGTCTTGTCATCCACATAGAGGGAGATGAGTACATACTTGTTGTTGAGGATATCGGCCACCTGAGGATCGCTCCATACG
>Ga0310694_10004148_pt1 | contig 14068 bp, 12 predicted proteins | sample 174DNAGHGhighgp2_FD_203884 | JGI IMG/M metagenome (GOLD analysis project Ga0310694, IMG submission 203884) | Sheep rumen microbial communities from Palmerston North, Manawatu-Wanganui, New Zealand - 1742 DNA GHGhigh gp2 (v2) (version 2) | ecosystem: Host-associated > Mammals > Digestive system... | reverse complement strand
GTTTGGAGTCGGACACGCTCAATACTAAAGACGGCGAAGGGTTTGAGGCCCTGGCCGCACTTAAAAACGGAAGTGCGGATATTATCGTCGGTACGCGCGTGGCGGCGGGGGCACTTCGCGGGGCGAAAATTACGCTCTGTGCCGTGTTGGACGCGGAGTTGGAATTGTCTTCCTCCGATTACCGCGCCACCGAAAAATTTACCCGGCTGTTATTTGAACTGCGCGGCCATGTATCGGGAACAAAAAACGGACGGCTTATCATCCAAACCGCCGATACAACCGCCTACGACTACGCCCCTTTGTTCGCCGCCGATTATAAAGACGCCGCCGAAACGGAAACCGCACTTCGCGAGAGTTTCAATTATCCCCCCTTTGTCCACTTGTTCAAAATGACGCTAAAAGCCAAAGACGCGGGCTTATTAAATCACGAAACACAACGGCTTAAAAAATTAGCCACAGCGTTAAGTTTGGAAATTTTAGGGCCGGTGTGGTGTGCTAAAAAAACCGATACGCTAAAAAAACAATATCTTTTATTTAAGACGGACGAAAAACGCCGTGCCGATTTACTGGCGTTATTAGATTCGTTTGAGCCGGCTAAAAAAGTAATCGGAAAATTAACGGTAGATCCTTATGATTTCTTTTAGATTTTGATAGAATATAAATAACTTGTAATTTTAGGAGTGTTTTATGACGACTCAAGAACAAATTTCATTTTTAACGCGCGGGTGCGTGGATATCGTTTCCAAAGCAGACCTCGCTAAAAAATTGGAAAGCGGAAAAACGCTTAAAGTAAAACTCGGTTGTGATCCGACCAGTGCCGACTTGCATTTAGGGCACAGCGTGGCCTTATCGCTCTTGCGCCGTTTCCAAGATTTGGGTCATAAAGCCGTACTGGTGATCGGCGATTTTACCGCCGCTATCGGCGACCCGTCCGGGCGCGATTCAACCCGTCCCGTTTTAGGACGCGAGCAAATTTTGCAAAACGCCAAGACCTATACCGACCAAGCCTTCAAAGTATTAGACCCCGCCAAGACGGAAATCCGTTTTAACAGCGAGTGGTTAGAGCCGTTTGTCAGCGGGAAAGATTTATTACAGACGTTGCAGAAAATTACCGTTGCGCAAGTATTGGAGCGCGATGACTTCAAAAAACGTATGGCCGCGGGCAATCCGATTAGCATGTTAGAAGTGCTTTACAGTTTATTCCAAGGGCAAGATTCTGTGGCGTTAGAGGCCGATGTGGAACTGGGGGGCACGGACCAAATTTTCAATTTACTCGTCGGACGGCAACTGCAAAAAAATAACGGTATTGAGCCGCAGGTTGCTTTGACCGTGCCGCTTTTAGTCGGTCTGGACGGCGTGAAAAAAATGTCTAAATCGTACGGCAATTACGTGGGGCTTAACGACGCTCCCAACGATATGTTTGGCAAGTTAATGTCTATCCCCGATGAACTAATGCCGATGTATTACGAACTTTTAACCGATGAAAATATGGACGAAATCAAAGCCATGCACCCTATGGCGGCAAAAAAGAAATTAGCGGGCATTTTAGTCACGCGCTTTCACAACTCGCAAGCCGCGGCGGAGGCACTTGCCCACTTTGAACAAGTATTTTCCAAAAAGGAAATTCCGACGGATATGCCCGAATTTAAGCCCGAGCCGGGGGCCATGTTGTCTGCCGTATTATTTGCCGCCGGTGCCGCCGCCAGTAAAAACAAAGCGCGCGGGCTTATTGAGCAAGGCGCGGTGCGCTTAAAAGGCGAGCGCATCACGCAAGACGGGCCGCTTGCTTTTGAAAACGGCGACGTATTACAAGCCGGAAAACGCCACTTTTTCAAACTGATAAAATAATGAAAAAATTACTTTTGCTCTTACTCGTTTTTGTATTACTCGCCGGCGTGTTCGTATGGGGAGCAAAAGTATATTTGTTTAGTCCGGGTGAGCCCACGGTGTTTACTATTAACGCCGGGCAAAGCGGCAGTTCGGTAGCACGGGAACTGAAGAAGAAAGGCATTATCCGCAGTGAACTGTTATTCAAACTGGTATTGAAATTAACCTCTAACGACAGCGACTTAAAAGCCGGAAAATTTGATTTACGAAAAAATATGTCCGACTTTGAAGTCATCAACTGCATTAAAAGCGGCCGTTGCACGCATTTTGAGCGTGTTACCGTTTTAGAAGGGTGGCGCAGCGAAGAAATTGCCGAGCGGTTGGCCGAGTTGGGTATCACAAACGCGCACGACTTTTTGCGTATTGTGCGCCAAGATAAATTGGAAGGGAAATTATTCCCCTCTACTTATTTGTTTGCGGCTAATACCCCCGCGCGGGCGGTTATAAACAAAATGACGGAACAATACTATCAATCCGCCGTGCCGCTGTTTGAAAAATATCCCACTTCGCTGAGCGAAAACCAAGTATTAACGCTGGCCTCTATTGTAGAACGCGAGGCCGTTGTGCACGACGAGCGCCCGAAAATTGCGGCTGTTTATATCAATCGTTTTAATATCGGCAAAAAATTAGAAGCCGACCCAACCGTCCAATATGCGCTAGGGTATAATCTCAAGGAAAACCGCTATTGGAAAAAAGGATTAACTTATGGAGATTTGAAAACAGATTCCCCCTATAATACCTATCGTTACGGCGGGCTTCCTCCCGCACCGATTTGTAACCCGGGATACGAATCTATCAAAGCCGTTTTGCAACCCGAGCCGGATTTTGAGGCACTCTATTTTGTGGCGGAAAGCGAAGGAAGGCACGTATTTTCGCGCACATTTGACGAACACCGTAGAAACATCCGCCGTATCCGCGGCAAATAACCGAAAAAATGGGTCGAACCCCCTTGAGAAATGCACGAAAAAATCTTATACTATTAGTAAGTTTATCACAGGAGAAGATTATGAAGAAAGGTTTTACCTTGATTGAAATGTTGGTAGTTGTATTGATTATCGGGATATTATCTGCCGTGGCAATCCCCCAGTTTGAATCGGCCATTGAAAAATCCCGCGTTACCGAAGCATTGGTAATTTCTAAAAATATCGGCGATGCCATGCAACGCCATGCCCAACAATTTCCCAATTCCGGCGTGACCGATAAGCGGGATGTGGCGGATGTCAGTTTGAAGGGCGGTACTTGGATCACCTCAGGCACACATCATGCGTATCAGACCAATTTGTTTACTTATCATTTGTCCGGTACGGTTTTGGTGGTGGAAAGACGGGATGGTTCCAGTAATGTGTATACGTTTGAGTACAACCCCGAGACTACTAAAAAGACTAATTGCACCTTGACAAACGGGGCAGATCCGGAATTGTATCAACCGATATGTAACTTTTTAGAGAGTTTATAAAAATACGTAAGCCGTTTATAAAACACCCCGGACAATTTGTCCGGGGTGTTTTGCGTCAAACAGATTTATAACTTCAGCAGCATGCGGGCGATATTGCGTGCTGCGTTAATCGGGTTTGGCAGGCGCAAGCGCAAATAGGCGTAGCGCATCACAGATAATTTACGTTTATCCAGTTGCTTAAACGCTTGCGGTAACGTGCGGGCCAGGCGGTTATCATCCTTGACGATCAGTGCGGCGCCAACGTCTCCTAAAATCCGGGCATTATAATATTGATGATTAGCCGCCGCGTGCGGATACGGTATCAGTATAGCCGGCAGTTGGCAGTACATCAGTTCCGCTATGGTACTGGCGCCGCTGCGGCAGATGATAGCATCTACTACTTGCATTAAGGCATAAATCTCGTGGCTGTACGGAAGCACCGCTACACGGGAATTCCCGTCGTGCAATTGTTTGACAGATTCATACCATCGCTCGCCCGTAATGTGGATAAATTGCCACGGAGCGGACGTTTTTGCCAGTTGCGCTACGGCCGTATTTAAGTGTTGGGCACCTTGACTTCCCCCCACTACCAGTACGGTGCGGCAAGACGGATCTAAATGAAATTTTTTGAAAATTTCGGTGCGGTTGGTAGAATCTTCAAATTCCGGCCGGATAGGGGTACTGACCAGTTTGGCATTTTTAAGCCGTTTGTTTATCGGAAGCCCCAGCATAAATAAATCGGCAAACTTGCCGCAGATTTTATTGGCTAAACCGAGTCGGGCATTGGAATCGTGCACTGCCGTTTTTATCCCCATAAAATGCGCGGTAAAAATCAGCGGGAATGAAATATAGCCCCCCGTGCCTAACACGGCGTCGGGACGGAATTTGCGGATGATATCGCGCGTTTGGCGAAGTGATTTAATGAGTTTTCCCGCAAACCGGATATGGTGTATCGGGTTAATTGTGCGCGGCAATCCCATAAAATCAATTTCACGGTATTTGAAGCGCGCCTCTTTCAACACGGCGCCGGCAGGGTCGCCTTTGCGTACAATAAATAATACCACGCCCCTACGTTGTTTGAGGGCTTTGCCCAGGGCCAGCCCCGGATAAAAATGTCCTCCGGTCCCGCCGGAAGCGATAATAAATCGTTTTTGCATACGTTATTTTTTCCTGTTTCTGTAAGATGTTACATCTTCGCGCAAATTATTTTGCGCGCTGTCTACGGCTGCCAAATTTAAGATAATACCCATCATCACAAGTGTCATAATGACCGACGAGCCGCCGTATGAAAAGAACGGCAAGGCAATCCCTTTGGTGGGCATCAGTCCTATGGCCATGGCCATATTAAAAAATGCCTGCAGACAAATCGTAATGGTTAAACCGAAAATTACCAAACTGCGAAAATGCGTCTTAGCAACTCCGGCTAAACTGATACCGCGCACCAGTAACCAACAAAAACCAAATAAAATCAGCGCGATACGAAATAAACCGAATTCTTCGCACATCACGGAGAAAATAAAATCGGTATGGGCTGCGGGTAAATACTCTAATTTTAACTCGCTGTTTCCCAGTCCTTTACCAAACCAACCTCCCGAGCCGACCGCCAGAAACGATTGTACCAACTGATACCCGGTACTTCCCTCGGTAGCAAACGGATTTAAGAACGAGAAGATGCGGTCGCGCCGGTATCCCACAAAAAATAATTGGTGGATAATCAACGGCGACAGAATAACCGCAGGGACTACTAAATGCAGAAAACGCATCCCGGCTACAAGCATCATACATACAAACACAATGCCCATTAAAAAGGGCGTTCCGAAGTCGCGCTCGGCTAAAATTAACCCCAGCGTGATGCCCGCTACGAGCATGGGTTTGAATAATAATTTCGCGTTTTTTTCTAACCGTCCGGCTACACTTTCTAAATAGTGGGCCACATAAATAACGAGGGTTACTTTGGCAATTTCAGACGGTTGTAACTTAAAAAATCCAAAATCAATCCACCGGTGCACATTGGCTTGCGTGCGGGTAAATAATACCCACACTAAAAAGAACCACGTTACGTACATCAGGTAAATGGGTTTGCACCATTTGGCTTGTTGGATACGGTCGTACGATTGGGCAAGTACGGCGGCAATCACTAATCCCAATATATCAAAAATCAACTGCCGTTTGAAAAATGCTGACGACGAAAAGGCACTAGACGAGTAGGTAAACACCAGCCCCGTCATCACAAAGGCAAGCGTAATGACCACGAGCCGTTTATCCAAACGCAAAGGCCGCCAATCATTTCCTTTATTCGTCGTAGATTGACGGCGGGCTGTCGTTTTGTGAAGCACCACCCCGCGCGAGCGTGAAGATGAACTAAATAATTTCCCCATACTTATCTAATTTTAAGCGATGCTAATGCAATTAACATTAACATAACGCCTACAATCCAAAACCGTACAATGACTTTCGGTTCGGCAATCCCCATCAGTTCAAAATGATGATGTATCGGCGCCATTTTGAATAACCGCTTGCCGTGTGTCAGTTTGAAATATCCCATTTGTAACATCACGGAAAGCGTTTCCAATACAAAAATTCCTCCCGCAATCGGCAGTAATAATTCTTGTTTGACACACAACGCGGCGGTGCCAATCACTCCGCCCAAAAACAGCGAACTCGTGTCGCCCATAAACACTTGCGCGGGATAGGCATTAAACCACAGAAAACCTAAGCACGCTCCGACTAGCGCTCCCATAAATACGGCAATTTCCCCCGCGCCGGGTACGTAGATGATTTTTAGGTAATCGGCAAATTGGATGTTCCCTGCTAAATACGCAAATATGCCGTAGGTAACCGCCGTAAAAACCATGCATCCGCTCGCCAGGCCGTCTAGTCCGTCGGTTAAGTTAGTCGCGTTGGACGAGCCGACAATGACTAACATCGCAAACGCAAAGTAAAATACCGACAAGTTAATAAACATTTTGCTCATATACGGAATAATGAGCGACGTGGCATATTGGGCGTTGGGCGGGTTGATTCCCAAATATCCTACGACGACAATCGCCGTAAATAATTGAATGGTTAATTTAACGGACGATTTCATCCCCTCGGGGTTTTTCTTAATCAATTTCGTGTAATCGTCCATTACGCCCGCAATTCCCAGCGTAATGGTGGTAAACACTAAAAGCCATATATACGCGCTGTCTAACCGCGCCCACAACAACACGCTAACTAGTAAACTGACGAAAATGAGCAACCCACCCATCGTCGGTGTTCCGCTTTTGGACAAGTGCGAAGCAGGGCCGTACTCGCGTTCAATTTGCTGAATTTTGTAAGAACGCAGTTTCGCTACGACGTGAGGCCCGATGAGCAGCGTCAAAAAGAACGCTGTAAAAATCGCCGCACCCGTGCGAAACGTAATATAGTTAAAAATGTTAAGGAAACTAATATCATCTTTGAACAGGGATAAGTAGTAGAACATAGATTAAATCTCCTTAAATACATTTTCAAAACACATCGCACGCGACGCTTTGAGTAAGCACACCGCGCCGGGTACTAACGCTTGACGTAGCGCGTCCGTCCATGTTTGGGGCGTAAGCGCGTAATGTACTTTTACGCCGGACGATGTCTTCAAAATTTCATAGGCATATTTCATTTCCGCTCCGGCTAAAAACACTTCGTTAATAGCGTTGTCTAATACTTGGCGGGCTACTAAGCGGTGGTAATTTTTAGACGTTTCACCCAGTTCGCGCATATCTCCAAGTACGGCAATTTTTGGAGATGATTTATCACGCCCGAGAATTTCTAAGGCCGTTTGCATACTGGCCGGGTTGGCGTTGTAACAGTCTAAAATGAAGTGCACGCCTTTTTTATCCATGCGCTCTAAACGCATGGGCATGGGCGTAAAAGCAAGGAGTCCTTGACGGATATTTTCTTCGGATAATCCCAGGGCAAAAGCAGCCGCGCATGCGGCGGCGGCGTTTAATTTATCGTGCCGCTCAAAATGTTTTTTGAGCAAAAATGCTTTGCCTTGATACACAAACGAAAAATCGTCTGTTTCTAACAAACGCAAATCGGCCGACTCAGAAAACCCGAACGAAATTTGCCGGCCGGTATATTCTTTTTTCAGCCGCGCCAGATATTCGTTATCGGCATTGTAAACCAGCGTACCGCCGTTGGCGATATGGCGGGCGATTTCGGTTTTTGTTTGATACACGGTTTCCAAATCCTTAAAACACGCTAAATGCGCCGCCGACACATTGGTAATAACGGCTACATCGGGTAGCACCAAACGGGCGGTTTCATCAATGTCGCCGGGGTGGGAAGCACCTAATTCAAATACGCCGAACTTGTGTTTGGGTTGAATTTCCAACAAGGAAAACGGAACCCCGAATTGGTTGTTGAAATTGCCGACGTTGGCGACGGTTTCCCCCGCCGTTTGACACATGGCACGCAACATTTGTTTGGTGGTGCTTTTTCCGTTTGAGCCGGTAATGGCGGCCACTTTAAGGGCGCTGTGTTGGCGGTGGTATTTGGCGATAGTTTGTAAGGCAATTTTTGTATCCGGCACGAGGATAAAAGCCGCTTTTGTAGGTTGGGGCACTGTAAAACCTTCTTCTTGGGCAATTACGACGCTTGCTCCTTTTTCCAACACTTGGCCGATAAATTGGCGCGCGTCAAATTGCTCGCCTTTTAATGCGATAAACGCATCGCCGGGGGCCACAATGCGGCTGTCGGTTACGAAAGAAGTAACCACCGTATCCGGACTTCCGCTTACTTGTTTGCCGTGCATCACTTCGGCAAGTTTGCGAAGGGTAAAGTTTAGTTTCATAGTTTCTCCTTATTAAAAAATTAAAAATCTAATTGGTCGGGCGGTACCCCTTTGCGTGCCAAAAGCGGCTCTGCAATTTCTTTGAATACAGGGGCCGCCGCCGTTCCGCCGAAAGAATATTTCGCCGGATTATCTAAAATCACTAAAATCGTAAATTGCGGATCCGTCGCCGGGACAAACCCGCAAAACGATACCACGTGGCTGCGTTTGCCGTAGCCGCCGGCGCTTAATTTTTCTGCCGTGCCGGTTTTGCCGGCTACGTTATAACCGGGGATGCGTGCGCGTTTGCCCGAGCCGTTTTCCACGACGCTTTGTAATACTTTTGTCATAATAGCGGCTGTATCTTTTTTATGAAATACGTTACGTATTTTAATGGGTTTGGCCCGTTTGGACACTTTGCCGTTTTCATATTCAATATGGTCTATCAAGTGCGGTTGCATAAGCGTGCCGCCGTTAGCAATCGCGGAATAGGCCGTAATCAACTGGATAGGCGTTACCGCTACACCGTAGCCATATCCTTTGGTGACGGTATCTACTTTGGTCCACTTCGTGTGAGGCGTTAAACTGCCTTTAGATTCCCCGTTAAAATTGATATCGGTTTTAGAGCCAAAACCAAACGCTTTAATGTAATAGAATAAATCTTTGGCGCCCAGTTCCAAGGCAATTTTTCCGGCCCCGATGTTAGACGATAACTGCATAATTTCCGGGATAGACAGATACTCTTTATCGTGTTGGTTATCGCGAATGGTAAACCCTTTGGCAACTTCCCACTTGCGTCCTTCCATATAGACACTGTCGGTAATACTGGCCGTTCCTGCATCCAGTGCCGAAGAAACGGCTATTGTTTTGAACGTGGAGCCGGGTTCGTAAGTAAATTGGAACGCAAGAGACTGCCCGTCCTTGGCCGGATACGAAGCGGCGGCTAAAATACGGCCTGTTTTTGGCTCTTGCACTAGCGCTATACCGTGTTCGGCCCCCACCTCTTCTACCGCTTGTTTTAGGGCCTGTTCGGTATAGAATTGGGCCACTTCGTCTATCGTCAAATATACATTTCCCACTTGCACATCTTCTTTTAATTTCCTATCGTAAATGACCGCGCCGCGCCGCGCATGTTTGGCGCGTTTTTTGCTGATGTCTTGGCTCAGTTCCGTATTAAACATCTGCTCTATGCCCGACAGCCCCAAATTTTTTGAGTTAGCCGCCCCGATGATATCCAATGCACTTTCGCCATACGGGTGGATACGTTCATATTCGGGGGTAAGTTCCAGGCCTTGGCCCAGCGGCGTGTGTAGGATATCGGCAATTTTCATATACGTGTCCGGTTTGATTTTTTTAGCCACAAAGAAGAAATGTCCGGCACGGTTCCATTTTTCCGTCAAACGTTTTTTGGGGATATCCAAGGTCTTGGAAAGAAAGTCAATCGTTTTTTCTTTATCTATAACGTAGCGTTTGCTGATACCGCACGAGTGCGTGCGGACAGATTCGGCCAAGGCTTTGCCGTTGACGTCTAAAATTTTTCCGCGCAGACGGTCCTCGGCCAAATAGTTATAAATGGCGCGTTCGGCTTTGGAGGCAAATTCTTCGTGCAAGAAAGTTTGCATATAAAATAGCCGCACGAAAATAACCGCCGGAATCAAAAGCATCAGCCCCCCCATGGTACGCATACGGGTCTTAATACTAAAAACAAGCGGGGACGAAACGGATTTACGCATATTATTTATCCAATACCACTACATCTGACGGCGCAATCGGCACTAATCCGAATTTTTTTTTGGCTTTTTCATAGATGGTTTGCGGATTAGATAAACGCAAAATTTCCAGTTTTAAGTACTGGTTGCGCGCCTCTTTGATTTCCACTTCATTTTGAAGTTTACCCACTTCCCGTCCGGAGCGGTTTACTTCCATACGAAGCCACACTACGCCAAAGGCAATTAGTGCTATCAAAAACATAATTCTAAAAATAGGCATTTTATTTTTTCCTCTCTATCACGCGTAATTTTGCACTGCGCGCGCGGCGGTTTTGGCGGACTTCTTCATAACCGGGGGCTAACGCGTGTTTATTAACGAGGGTCCATTCCCCGCTTTGTACCAAACTCTTAAAATGATTTTTTACTAAACGGTCCTCTAACGAATGAAACGTCAAAACCGCCGCCCGCCCGCCGGGGAGGACCACTTGGCCCAAGGTCATTAAGGCCTGTTCTACGCTTTCCAATTCGCGGTTGCACGCGATACGAAGCGCCTGAAAGGTTTGCGTGGCGGGATGTTTTTTACCGTAACGCGGTACCACATTTTCTACGATATTCTTCAAATCTTGTGTAGTTTGAATGGGGGCGTTTTTACGCGCTGCCATGATAGCCAGCGCAATTTTTTTAGCGTTACGTTCTTCGCCGTAATCGGTCAAAATACGGATAAGTTCGTCTAACGGCCACGTGTTAACGATATCCGTGGCCGTGAGGGCCGCCGACAAATCAAACCGCATATCCAACGGTCCGTTTTGAAGTAAACTAAACCCGCGTGCCGGATTATCTAACTGATACGAACTTAACCCTAAATCAAACAGTACGCCGTCAGCCCCGTCTAAGCCGGCCTCGCGGAGTTTTTCGGCGGCATGAGTATAACTGGCGTGAAACGCAATCAAACGCGGGTCGTTTACGCGCTCGTTGGCTATGGCAAGGGCTTCCTCGTCTTTATCAAACCCAAATATCCGTGCCTTGGGGCTCAGCCGCGTTAAAAAATACCGGGTATGTCCGCCTAAGCCCAACGTACCGTCCACATACACGCCGTCCGGGTTTTGCAGTAACAAATCGGCAATTTGGCTAGCCATAATGGGAATATGCGTCCAGGTGGTCATATTAAAATCCTCCCGAATAACTGGGCACCGGTACCATTTGCAACTTGTTGATTTTGGTGGATGGCGGGGCCGGCTTGGGCGCCGGTTTTGTAGCCGGTTTAGCCGCTTTTGGGGCGGGCTGATTAAGAACCGGGGTAATACCGTCGGCCGGAGGTAGTTGCGGTACCATGTTTGAGGGCGGCGGGGTTTGCAAAATTTTTCCCTCTTGATAGGCCTTTTGTAAATCGTGCAACCACACGTTTTGTAATACACTTACTTTGTTAAACGGCATCCCGTAGGTGCGGTATAACGCTTGGTGCAGCGGTGTTTTATTTTTCAGTTCGGTACATAATTTATAAAATTCGTCGCGTGAGCGGTGGTTAAGCAAATAATCTACCAAACTGTACGCTTGTGTGTACCACAATTCGGCGGTGGCAGTATCATAGGAATTGAGGTCCTCGGTTACAGTCAGTTCTTCTAAGGGGATAATATCGCCGGATAAAATACGGCGCAAACTGTCGTCAATCCAACGCGGTTTTTGTTTGGACTCATATACCTGCATATAGACGGCGATACCCTCGCTAATCCACAGCGGCGAAATGGTGGGCAAGAAATATCCGTCAAAATACAAGTGCGTCAGCTCGTGCACGGAAAGCGGAAAGAAACTGTTGCCCTCAATGACATACATACTGTCGGACTGTAAATCTGACGACGCCCCGGACCACGACGGTAAATGGGTAAAATTGTGGTAACTGTCACGCGTATTAAAAAGCATAACCAAAATTTTATTGGGTTTAACAACAAGGGTAAAAGGGGTTAAGTCCAACATTAAATTGCCGTGGATATTGTCTAACACGGTTTTGATACTGGGCGTGACGGGGGCGTCCTCGCGATAAATTAAATAGTTGAAGGTATCGGCCGTCAAAAATCCGGGCGGCGGCGGAGCCCAACGGACCTTGTGGTATGAATCTTGCGGACGGATAGCTTGGGTGGGCAGCCCTTCCAAGTCCGCACTTCCCGCGACTGCGCTGTTTTTGGGGACGGTCAGTGAACTGGGGGCCGACCCCAACGGCACCGGCTCTGTGGTGGTGGCATTAGAATGAGAGGACGGTTTATCGGCAAAAACGGCCCGCATCACGTCGCCGACTTCCCACGCCTCGCTTACCGCCAACCCGATACCGAACACCAGCAAAAACGAGAGCATAAATTTTAAGAAGAAATTGTCTCTCATAGTATATCCTTTTCAAAAACGGCCAATTGCCGGTATTTTTCATCACACGGCAAACGGTACGGAATTTCCCGTACGAATTTCCCACCGTATTTATGCGCCGCTACCGATGACGCAAGCGAGTTTTCCCCCTGATACGCCACAAAATACCCGCCCGGTTTAACAGCCGCCAAGCAAATGTCTAAAATGTCTTGCAGTTGGCCCATGGCGCGCTCTGTAACGATATCGGCCTGTAAATCTTTTTGCTCGCCGAGCCGCACTTGTTTTACTTGCACGTTTTTAAGTCCTAAATTAAGTAGGGTCCAATTCAAAAACGCGCACCGTTTTTCCAAACTTTCCACGAGCGTTACGTGTGCATTTGGCAACGTGGCGGCTATCGTAATGCCGATATATCCCGCACCCGAGCCCGCATCTAGGAGTGAAAAATTTTCTTGTTGTTCTTTTGTCAATTTCAAAACACACGATGCACCTTGTAAGCCGTCGCAAATGTGGCGCATTAAAATTTCGTCTAAATCTTTGGCGCTCGTCAAATTCAAAAAATCTTTTTTCTGCCAAACCAGTTGAGTATACCGCACCAGCAGTTGTGCTTGTGCTTGCGAAAGCGGCAAACTGTTTTTTGTTGCAAAATCAATGAGTGTTTGCCACATTTTTTAATCTCCTAAATCGCTCAATGTGTACGGCAAGCAGTTGAATATCCGACGGCGTAACCCCCGGGATACGGCTGGCCTGCCCCAAGGTTTGCGGTTTAACTTCGCGCAGTTTTTGCGCGCTTTCAAAAAGTAATCCGCGCACGGAGGACGGGTCAAACCCGTCGGGGATTTTAATCGCGTCCACTTCGGCCAGTTTTTCAGCGTCTTTTTTGTTACGCTCGTAATAGCCCTCGTATTTGCGGTGAATTTCCGCGTGAGCGCGTGCTTTTTCTGCCGACCACGGAGCTAAATTTTCGTCAGGAATTTCCGCGTTCGGGTTGGCTTTTAAGGCGTTGCAAAGCGCGCGATATTTTTCAAACGCGGGTTGATATTTTTTATCAATTAACCCGAGTCGGAACGCGTGGGGCATTAAGCGCAAATCGGCGTTATCGTTACGCAGTAAAATGCGGTACTCGGCGCGCGAGGTAAACATCCGGTACGGCTCGTTGACGCCTTTTGTTACAAGGTCGTCAATCAGTACGCCGATATAGCCCTCGTCGCGGCGCAAGACAAAAGGCTCTTTGCTTTGCACTTTTAAGGCGGCGTTGATACCCGCCATAAGCCCTTGACCGCCAGCTTCTTCATAACCGGTAGTGCCGTTGATTTGTCCTGCGCAAAATAAACCGGGGACAATTTTGCTTTCTAATTGCGGGTATAAATCTTTCGGGTCAGAACAATCATATTCTACCGCGTAACCCATGCGCGTAATGGAGGCGTTTTCCATACCGGGCACGGAGGCAATCAGCGCGCGTTGGACGTCCTCGGGCATGCTGGTAGAAAAACCCTGAATATAAAATTCTTCGGTGTACGCGCCTTCGGGCTCTAAAAATAACGGGTGGGAAGTAACTTCCGGAAATTTTTTGATTTTGTCTTCCACTGACGGGCAATACCGCGGCCCTTGGCTATGGATATTCCCCCCATACATGGCCGAGCGTTGGAAATTTTCGCGCAAGATTTTATCGGTAGCCAAGGTGGTGTGGGTAATATAGCAACTTAAAAATTTCCGTTGTTGTTGCTCGGCTACGTCGGTAAAATGGGAAATGGGTTGCAACGGGTTGTCAGACGGTTGCAAGCGGAATTTGGAATAATCTAATCCGCGCGCGTTAATGCGCATGGGCGTACCCGTCTTAAAACGCAGGAGGTGCAAGCCGAGTTCTTCACTTAAATTTTTGGAAAGTAAATT
>Ga0310694_10004146_pt1 | contig 14070 bp, 7 predicted proteins | sample 174DNAGHGhighgp2_FD_203884 | JGI IMG/M metagenome (GOLD analysis project Ga0310694, IMG submission 203884) | Sheep rumen microbial communities from Palmerston North, Manawatu-Wanganui, New Zealand - 1742 DNA GHGhigh gp2 (v2) (version 2) | ecosystem: Host-associated > Mammals > Digestive system >... | reverse complement strand
ATGCCGTTCTTGCCGAAGGCAGTCTCGGTGATACCCGTGAAGGTCTCGGTCTTGCTCTCGACGACGAACTGCATGTCACCCATCGCGTGGTCGTAGACCAGCGTCAGGGCGGGGTTGTACTCGAAGATGGCGGTGAAGAGGGTGTCGCTATAAGGTTTGATGGTACGCACAGCGTTGCTGTCGCCGTCGGTCCACTTCACGAAGTGGTAGCCGGGGTTCGGCGTGGCGCTGAACTCATACTCGAGGAAGTGCTTGGCGATGGTGTCGCCGGCCACGGTGCCGCGGCCCAGGCAGGCGCTGTCGACCACCACGGCCAGGTGGTACTCGTTGGTGTCGAAGACCGCCGTGAAGGTGCTGTCGCTCGTCAGCGTCACGCTGCGCGGGTTGGCCTTCACGCTGTCGGTCCACATCACGAAGTGGTAGCCGCTGTCGGCTGTGGCGGTGATGGTGTAGTCCACGAAGTGGCGGGCGGCGCTGTCGGTACCGGCAACGGTGCCGAAGCCCTCGCTCTTGGTGTCCACATTGACCACGAGGACGTAGTGGTTGGTGTCATAGACGGCATAGAGCACACTGTCACGCAGAGCCTTGACAGTGATGGGGTTCAGAGTATTCAGATTATTCGGAGTATTCAGATTATTCTGATCATCAATCCAGCCCATGAAGTGGTAGCCCGTCTTCTCAACGGCCGTCAGGGTCAGGGTGTCGAGGTAGGCGACGCTGTCGCTGCCCTTGACAAAGCCAGCCAGGGTGTCGGTGGCCAGACCGCTGATGTAGTACTTGTCCACGGTGAACATGGCCATCAGGGCGGTGTCGCTCACAGGGCTGAACACAAGGGTGTCAAGCGCGCTCACAAGCACGGTGTCCTTGCTGTACCAGCCGGCGAAGGTGTAGCCATACTTGGCCTCGACGGTCAGGGTGTCGTTCAGGAAGTGCATGTCGCGGCCCGTCAGGGTCACGGTGCCCATGGGCTCGTTGGTGCCGATGATGGGACGCTCGTCCTTCTGGATGGTGTAGGTTACATTATATGTATTGGTGTCGAAGTAGACGGTGATGGTGCTGTCCATGGTCATGGTAACCATAACAGTGTCGGCAATCAGAGTATTCGGATTACTCAGATTATTCTGATTACTCTGAGCATTCTGCCAGCCGTTGATGTGGTAGCCGGTGTTGGGGGTGGCAATGACGCTCACGGTGCTGTCGGCCATGACGATGTAGCGGCCGGCGACGGTGTCGGCTTTCACATACTCCTGGCCGGGGACGGTGTCAATGCTACCCATCACGCTGTCGGCCACGAGGGTCAGCACATAGGGGTTGTGCAGGAAGTTGGCCTGCACCTTCATGTCGCCGTCGATGTTCACCGTGGTGGTGGCAATGCCGCCGTCGAAGACGAGGCTGTCGCTCTCAGTGACCTTGGCCCAGTCGACGAAGTAGTAGTCGCCGCTGACGAGCGTGGCGGTGAAGCTCAGCTCGGTGTAGGGGAGCACGGTGTAGTTGCCAGCGGCGATGTTGTAGCGCACGCCGTTAGGCAGCGTGGGCTCGCAGCTGACGCTGAAGGCGCCGGTGGAGGTGACCACCGTGGCGACGCCCTCGAAGATGCCATTGACAATCACATGGTGGCTCGTGGCGTCCTTGGCGACCATGCCGTTGCCACCCTGGATCTCCATGATGTCGCTGGCCTCGTACCACTGGTAGGGCAGGCCGATGCTCTGGGCCTTGATGATACCGGCGCGGGTCACGGTGTAGCCCTCATAGCCGCTGAAGTAGACCGAGCCCATGGCCTCGTCGCTCACGGCAAGCGTAAGCACGGGGTTGGGGGCGAAGGTGGCGGTCAGCGTGTCGTCGGTGGTGACCTTCAGGCTGACGGTCAGCGCGTCGACAGAGTCGCTAAGGTCGGGAGTGGAAGCCCAGCGCACCAGGTAGTGGCCGTCGGCGGGGATGGCACGCACGATGACCGTGGTGTCGGGCATCACATAGTAGGTGCTGTCGTTGGGGCCATGAGCCACGCCGTTCGGCAGGGCACGGCCGTAGTGCACGATGAACTGGTCGATCTGCAGGTCGTGGGTCGCCGAGCTGCTGATGACCAGCGTGTCGGTGCTCAGACCCTGGATCGAGCCGTATTCGTTGTTGTCGGTGGTGGTGATGGTGTCACCCTCGGCGTCGGTGCTGATGGTGCTCACCAGGTTGGTACCGTTGGTGACGTGGAAGTCCACCTGGGTGATGGTGGCGTCCTTGGCGGTGAGCACGATGCTGCTCACGCCGGCCTTGAGGAACATACCCTCGTCGTCAGCGCTGTCGGCGGCAATCTTGATGCCCTCGTTGCTGACGACCTTCCGGCTGATGCCGCTGAAGGACATGCTGTCCTGCTCGACGATGAACTCCATGGTGCCGCCGGCGTTGTGCGAGAAGGTCAGGTGGCGGTAGTTCAGGCCGAACATGGCACGGGCCACGGTGTCGGTGGTGACGGTGAAGGTCAGGCTCGAGCTGTCGGGGAAGAGCGGCTCGGGCTCGGTGACGAAGTAGGCGCTATAGGCAGCGGTCTGCAGGCTGTCGCCGTTCTGGTCCTGCCAGTTGGCCACATGGTGCAGCTCGGTGGCGTCGGCCTGGACGGTCACCGTGGCGCCGTAGTCGACACGGTAGGTGGTGTCGGTCAGCTGGACCACGCCGGCGGGAAGCTCTTCGCCTTCGTAGTAGACGGCCACTCTGGTGGCAGTGACACCGGAGCTGATGCTGTTCGAGATGACCAGCTCGGTGGCGTTGACGTCATTGATGGTGATGGTGCTGCCGAACCTTTCGGTCTCGATGGTGCCTGTGCTGCTGGTAGTGCTCTCGTTGTAGGCGTTGCCGGTGAGGTTGCTCAGCACCACTTTACGGATGACCTTGCCATCGGTAGCGGTGAGGGTGGCGTCCTGGTTCTCCTTGATGGTGAAGCCGGCCACGCCGTGGGTGTAATCCTTGTGGGCTGTGTAGGCCAGGGTGAAGTGGGTGCCGGTGTAGAGGCTGCCGCCCACGCCGATGCTCATGTTCTCCACCTCGTTGCCGTTGGCCACGCTCACGCTGCCCCAGCTGGTGTCGTTGGCGGCGAGGGTGAGGACGGGCTTGTCGTTGAAGGTGGCCGTGGAGGTCACGTTGGCGGTCAGGGGGCCGTAGGTCTTCTCGACGGCCACGTTGCTGTTGGTGTCGGCGTCCTGGTCGAAGCGCACGAGGTAGTGGGCGCTGTCGGGCGTGGCGGTGACGGTCAGCGTGGCGCCGTAGTCGACAACGAAGGTGTCGAGGGTGGCGTTGGCCGAGACTACGCCGGCAGGCATGATGGGAGCGCTCTCAACGGACTGGCATGAGATGTTTTTGTGGCCCGAAATGAAGTTTTCATTATCAATGTACGTGTATGAAACCGATCTGTCTCCACCGTAGGGCTCGCTGATGGTGATGGCGGCGCTGTTGCCATCTTTAACGGCGCTCAAAGGATATTGTCCGGACCCCACATCATAGAGGCCTTCGTGGAGGAAGACCGTGGTCTGGAAGGGGAAGGTGACATTGGTGTAGGTATTGCCGCCTTCGATGGTGATATTGTAGGTCGTCGCGTCGGGGCTGTAGCCTTCGAGCATCACCTTACCCCAGGTGGTGTCGTTGGCGGTGAGGATGAGCTGGGGCTTGGCCTGGAAGTTGGCGGTGACGGTGGTGGTGGCGGCGGTGAGGTTGGTGTAGGTCTTCTCGACGGCGACGTTGCTGTTGGTGTCGTCGTCGCCGACGAAGTTCACCAGGTAGTGCGCCGAGTCGGGGGTGGCCACGACGGTGACGTCGGTGTTGTAGTCTATATAATATGTATTAGGAGCGGCGGAAGCGATGACGTTGCCCTTGCTGACGCCGGTGGTGAAGTAGATTTTATCTGAATTTGTGTAGAAGTTCTTTTTGGAGTAATAACCAGTATACTCGTCGTACCATTGTCCATTCCGGAATAAATGGGCTTTGAACTGATTGCCCGCAGGAGCATAGACCAGGAGGATATCGCCGGAGGCGGGAGCGCCGGTCCAGGCTGCGGCCGCAGCTGAGTCGACAGCCACGAAGCCAAACGACTGCAGGTCGGCCTCCAGGGCGTTTTCATAAACTCCATTCCATGTGGGTATCTGGTCGGTAGTGAGATGCATGGCAGTCACGCCGCCAGCCGGCACAATCTCCATCTCGCCGCCGTCGTTGTGGGCGAGGGTGAGGGTGGGCTTGGCCTGGAAGTTGGCGGTGAGGGTGGTGTCGGCGGTGACGGTGAAGGTGTTGTTGACAGCGGTGTTGCTGTTGGTGTCAGCGCCACCGACGAAGTTCTTCAGGTAGTGGATGCTGTCGGGCGTAGCGATGACGGTCACCGGGGTGCCGTAGTCTATATAATATGTATTAGGAGTGCTGGAAGCGATGACGTTCGAGGTGCCGCCACGGACGAAGGTTATCTGGCGGACGTAGGTGGTGCAGCTTTCGATGACGACCTCGTTAGCGTCGCCTTCCCACACGGCGGTGTTGGCGTCAACAGTCCAGCCCTCGGCGTTGTTCCAGTTGGTGTAGCCCATATTGCTTGCGAGAGTCATCTCGATGCGGCTGAAGTTGCCACTCTCGCTAGTGAAGTGGTAGTGATTATCGTAGTAAGCAAACCAGCTGTCGGAGATGTCATACCCGTTGGTGGTCGTGATGGTGATGCCGTCGGCGGTGTAATTATTAGCAAGGCTAAGGTTGTTCACGCCGTCACCCCAAACTGCGTTGCCGAGGGGCATTTTGACCGTCATCTCGCCGCCGTCGGTCTGGTTGATGGTGAGCACGGGCTTGGCGGCGAAGACAGCCACGAAGGCGGTGTCGCTGGTGACGGTGACAGCCTGCGGGTTGTCGGTGCCTACGAGGGCGCCGTGGGCGTTCTCCCAGCGCACGAGGTAGTGGGCCGAGTCGGGCATAGCCACGAGCTGCTTCTTGGTGTAGGCAGCGGTGCCGAAGTCGTCGTTGTTGACGGTAACGTTGACATTGTAGGCTATCTCGACTGCAACGCTGTCGATACGGACTCTGGGGAACATCCAATTGTTCGGATCAATGCGGCTGAGACGGATGGCCATGCGGGCATCGGCGGTCACGCCTCTGAATTCGACATTAATCTCGCCGGGGTTTGTCATAATGTACTCACTTCCTCCTTCGCTAGCGACCAAGCCGTTGGCGGTGGTGAAGGTCTCGACGGCCGTGAAGGTGGCGGTGTCGTCGATGTCGGTGATATAACCCACCTCGAGCTTGGCGTTAGCAGCAGCATAAGGTTCCGCTTCGGCCAGGAAGCTCAACGAGAGGGCGCTGAGGGCCGTATCGAAGGCGGGCAGGATGGCGATACTCGCTATGGGGTTGGGAGAACTCGACATGTTGAGGTATCTGTTGCCCGTGTTATAATTATAATCCTTACGAATATTCTCGGAGACGTAACTGGAAAGAGTCTCGCCGGCCGGAGCCTGGAAGAGCTTGTCCCAGCACCTGGGGGTCTTGTCATTATCATTTTCGCCATCCCATTCGTCATCGTTAAAGCGCATCAGGTAGGGCAGCTCGGCGGTAGCCACAGGGAAGCAGGGCGTCTTGACCGTGAGCTTGATAGCCTCGCTCAGGTTGGTCGCCGAGCACTGCGAGCGCACGAGGAAGGTGCACATGACGTTGGGATTCAGATTGTCGAAGGTGGCGCTGGTGCTGGTGAAGACATTGCCAGTCCGCCCGGTCACCCACACGGTGTCGTGGACGTATCCCCCGTTGTTATAATCAAATACCGGTTCATGGCTCTGGTCGAGGCGTATGGTGTCGTAGAAGCCTACGACGTTGTAGCTGACACCCGCGGCGTTGTCGTTGTCCTGCCACTGCAGGGTGATGCTGGTGGGCGTAGCGGTGTAGGTGAGGCTATCGACCATCTTGCACTTGTCGAAGGTCTGGCTGAAGGTGTACCAGCGGTACTGTCCGGGCCAGCTCCAGTCGGTCTTACTACTACGTTCATTGTAGAGGTAGCTGTGGTCGGTTCTGTCGATGTAATAGTAGGCGTTCTTGGGTTCATTGACGTTGTAATCGATATAGTCGGAAATCGAGCCTGTGTGGCTGAGGCCGCACCAGAAAGAAACATACGCTTGGGAGGCATCGGTGTTGCCATAGACGATGGTGATGCTGCCGTTCTCGGCCAGCTGCGCCTGCATGTTGTAATATTTGCCCTCTTCGTATTGGTTTCTGAAGTGGTATTCGATGACGAAGACGCGGTTAGGGGCAGTGCCGAAGGTCTGCCAGCGTACGTAGGAGTTGCCATCGATATTGCCATGGAAGCCGCCCATCAACACGATGGCCAGCGACGAGTCGTTGTCGGGACGGTACATATCAGTGGGATGTCTCATGCCGAGCATAATCTCGGCATCGGTATTGTAGGCCCACTGGGTGTAGGCGGCGCCGTTGTACTCGAACTCGAAGGGCAGGTCAATATTTTCGCTAGATTGATATTCGCCAGTGGCGGTGCCTTGAGTGTAGTTGTCGAGGGTGTACCATTTGCTCTGGTCCACACCGGTGGAGTAGACAACATAGTTGCCCATCTCCCTGGGGTAGGTGTACTGCACGTAGACCTGCTTGTTGGCACCGGGCATCTCGAAGAGCCAGTTGCCGTTGGCGTCGCGCATCGGCTGGTGATACACCAGATGGAGGGTCGACTCCTTCTGGATGTTGTAATCGGCCAGGGTGCGGTTGTCATCCAGCACAGAGCCGGCGAAGATGAGGACCTGGTACTGGGGCAGGAGCCCTTCCTTGTCCTGGATTTTGGCCTTCACATTCAGGATGTTGTCCGATGGCTCGACATCCAGCGTGATGGTCTTCTTCGTCAATGTCTTGACGAAGATCTGCATGGCGTTGGACGGCAGCACAAAGGCCATCGTCAGCGCCAGGAGCAGGATGTGTTTGGTAAATTTCTTCATGATATTTATTGTTTTTTGTTTATTTTTCGCTTTTTATCTCAATCAGATTTGAAAAGATTTGGAAAGATTCTTCTGCGTAGCTTTTCTTTTACAATCTTTTACAATCTGCCGGAGATTTTATTCTTTTGAGCTTTAAATCCGCGGGGGGTTAGATTGGTTGCCAATAATAGTCCGACTGTCGGGCGGGGTCGTATGGGAGGGATGTATAAACACTATCGCCGCTAAGCTTTAATTCTCCTTCATCGCTCGCTACTTTACCATAAAACTCCCTTAACACGCTGGAGTTGCGCTCGATGATGTCGGACCAGTAGGTGCAGCCCGTGATGTCGAGGGTGATGCCGCCGATGGTGATGGTCTGCACCGCCGGGCCTTCCTCCTCGAGCGTCACGCTCTTCACGCGGCGGGGGTTGCCGTCGGGCACGAGGGTCACGCTGTCCGTCTCGGTGATCATCAGCGAGTCGCCCTGGTAGGGCTTCGGCTGCGGCACGCCGTTGACCTTCACCGTCCAGCCCGCGGGGATATTCTTCAGCGCATGGGCCTCGTAGTACTCCACATGCAGCTCCAGGTCATAGTCCGGCGTCTGCCCCAGCGTCCACTGGTTCGCGCCCGCCTTCGTCAGCTCGATGGCGGGGCTGCCGGTGTAGAAGTGCTTAGTGTCGTGCGCAATCATGTTGTATAAACCGCTTTTAGAGTAGCCAGAATGACTCGGTGTACTCGCATTTCCATTATCATCGAACACTATGTAATTGAAATAGGTCCCATCAAAACCATAAATCAGCACGGCATACTCGCCCTGTGGAGCGCCCGTCCATGCCATGGCCGTGTTTTCGTCCACTGCCACGAAGCCCAAGGCCTGCATGTCGGCCAAAGTGACATTGCTGTTGACGTTCTCCCAGCTGGCAATGAGGTCAGTGGTGAACTGGGTGACTTGTGGGCCTTGCGCCCAGGCTCCCGCGCCGCCGAAGAGCGTCAGCGCCAGGAGCGTCAAAAAACTTTTTCTTAAACTTTTCATTGTCGTTATGTTTTTAATTTGTTTTGATTCCGTTTTTGGAGTCGACTGCGTCGAGAAATCCTTCAAATCAATTCAAATCTTTCAAATCTTCATTTTATTTGTTTGATTTGTTCAGATTTGTTGGATTTCTGCCCGCAGGGCACTCCTTTTCGCCGCGAGGGGTTACTAGTTATCCATAATAAATAAATCGTAGTCGACTGTCGACGGGTCTATTGTGGCCGTCGGGTCTACCGGCTCATTATTAGTATCAACCAGCATAAAGTCCCCGTTGAGTATCACCTTACCATCATTTATTGACCAATGATTGTTATACAATCGGTTGGCACTGATGGCTTGTTGCCAAGTCTCGCCCTGGTGATAATAGAATTCCATGCCGTGGATGTCGACTACGCGCATCCATTGATATTCATTTAAGAGGGGGTGAATAAGATCAGTTACATCCATCGGGTGACCATCAAAAAAGAGAAAGGCGCCGTTGGAGGTCAGCCTCACATTATTATGGCCGTCTTGGTACATTAAGCCCGGGTTGTAGCCCATGACGGTGGACCAGTTGTCGTCGTTGGAAGCATAGAGCACCGTCACGCCGTCGAGGGTGAGGGACTGCAGGGCGATGACGGTGACGACGCAGGTGTCGGCCGCGCCGCTGCCGTCGTTGGCCGTGGCGATGATGTTGGCGGTGCCCGAGGCCACGCCGGTCACCACGCCGTTCTCGTTCACCGTGGCCACGCCGGTGGCGTCACTGCTCCAGGAGTAGCTCTTGTCCGCAGCGTTCTCGGGCAGCACCGAGGCGACGCTCAGCGTCATGGTGCTGTCCTTGACGAGGGAGGCCGTCTGCTTGTCCAGCACGATGCTCTGCACCGGCACCGGCGGCACATACTTCACAGCCTTCACGCTCTTCACCTTGCGGGTGCCGGAGTAGGTAGCGGTGAGCTCGGAGCCCGACATCACATTCTCCAGCACCTGGGTGCCCGGCACAGAGACGTCGCCTGAAGCGATGCTCCAGTTGGCAGCCTCCTCGGTGCCAGCGGCCATGCGGACGGTGATGGGCACGGGAGGAACGGCGCAGGCGACGGTGATGTCGCAGCTGACGGGAATCTCTTGATTATCATGACCCACGACATGGATAGTCGCCGTGCCCTCGAAGGTACCGCTGACGATGATGGCCATTTGGGTCAAGCTGGGTATGTCGACGCTCACCTTGCCGTCGCCGCCGCTGGTGACGCTTGCGCTGGTGAAATCGCCACCGTTGCTAATCACCTCAAAGGGATAAAAAACGTGAACGCCGATTCGGGTAAAGGTCTGCGGCAGCGAAGTCACGCTGACCGTGGTGTTCATCTCCGGCTGGGCGAACCCGCCGAAGGTCACGTTGTAGGTTGTCTGTCCCCAAGCGGGGCCGGCAGCCGCCGCCGCTATCGCCAGCACAGCCACCATTGTCTTGAATAATCGTTTACTCATAACTTTTAAGAATTTGGTTGTTAATATTAATTGTTAGTTAATCATTTTTTATCTTTTTTTTGCCATATCAGAAATAGTTTGTACTTTTGCAGCCGGAAACCAAGTTAATATTTTTGCGTTATGTCTACGATGGAATTGAACAACCTATGGACGTACATACAGGGCCTCGGCCTTGTGCAGAGCGACCGCGAATGGCTGGCCAGCAAGCTCGTCGAACCCACCGAGAAGGAGGAAGGGACGCCGGAGAGACCGTACAAAGTGATCCCCGTCTCGCCCGAAATCGAGCGCTGGAGCAACTGCGCATCGTTCACCGCGAACGAGCTGGAGAACGACCCACGCCTTAAAACCCTGTTGAGCCGATGAAGAACGTTTTCCTTGACACTAATATCCTCGTCGACTATGCGCTGGGGCGCGAACACGGCGTCGACGCCAAGCAGCTTCTCCAGCACGGCATGAACGGCGACGTGAGCCTTTCGGCTTCCTATCTCACCTTCGCCAACATGGCTTACATCCTGAACGGCAAGGTCGACGTCTACGCCTTTTTCAACCTTCTGCATAGCTTCGTCCGTGTGCTCCCCAACGACGACAGCCAGATGCTGGCCGCCCTGGGCCGCCGGGTGCGCGACTTCGAGGACATGCTGCAGTACCAGTGCGCCAAGGCCGCGGGTTGCGATGTCATCGTGACGAACAACGGGCGCGACTTCGCCGAGTTCAGCGACCTGCCCTTCATGTCGGCGGCCGACTTCCTGCGGCAGCTGTCCTGACGGCATGCCGCGACGGCCAATTGCCTCGAATTCGATGCATCCGGCCGCCCACGACTTCATCCCTCGCTGCCATCCGGCCGCGGGGGATTTCTGTCTGCGTATGTCTCTTGTCGTTGTCATTGTTGTTGTATTTCTTTGGGGTTGTGTTGCCCGGGGTTTGCTATTGAGAGAAATCTCCTAACGGAGAATGGGGTGGTTGGTTTTTGTGGGGCTTGCTATTGAGAGGAAACGCCTAACGGCGTATACCCCGCTAGGGGTTTTCTTTTAATAGCCATTGCCGTCTTTCCTTACATCGATACCCCGCTAGGGATTTTCTCTTAATAGCCATTGCCGTCTTTCCTTACATCGATACCCCGCTAGGGGTTTTCTTTTAATAGCCATTGCCGTCTTTCCTTACATCGATACCCCGCTAGGGGTTTTCTCTTAATAGCCATTGCCGTCTTTCCTTACATCGATACCCCGCTAGGGGTTTTCTTTCAATAGCCATTGCCGTCTTTCCTTACATCGATACCCCGCTAGGGATTTTCTCTTAATAGCCATTGCCGTCTTTCCTTACATCGATACCCCGCTAGGGGTTTTCTCTTCATAGCCATTGCCGTCTTTCCTTACATCGATACCCCGCTAGGGGTTTTCTTTCAATAGCCATTGCCGTCTTTCCTTACATCGATACCCCGCTAGGGGTTTTCTTTCAATAGCCATTGCCGTCTTTCCTTACATCGATACCCCGCTAGGGGTTTTCTTTCAATATCTTCCTTTCAATTTTAAATTTAAAAGCTCACTCTGTTCGTGTCTCCTATCCAGGCGGTGCTCAGCGTGAAGCTGGCGCCCGAGGCGTTGGTGTAGAGCGGGCCGGTGAGCAGCGTGATGGCGTTGCGCTGCAGGGGGACGTTCTCCACCGTGCGGGTGGAGTACACCGTGCCGTTGGTGCGGAGCGTCTCCACCGTCACCGTCATCGACTGCTGGTCGGCGTTGAGGAAGAGGTAGCTGGCCGAGCTGGAGGTGTTGCCCACGGCGGTGCTGATAGCAACGGTGTTGCTCAGGCCGTTGCTGCTGGAGGCCAGGCCGGTCTGCGGGTTGACGCCCTTGGCGCCGGCGCTGAAGGTCATGCGCACCGAGTCGACGCCGCTGATGCGCGGGTCGGTCGAGTTGACGATGAGCTTGCTGACCACGCGGCTGAGCTCGGCGCTCAGGGAGAGCGGGTTGGTGCTGGTGACGTTGACGGCCTGCGCCGCCACGAAGGTCTCGCGGCAGCGGTCGGCGGTGTAGGAGGCCTCGGTGGCGCTGCCTACGGTCATCGGCACGTCGCTGCCGTAGCCCAGCACGATCATGGTGTAGCTGCCGAGGTTGAGGCTCAGCTCGAACTGGCCGAAGGTGGTGTATGTGGTGTTGTCGGCCCGCAGCTGGGTGGTGCAGTAGGCCTGGTCGCCGTTGGCGTCGAAGAACGCCAGCGTCATGGCCTTCACGCCGGTATACGAGGCCGGGGAGGTTTTCGCACCGGGGAAGTCCTGCTGACTGATGGTAAAGTCGTTGACGGAGACCGTCACTTTGGCGCTGCCAATAGGTTCGTTCGTGTTATCCTTGTGGCAAGCCGTGATGCCGAATATTGCCATCGCCATCATCGCAGCCACCAATGTCTTCTGTAAATGTTTTGTCATGATATTGTGTTTGTCGTTTATATCTCAATCAGAACTCTTCTTCTTTTCTTTCTCAATCAGAACCCCGAAGGGGAACCGAACACCGATAAAAATGATATTTGATACAGTGAGGAACTATCAGAACTTTTTCTCCAGCAGATTTTAAAAGATTTAAAAAGAATTCATCACTCATCACTCATCACTCTTCTATCTCAATCAGAACTATCAGAACTCTTTCTCTATTTCTCAATCAGAACTATCAGAACCATCAGAATTTTTCTTTTAGTTCTTTTCGTTCTGATTGCGATTAAATTTCTTTTTGTTCTTTTCGTTCTTTTGAGCTTTTATTTTTATCTCAATCAGAACTATCAGAACTCTTTCTCTATTTCTCAATCAGAACTATCAGAACCATCAGAATTTTTCTTTTAGTTCTTTTCGTTCTGATTGCGATTAAATTTCTTTTTGTTCTTTTCGTTTTGTTTGAGCTTTTATTTTTATCTCAATCAGAACTCTCAGAACTATCAGAACTTTTTCTTTTTGTTCTTTTCGTTCTTTTGAACTTAATAAAATCAAAAACCGCCACCCCGGGTGGGGGTCGCGGCGGATATCTCGTGTGGGAAAATCTGTCCTGCGGGAGGTTAGTGCGTCATCATGGCGGAGGGCAGTATCTTGTCGACGAAGACCGTCTCGCCGTCGATATGGAAGATGACCGTCAGCCGGTTGTTGCCGACGGGCAGGGTCTTGGCCTCGGGGTGGTAGAGCAGCGGCAGACGGTACTTGCTCTTAGGCAGCATGTCGGCCAGGTAGGAGAGGCTTTCGACCTCGTTGCGCAGCTTGGCGACATAGCGCCTCGCGAAGTCGGGGGTGTGCACCCCGATGGCGAAGGCGGCCAGGCGGTCGAGGTCGGAGACGGCGCGCGTGCTATACTTCAGCCGGAACGTCTTCATAGTGCTTCATGGCTGCTTGTTCAAACCTGCTCCAAAACTCGTCGCCCGACACATACTCCGCGGTCTTGCCCTCGGCCATGTCGGCCAGGTCGCGCTCGACAGACTGTGCCCAGTAGGCACGCTCCTCGGCGTTAATGTCCTTCATCACCAGCCCGTAAGCCTCCTCGGGCGAGTAGAACTCCTTGTCCATGTCGGGGAACACGGGCGAGTCCTCTGCCGGCTCGACTATCCTGCGGCGCAGCGATTTCACGAAGTCGTCAACAACGAGGAGCATGTCGGGGGTGAAGCCCGCCAGTCCGTTGTTGATGGATGTCCTGATGTCCATTGCTGTCATGATTGCGTTTGTTTTTCAGGTAATAACGCAACCGCCGCGGCTTTATTGCCCTCCGGTGGAAAAAATCTTCCCGGAGATATCCGTTATGTCAGTTTGTCAAAGAACTCTCTTTATGCCGAGAGGAGAAGGAGCTCGCTCATTCTCCCGAGGCGCTGGAGGGTGGGCCGTCAGGCCAACTCTCTGTTAATCTCTCTCTTCTTATCTCTTATTCTCTCTGTAAATCTCTCTTCTTTATTCTCCTGCTCGCGCGGGTCTGGGCTCGGTTAATCTCTTTTCTTTTCGCCTGCTCGCGCTGCGCGCTCACGAGATCTCGTAGATCTTGTAGATTTGCCGCTTGCGCGGGGGTCGGTCTCGGTTAATCTTTATTCTCCTGCCTTCGGCGAAATCTGGTAAATCTTGTAAATTATTCCGCCTTCGGCGGTAAGGCTTGCGCGGCTACTATCTCAATCAAAACTAAAAAAACTATCAAAACTAAACACTAAACACTAAACACTAACCACTCCTCACTCATCACTCCTCACTCATCATTCATCACTCCTCACTCATAATTCATAAATCATAATTCTCGTTGTCTTTCTTGTCTTTCTTGTCTTCAAAAAAAGTTGTTTGAGTTGTCTCTGTTGTCTTCAAAAATCATTACTCATAAATCATAAATCATAATTCCGTTGTTGTAATTTTTAACGGGCAAAGATAAGAATAATTTTTTATATATACAAAACAAAATAAACGCGTGCACGAATTATCAAATCTTTTTCAAGAATTTTCACGAATTATCAAATAAAAAGGGGCTTGTTACACGAAAAGTTTATATTTTTTGACACAAAAAGTTTATCCCCAAAATTGACAAAACAGGGAAGAAAAGCTGAATTCAAGTTATAAACGCAACACCAAGGGTGTAAAATGTTGACCTAATTGCTGGTGCAAATATAGCAAAAACATTTCATAAGGAGAGCGGAAGCCGAATCTTTTTCTTGGACGGTGATTGA
>Ga0310694_10004145_pt1 | contig 14072 bp, 13 predicted proteins | sample 174DNAGHGhighgp2_FD_203884 | JGI IMG/M metagenome (GOLD analysis project Ga0310694, IMG submission 203884) | Sheep rumen microbial communities from Palmerston North, Manawatu-Wanganui, New Zealand - 1742 DNA GHGhigh gp2 (v2) (version 2) | ecosystem: Host-associated > Mammals > Digestive system... | reverse complement strand
TTATGTATAAAGCCAATCGACAAATACCAGATGGGAAAAATATACGGTTTCACCGTGGGTGGCGGGACGGAAGTCCCATTTGGCCTGAAGAGTTGGTCCGAATTCTTAACTTACTTCTCGGAGAGAAAGGTGCTAGAATAAATGTATGAATGCCACCCCACCACGTCTGTGGTTTGCTCACTAGGGTGGCATTTTTATGGAGGAAAATATGAGCAACGGAAGACCAACATTTAATTTGCAGAGTTCTGAGCAGATGGAAGAGTTCAGAAAACTGCTGGGAGGCAAATATGTTAGAGGAAATAAAGCCAGCGTTACTAGAGTGGAAGAGGACGAGGAGCATAGCAGTAGCTTGCGACATCGCCGACCTGCTTCTGGAGAAGCTAAATGAAGGAGCCGACGAGTAAGGATTTAGATGGGCGGCTTGATAAACTCGTACAGACGGTTCAGCGCGCGGAAGGCTGCTTCGTCCGTGATGGACAGTGGGTGGCTGTATGCCGCACTTGTGGAAGAGTCGCGCCAATCACTGGTAAAGACTCTATCCAGGGCGGACATTATATCCCTCGTGGCTGTCGCTGCACGCGCTGGCTTGCCGCTAACGTCCACCCTCAGTGCCAACGGTGCAACGGGTTCCTTAACGGCAACTATCTCATGTATGCCAGGTGGATGCAGAAGCACCTGCCCGAAGAGAACGAGCACTTGCTCAATCTCTTCGATAAGCATAAGAGGGGTGACGCTCCGAAGCTATCGGTTGTCGAGAAGAAAGCTCTATACAACTCTTGGCTCAAGAAAGGACGAGACCTGGAAGAAATGACCGGCCTCAAACTCTTCCCAAAAACATGGGACTATTGTAAGATATAGGAATGCCTCCAAGAAAAAGACCCGGGTTGACGGGTCTTTTTGCAGGGCAGGAATCAGGAATAACAGTGAGATTAAATTACGATTAATTTAATAATACTGTGCCCTGCCTAGATTATAGCATCCTTGCCAATGTTCTGCATAATCGTGATGTAGCCAGAAGCGGCTAGACCCACGACTGCCCCGATGAGAGGATTGATAGCAAGAGCAAGGCCAACAAGAGTACCAGTAACGCCTGCGCTAATAATGATAGCAACGGCCTTCCAGTCTTTTGCGAATAGTCTTTTGACTAACTCCACAGCCCCGGCCACCATGCCGAGTAGGATTGCTGCGATTACTGGGTCGAGATTGAATGGTTCCATATTCCTCCTTACTTCTTATACTTAAAACCATAGCTCTGAAGAGCTGCGTAGGTCTTCGGGCCGGTGTTGCCGTCGATGGCGTCGTTGTAGCGACCAGCGGACTTTGCTCTGCGCTGGAATTCTTTGATGGATTTCCAGAGGTTGTCGCCGTAGACTGGACCCAAGGCCGCCGCCGGCGTATAGCTTGGGAAAGTTTTACGCATGAATTTAGAGAGTTGGTTGACGCGCTCATCTCTATCGTATCTTGCCCAATAGCCCTTAGCCGGTAAGAATCCGTCAGATGGGGCTGGGGTCGGAGTTGGTTTGAGAATCTTGTTAATCTCAGCAGCAGCCCGCTCCATCTGGGAACGGAGATAGTCGCCTGGGCAGACGGTCTTCTGGTACATCGAGTGCCAGGTGAGAGTCTTGCCAACGATTGCCTCTTTGATTCCGTTGCGCTTCATGACGTCAGCAGTGAGCTTAACTGCAAGCTTGAATTGCGCCTCCCCTACTGGCCAGTTGCCACCGAGGGCAGAGTTAGAAATCTCGATGCCGACAGAGGCCTGGTTATTCGGCCAGTTGCCGCAGTGCCATGCGACGCAAGATTCGTCGACATACTGACCAATCTTGCCGTCAGAACCGACACCATAGTGGGCCGAGCCGCCACGACCTTTGCGAGCAAAGATTTTGCCGCAAGCTTCGGCCGTAAGAATGCCGGCCATGTGGTGCCAAGTGACATTGGTGATTGGTTTGCGATAGGCCGAACTACTATAGTTCGACGGGTCAGCAGGGACCCTAACATTCACGAGAGAACTATTTGACATTTTTCTTTTTCCTCCCTGGCTTTTTGCCTGGTCCCATGTCTGCGAGCTCGTTCTTCTTGAACGAGTGTTTACTCGCAAGCTTATTTTTGATATTGCTGATTAGGCTCATATATCCTCCTTGCCTTTATTATACCAGCCCACCACCCGTGCCATACGGGTCCTGCAGCAACTTGCGGAGCCATTCGCGCTGGCGCTTCCATTCTTCCATTGGGGAGAGAGGAAAAGCCTCTCCGCGCTGGACCAAACCTTCTGCATTGCCAAGTTCGTTGACAATGTCTCTTAGCAATTCGTTGGGCACAGTATAATCGTAGTAATTAAAAATACGCTCGAGTTCTTTATCTCTAGCGTGCGTGTCTGGAGTAGTAGCGTAGAGCGTATCGATTGCGTCGATAAACTTATCCGCCTCCTTAGCGGTCTCTTGTCTTAGCTTTGGGGCTATGAGCCCGGTGTATGGTTCGACTGGCGAAATGACAAAATTCTTTGTCTTAGGGATGTTGCTTGGTCTGTCCATCTCGTTCGCCTGGCGGCGGCCCCCTTCATCCATAATAGTTTCGCGCATGCCTGGCTTTTGCACAGCCGTGTTAACTGTCTGATTGACAGAGTTAACCGCTGTGTCTGCGGCCTGGATTGCTGCATGGCCCAATACTTCTTTAATCTTGCTTAGGTCCATCTTCTTCCTCCTTACACGCCTTGCACGGCTGAACCTTATCGTTAGTAATCGTAGCCACAATCTGGTAGATAGCTGCTGCATCGCCATCTACCTCGCCAGATAGGGTGATAGATGTGGCTAGGTGTTTGAGCAAGCAGTAGATGTCGCCGTCCCCTGCGATTGAAGCGACGCAGTGGTTGTAAGCGGCGTTGAGTTCCCCCACTAAACGGAGGAGGTCTTCGCCATTATAGATTTCTTCTTCGCCTCTTACGTAGGAGAGAAGCTGGTTGTTGCGGCGGCGGCGCTCAGCCTGAATGTCGAGCGCCACCACTTCTAGTAATTCCTTAGTCATTCAACACTCCTTGTAACCATTCTAACTCATCGCGAGTGACGGATGTGCGGTTCTCCTGGACGCGCTGGAGGAGTGTGCGGCCGAGGGCTTTGGCTTGCGCCGTTCGCCCCTCGTCGAGCAGGCTTCTGATTCTAGAGATAGTCTCATTACTGCGCTCAGTGTATCTTAGCTGGCCATGGTAGTTCTTGTAGATGCCCTTGAGGTAAGATTTTGCGGACTGGCCGTACTTCGGAATCATCGAGTTGAAGACATCGTCGATAATGTTTTCAACGTCCTCGTTGCTCCAGATATTGTTGCCATAAAGCTCAACGATTGGGTCGAGGTCTTGGCGGACGATGTCAATGTACTCGTTCTGGATTGCCTGTTTGTTCTTCGTGCCCTTAGTGGAGAAGACGCGGTCGCGGTATTGCTTGCCGAGGTCCTTCCACTTGTCGTTATAGAGCTTGCGGATTTGGGCGGCTGCTTCCTCTGGGAGACCGAACTCGCCTTGGAGAGCGGAGCGGAGCTGCGGGCTATATACCTCTTCAACCTCGCCAGTGTCTTTGTCTCTGCTGTAAGAGGTGACCGCTGGCAATCCGGCTTGGGTGTAGCGATAGAGTGCTTCGCTGTTTGCGTCGAGCTCACGCTGTTCGCGTTCTTCATCTGTATCGGTCATGACTGGCTGGTAAAGATTAAGGATATTTGTTAAGTTACGCATCTTTCTAGCGTCGATACCCTCTGGGTGTTTTGCTTCGTAAGCGGCAGTGAACTTGTTAAGTTGCTGCTCAACCTCTGCTAACTGCCGGTTGAATGAGTTGCGGAGGTCTTCTTGCGCTTCATCAGTGTAGGCTTTCTCGGCGGCAGCTTGGTAGTCTTTTTGCATCTTGTCGACTTTCTTGAGGAAGTAGTAGTAGCCAGAGTTCCATTGCTGTTCATCGGCCGCGGAGCCATTGAACCAATCCGTATAGTTTTGGGTGTCCATAGGGTCGAACTGGCGGAAGCCTCCGAACTCTCTACCTAGTTGCTGACCAAGTCCTGCGACTCCGCCGGAGAGGAAGCCCTGTACGTAATCAGGGGTCTGGTAATAGGCTCTAGCGTTCGGCGTGTTCGAGCGCCCGAACAGATACCCAGTAGCCGTATCAAACAGATTCGATGGGGCCTCATACATTTTGTTGCCTGTCGCCGACACCGCCCAGCCCATGTCCATCAGCTCGTTCATTTGGATGACTCTCTTGCCGGCCGTATAGCCTGGGATGAATCCCCCGAACGTATTGAACACATTGTCGAAGCTGGTGTCTGGGGCGGCAAACCCTGGGATGAAGTTATCATTTACCTTGTCTTCTGTCTGCTCCGTGACCGTCGCGCTGTCCTCATAGGCTTTTCTGGATGCCCAGTATAGGTCATTGATATAGCCAGTAAAGCCGCCCGAGAGGAAGAGTTTGGCTACAGGGCTCAACATGACGTAATCGAGACCAGAATAGTTTTCTTCGTCAACGCCCGTGTAGTCATCATCCATCAAATCGAATGGGTCGAGTCCCATAGTGGCGGCTGTGCTGTACCCCAGCTTTGACATAATGAGAGCAAGCCCCGCTTTCCAACCGATATTTTTGATGATGTAAGTAGCCATCTCTTTGCCGCCGTTCATATCATGGATGTTGTTAAGGAACATTCTGAACTGACGAATCTGGAAGGTCTTGAGGTTCGCGCCGATACGGAAGAGAGGGTTATCCGAGGCGTTGAGGCGCCCCATTTCGTTAGCCGCGAGACCGATGCGCTCGAATCTCTTGTTAACGTAGTTGAACATCTCGTTACCAGATAGACCTTTTCTCTCTGCCTCTTGGAGAATACCTGCCATCATGACCCTGTTCTTCAGCGCTTCTCCCATCTCCACCGGGGAGCTAGCGAATTCGTCGAAGCTCTTGCCAATTTTTCTGAGCTCGGCAGGGGAGAATTTATTAACCGTTAGCGTATCACCATCGTAACTAGATTTTTCCATAATTTGGTCGAGCGCCCCCACTGACGCTGTAGAGTCAGACTTCACGAATCTCTCAGGGACGAGCATATCTACCCACTCGTCGACCTCAGACATGAAGTCTTTGTCCGTTGCCATGCGTTTGATGGTTGCTGCGGCATCACCAATTTGAAATTCGGTAAAGAGGCGGATACACTCTGACGCCTGGAGAATGCCGTTCTTAAAGTTCATCCAGAAGAGGCTCTTCATGCGGGCCCCAATTAGGGTGTTCGCTGCCTTATTCAATCTTGCGGTGATGCCAGAGGTGTTCTTGACCTTAGAGAGTGCGCTATGGCGGAAGAGGAGAGAATCGAGAGCTTGGCGGTTTGCCGGGGTTAATTTCGAGGTATCCATTCTACCGATGAAGCGGAATAATCGGTTCGCCCCCTCGCCGTAGATACAGCGCCCGAGCTCAGCAGTCAAAGCCCTGCGAGATATACCACCGTTCATTGTCCTTTGGGCAATTTTATCCATCCATTTGGTCGCAACATAGTCGGCGCCCTTAGCGGTTCTACGCTGGTTCTGCATCAAATAGTCGACAAACATCTGTTTAACGTCCAGCTCTCTGCCATTCTCGGCTGCATCGAATATCTGCTTAGCGAGATACTTCGCATCGGCGTTGCCATTCACGAGCATTGCGCCACCGTTATCGTAGAGAGTGCCATCGCCCGTGCCGATAGTCCTCATCCAGTCCGCCTTGGAGTTCAATTTCACATTGATGGCGCGCTTATCCTGGAAGAGAGTCCCGCCAGCTGAACCGTAAATTGGAGCATACAGCTGGTGGATTATATCCGTTGCCCCGAGCTTTTTCGCCGCCTCTTCAAGGGCTTCGTTGCTAGGCATTTCGCCATTTCTGAGAAGGTTGTTCATCACAGCCTTGACGGAATCAGACTCGGAAACAAGATGCGCCAAGCGCCGGCGCCCACCGACCATATTCTCGACCGTGTTAGCAGCGACGTCTAGACCGTCTGCGTTGAATTCTTCCATGTACTTCGCCACAACAACATTGTCGCCGAGGGAGTCCCACAGCATATTATGAACGAACGTCTGATAACGCGCCTGGAGGTCTGGGTTTAGCCAGCCAGTGGAGAAGTTGCCATCGTCATCGGTCGTAGATGCGCCGGAATACTCGCGCCACAACACGCCCTGTTGCATTGTATCTTCTGCAGTGAGCAACTCTGGGTCGTAATCGGAGTGTGGGAGGTAACCCGTGATAGTGAAAGCCTCTTTACCGAGCCCGGCGGCGCCTGCTTCACGCAGTGGCTTCATCATCGGCTCTACAACATTTTCGTAGAAATCGATATCCTCCTGGCTAACAGTGTAGGTTATCCCTTCATTTTCATAGGTTTTGCCAACAGTGTCTTTGAGGGCTACTTTCTCGGTCTTCTGAAGGTCGAAGAGGTAATCCATATTGCGAACGAATTGCTGTTGCTCATCGACAGTCTTATAGACTTGGGTAAATTCTGGGGCCGTCTTCGTCACGTATTCGTTCATAAAGAAGGCGCTGGCGTTCTTGACCCATTGACGAACCTCAGTGAGGTTCTTGCCGACCGGCATATCAGCGAACACTTCTCTCACGCTCGCGTATGTCTTAGTGACGTCTGGGCTTTCCCATTTGTATGAGCCGGAGTTAGGGACTTCTGCTATTTCTGCAGCGTTCTTAGCATATTTCTCTGCCACAATATCGCCGATTGTTTTGTTGTATGGAGAAGTGTCGAGCGCTTCCTGGATGCGGCCAGCCATTTCGATATTCGCTCTCGTGGCTTCTTCGTACTCAGGGCTAGATGAGTACAACAATTTGGCAACTGCTGATTTGTCGAAATCTTCATCAACTCCCTTATAGTAGAGCCACTCTGGCCCGCGCATACCTTCTGTTGCCATAATAATTGGTTTGCCAGTGAATTCGGCCGCCGCACGGAAACTGTTGTCTGCGATACGCTGCATAAGCTCTGCATTTTCTTCGCCATACTTTTTGGCATATTCCGCCATAGCATTTGTATCTGCAGCTAGCGCATTAGCTTCCTGCCTAAGACGATAATAATCTTCAAACCCCAAAGTGTCCTTGGTTCTAAAAGAAAACTCGACCAGTGAATCCCCGAACTCGTATGCCCATGGCCTGTATTCAGTGAAGAAGTAGGCATCGCCATAGCCATAATCTAGAGATTGTGGGTCTACTGGCGATTCGGCTAAACGTCTCCTTAGGTCTGGTGCATTATAGACAAAATCTCCGTCAGCGCTATATGGTTGACCGCGATATGTGACAATTTCGCCATTTTGGGATTTCAGTTCTTTCGCGGCGTACATAGCGTCTAAATCTGCTTCAGTTTTTGGGACGATGCTGACCGTCACATCATTATATTCCCCATTTTCGATTGCCTTCTTGGCATCATCGATTCTCTTGGATATATTTTCTTCAATTTGGTAATCAGCGACCAGCCCCTTCTTGCGGAGCATTTCTGCGTACTTCGGATATCTTTCGGCCATGTCGCCCTTGCTGAAGTTCAGGATTGCCACATTGTCTAGTTCTGTCGTAGTGCCATCTGGGTTGCGGATAGTGGCGGATTTGCCGTCTTCGCCGAAGTCGATGATATTATCGGTATCAGCAGCCCGGCGCAAGGCCTCATGGCTGTTGAACCAGGAAGCGACCTTTCCGCTGACACGGTCGAGCTTCGTCGCCTGCAGGGCTTTCTGAATAGCTTGTTTCTGTTTGGCATACCTGAACCCAGCGTGTACAGGAGTGAACGCCACGCGCATAATAAGGTTTTGGATAGCGTTGTCTTCCAAGGATTCTGGGGTGAGGAGCTGAGTCGCGTACTCTGGATGGCCAGTCAGCGCATCATCGATAGCAGACTGGATGATGTCTTCTGGGATTTCTGCGGCGACCATAAGCATGAATTTGCCAATGCCAGAGTTCAGTGCGCTCACGGCGCCCTCTGCCCCTCTACGTTCCAAGAACGAGACGAGCGTTTCGGCGAACTCGTCAGACAAATTCATTGGGTTGAACGTTCCCCTAGTGACCCCGCTGATAATCCCAGACTGGAGCCACATTCTCAGCATCGTGCCGAGGAACGCGCCCGAGCCGACGGCAAAAGGAGAATACTCGGAGGCCACTTCGAGGTCTTCTTTGATGCCTGTGAACGGGTGCTCCGAACCCTTCCTAACCTCTTCATCGTATTTGAGTATAGTGGAAAGGTTATCGCGTGCGTTGATGTAATCTTGATAGGAAGTCGCTTGTTCGAGTTGCGCTCGGTCAATCTTATCGCTCCCCTCTTCGGTGATGAAGTTTTTCGTGTTAAGGCCGATGCCACCAGGAAGACCGAGTAACTTGTCGCCAAGAGCCACCGCTAGGAAGGCCTGTTCATCGGAGGTAAGTTTGTTGACATCTTTCCCAACGAGGCTGTCAATCTTTTCATTATAAGCGTCTTCCGACATCCACTTCGCCTCAGATAGCGAAACGTCGGCTGCGTGGCCGAGGCTATGAGCGATATCGTTAAGACGGTTTTTTCTGAAATATCCATTCCAGGAGAACGGGTTCAGCACGGTTCCAGCGATGCGGCCGGCGCCCTCTAGCATTTTCCCGAGGTAGTTATAGAAAACAGACTCGGTGAACCAACCGAATCTCTCCGCTGGGGTGAAGCCGTAAGTCGCGTCCTGCATTGATGACCCCTCGTTGCCGGTGGCAGCGCCAGACATAATAATATATGGGGTCCAGGCCGTGAAGTCCTTGTCCCTATTCCACTTGGCATACGATTCAGCGTACAACTTAGCTCTCTCAGTGGCGTTGTATTCCTTTTGGTAGTAGTCAATCCATTGTTTGACGGTCCATTTTTGAGGATTGCCATTCTTGTCGTAACCCTTGACCTTCACGTCGGTTTTTTCAGGGTTCGTGCCCTTCATTGTCTGGAGGAGAAGCTGGTATTCTTTGTAGTCTTCATAATTGCCGCCAATAGCCCCCTCGACCAAATAGCGTTCATTGCTCTGCCGTAAGTCGGCGTTCAATTTTTCAATTGCGTCGGCTACGTTAGCGCTAGAGAGGTCTGCATACTTGAACGTGTCTGCCAGATACTCCTTGAGCTTGGCGTTGTTCGCATACTGGAGCGCCGAAGTGGAACCAGAGACGACGAGGCCATCCTTGGCGTCGTTGATTCTAATCTTTGGGGTGGCGGTGTCAGCAATCTTTCCGATGATTCGGTCGAAATCTTCCTCGCCGGAGAGGTATGTCTTCCCCGTCTTGCTGTCCTTCACCACAGTTTGGCCAGTAAACGGCTGCTGAGAGCTGGTACGCTCTTTTGTTGTAATTTTGTTCCCCTCAGAGTCGTATAAATCGTATGTCGTAGGGGCTTCTGGTCGAGTGATTAAGTCAGTCAACCAGTCAGCGATTCCTATAAATGGGTCAGTTGCCACTTGCTGTCCTCCTGAATGTTAAGCTATTGTCTCTAATATGCCCACGGATTTCATCCCATTTGCGCTGGGCATCCTCCCCACGGTAGACCCCGTGCCCAGCCCCCATCTGATGGTTAAGATAGGTTATATTGCCGTTTGCATCTCTATGGATGATGCCGGTTTCGGTAGCCCCAGTAATGTTGTTCTTACCAGAATAGTGATAGGTGCCAGGAGCCGTTCCATCTACCGGGACCTCCTTAGCGACGGTCGATGTGGTCGTATCTCCGTCTGTCTCATCCGTGTTCTCTTCCTCAATCTTCATTCCGCTGTTATTCCCCCCAGGGGTTGTGCCTCCGCCACTGTTTTGGGACTTGTTATATCTGTTGCGAGCTTCGTTGAGTCTGTCTGAGAGAAGTCTGTTAAGCTGGTTAGCGTACCCCTGGACCATAATCTCGTCGCGCATAGTGTCGACTTGTGGACGGAGGAGGCGGTTGTAGGTGTAGTTGCCGAGACCAGAAGTGGTCGTGCCCATAGTGTTGGCAGCCAGCGGCCCCATAGATTGCTGAGCCATACCAATCTGCTCAGCCTGAGCATTAGCATAATCACCTGCCATAGGGGCAAGCGTTTCGTAAATCTTAGTGATTTCTTCTTGTTCCATTACACCCTCGTCAACTTTCCGTTACGATAAACATACTTAATACCGTTGATAGTGAATGGAGCAGAGGCCACGTTGTTGGTGACAGACGGGACGGTCATCCTTTCGGACACACCAGCCGCCTCGTTGTAGGCGTTAATCCTGTCGATATAATCAGCCACACTATTCCAAAGTCTGTTCTGCTGGTTCGCATAATTCAAACTGATATCGTTCGCTTTGTCAGCGTAAGCAACCGCATTCTGTGAACGCTGCCAAGTTGGGATGCCCGAGTAGTAAGTACCACGAGCCTCATTGTTGTAAGAAATTTGTTCGTCCGCCAGCCGCCTGTTTGCCTCGTTAGCAGCGAGATTGTCTTGATACTGCTTTTGGTAGAGGTCGTTTAGGACTGCCGCGGTTTCTGCTATGTCCATTGCACTTCTCCTATTAACTCTAAACGGTCTCCCTTAACCGCGTACTTCCGAATGCCGAATGAGTAGGGGCGTCGGGTTGCGGGGTCAATAGGTTGATTCCCTATAATAATAACATTTTTTCCGTCCTCTGAGAGGATACGGAGGGACGAGCGCGCCGCGGCAACCTTCTGCCGCAGCTCGTTCATACCGTAGACTGTCTGGTCTGGGGAATGGCGCATCCCATGGCTAGTGAACTTACTAATCATAGTGCACCTTGCGCGCCCACCTCGCTTGAAATGCGCATGAGCATCGCTGGGTCGTCGTAGGTCGACACCTTAACCCTAACCTGATAGTCGCGGACCTTCGCCCTCATCATCAGATTAACTACCTTAACACCGACCTGTTCGTTAGCGTCGAAGACTGCGGTGGTCGGCACTTCCTCGTCTTCCTGATACTGGACGTATTTCCTCCATACTGCTGGCCTATCTCTGTGGTCGAAGTCGAGACCGATATACCAAGCGTTGGTGCCCGAGGCAATGATGTTCAGGATTGTGCGGCGGAGGATGGTCCAGCCGTTCGGGTTGCCTGGGCTCTTGTATGGGGTGTGATATTCCATATCGATTGAGCTATCGAAGTCACTGTACTTGTCTGGGCTATCGACGATGTAGATTGCTGGGTAGTTAGCGTGCATCGCGTAGATAGTATCAGAGGTTTGGTCCCCGACCGCCCAGCATACTGGCACGTTATCGTCGCAGTACCATGGGCTAGACTGAGCGAGGATGGTCATGAAGAGGAAGGCGTGGTCGGCGTAGCCGCGGCCCTCAAGGTCGCAATACATCCTTACTTTGTTTGCGTGACCAATCATAAAGCGTGGGGACTCTGCCGGGATTCTTCTGAGCTCGTTATCAATCTTCGCACTCTGGAATGTAGCCTCGGCGCCAGAGAACCTTCTAAAGCCCTCAGACCTGTTGTAGAGGTAGAGGTTGCCGTTCATATTGCAGACGTCTTCCTGGCGCTCTACGCCGATATTGTAGGCGAAGGAATCGGCCATAGAAGGAGCGTTGAACTCCGAGCCGATAGAGCGGACCGAAGAGCCGTCCTTCCTGAAGACGATTAGGTTGTCCTCGAACTGTTCGAGCGCGGTGATAGGGCCGCAGACCGAATCCTTAGGGCTCTTGTCTGGAGAGTAGAACCAAGACGTGTCGGAGAACTGGTCATATTGGACGCCAGCGTTCTCAGTCGGGTTGTCTGGGTCGCCGGTCAGAGAGTTAAGGATGCTGTACTGAACGAAGTTCGGGTCGTTAGCGAAGCCGGAGAGATAGATGCGCTGGCGGATTCTAATGATTAGAGATGCGCCCTTCTGCGCTTGCATATCCTGAGGCGTCACGCCCTCGACATCGATGTCAGACTGTTTTGCTAACGCAATCTCAGACTTCCAGCTAGATAGGTCAATACGTTGTAGATAGGAGTAACCATCCACGAAATACAGTTTATTAAGACCTTGAGCAAAACGCACAGCAGTAGCACGAGAATCAACTGGCGCAGCACTCGTGTCGATTTGCTTGAATTCTTTGGTGTTGACATTGAACCTCCATAAGGTGATTCCGCCCGTATTCTTAATTGGAAATACTAGGAACTTCCCCTCTTTGGTACAAACTTGAGTGCCTTTTAGCATAGGCACTTCGCTACAAGTATGCTGCTCGAAGCAGATAATAGATGGTTCCTCCACCCAGTTATAGGCAACCTCACGCATACACTCTTCAGTATTCGGGCGAGTAAAATCAGCGGCGCGATGGTTCGCCGTGCCCGAGGTACGAAGTTGGATTTTGCGAGGTTCCTTATAGTCGCCACAGTCGTCCGGCGCCATGTCCCCCTCAATCTCGAAGCGCAGGGTGGCCCCGTTCTTGAGATTGATTGGATTGATGAATCTGAACGCGCGCTTGTCGTACTTCGTGTTATTTACAACACTGAGGTCGATGTTCGCGTCGCAGATTTCTTTCTTGCCTGGCTCTCTCAAGAAGATGCGAAGTCTTCCCTGGGCCTCTTCTAAGTTCTTAATCCAGATTGCGCCGCCAATCAGCAGCGTGTCTTTCTTTGGTAGGTCAATCTCAAGAGCTCTGCCTTCCCACATATCGACGTAGTATTCAGCCTTCGGAGCTGCAATAGTCTGGTAGGACTTGATGCCAAGGAGCTCAGCACCGTTACGAGAAGTGACCTGCGCGCGCTGAATCTCCTGCTTCTCGCCCATATAGCGGACGTTCCTTAGATATGGAGAATCCCCATCCGACTTGTGAATATCGTCGAATGAGGTGTTCAGGCCGAGGAGATTATTGAAGGTTGAGAACTCGTAGTTGCGGCGGCCCTGCCTCGTCTGCCAAGTTCCCTTGGTAGTGCGGGTATAAACATCAGGGTAGAACCTCTGCCAGCGTGAGCCAGAGTAGAGGCTTTCATATGAGTTTACTTTCTTGCGGGCCATGAGCTAAAAACTCCCTTTTACTTGGCGTAGTCCGAAGCCAGCTTTTTGCTGGTGCAGGCGTTCGCGAGCCTGCGCTACCAGATAGTCCCAGTCCTCATAGAGGCTACGGGCGGTCGACATATCGGCCGATTCCTCATGCATAAGAATCTTCACACATTCCATCAATATATCATCGTACGCATAAGGGATGCGAACGAGCTCGTCCGCTGAAGTAATGCGCGGGTGGAAGGCGGTATATACCATATCCACTGCGATGTGACCTTCGGCCGGAGCGTTGAAGGTGAGCTTAGTGTCGCCGCCAAACTCCGTAATGGTGAAGGCGGTGAGGCAATCGCGCTCTTCCGGGAATGGATATTCACGACGGAAGTATGCGAACGGTAGGTAACAGAGCTCCTTGTGGTGGATGCGGCAGTCGTCTGCCTCAAGCACGAGGAGAGATTCTACATCGATGATGGTGCCGATGCGTGGGCTGTCGGCGCCGCCGTCAACTTTGAATCCGCGTAGGAACCAGCTCACAGACTTCGAGCCATCCTTATTCATGTTCGCTAGTTCGAACGTATCTTGGTAGCGGAACAAAACATCTAGCCCTTTCTCTCGAGCTAGTCTTCTGAGGGCGGTGTTGGTCCAGTTGATGATACTCTTTGCAGGTATCTCACAGGTAACATCGCCGACCGCCTTTCGGAATTCGTCGATGAACTCCGACATGGTCAAATAATTTCCTGTCATTTACTTTCTCCCACAACCACAACTGCCAGTTGTAGTTTTGTGTTTACGTTTAGTCTTCTGTTTGACCGCACGTGGAATCTCTAGTGGGGTCTCAATTTCGTTATCGTTGTCGACTTTGTAGCCGAGGCAGCACTCGTCGTTGTCGCATCCCTTGATAGTGTATGGGGCCTTCCAGATTACTGAGCCCTTGAACACAGTCTTCTTCTTCGGGAAGCCGAGACAAGCCCAGCCTTTATGCCTATGGAAGCGGGTCTCCCCTTTCTCCTCGTCGACAATAACTTCGAGGTCGTTGTATTTGTACCTAAAGGTATCCTGACACTCGACCTCTTGTTTGTTCTGGTCGTACCAATTACAGCGACCGTCAAAGGTCCCGCCATAAAAGACAATCCCCCGCACCCCACCTGAGCACTTCGAGTGCAACCAGATGGGGTA
>Ga0310694_10004144_pt1 | contig 14072 bp, 14 predicted proteins | sample 174DNAGHGhighgp2_FD_203884 | JGI IMG/M metagenome (GOLD analysis project Ga0310694, IMG submission 203884) | Sheep rumen microbial communities from Palmerston North, Manawatu-Wanganui, New Zealand - 1742 DNA GHGhigh gp2 (v2) (version 2) | ecosystem: Host-associated > Mammals > Digestive system... | reverse complement strand
TTCGTATTTCTCATAACACTTCCTCCTTGTCAATTACACCGGCGGCAACGGCCAGGGCGATGGTACGCTCGGCACGGAGCACGACCGGACGGTCAACCATTTTTCCATTCAGGGAAATGACGCCGGATCCCTTGGCCTGGGCTTCCTTGATGGCGGCCACCACGGCGCGGGCCTTGGTGATTTCCTTTTCGGTGGGCGTGAAAACGCTGTTCACGACCTCGATCTGACGGGGGTTGATGATGGATTTCCCGTCAAAGCCCAGCGTCTTGATGAGTTCCACTTCCTTCCGGAAGGTTTCCATATCGTCCAGATTGGAATAGACCGTATCGAAGCAGGCGATGCCGGCCGCACGGGCCGCCACCACAATCTGCTCGCGGGCCAGCAGCAGTTCTGCGCCGCCGGGCGTACGGTTGGTCTTGAGGTTGGCGGAATAGTCCTCGGCGCCGAGGGCGATGCCCATCATGCGCTTCGATGCCGTGGCGATTTCGTAGGCATTCACGATTCCCAGGGCGCTTTCGATCGCAGCCATGATGCGGGTCTCCCCCACCCGGCCGATTTCGGTTTCCACCTTCAGAATCTCGGCCTCCAGTTCGCGCACTTCGTCGGCCGTCTCCGTCTTGGGCATGCGGATGACGTCCACGCCGGCTTTCACCACGGCCTCGACGTCCTTCCTGCCGTAAGGGGTATTGAGCGGATTGATGCGGACCACCATTTCCGTGGTTCCGTAATCGATGGATTTCAGGGCATTGTGGACCAGCAGACGGGCGGCGTCCTTCTCCGCCATGGTTACGGAGTCTTCCAGGTCCAGCATGATACTGTCGGGGCCGTAGATATGGGCATCGGCCATCATTCCGGGATTGTTGCCCGGAACGAACATCATCGTTCTTCTCAGTCTTTCCATACGTCTTTTCCCGTTGCCCGGACTGCGGCGGCGGTAACGCGCGCCCGGATGGTACAATCAAGTGCTCCCTTGTCAATGGCCTGGACATGAGCGTCTTTTACGCCCAGGCCTTCCAGGGTTTCGGTAATGACGGCCTTGATCTGCCGGCCGAACTGTGCAGCCACGGAACTTTGCAGATCTACCTGCAAGCCTTCTCCGGGGCCGATGGTGACCATAATGTCACCGGATTCCAATGTTCCAGCAATCGCTTCTTTCATAGAGTTTACATATTACTTTTGATGGGCGGGACGCAGAAGGTCCAGCACAACTTTTACAGGGTTGAAGGTTTCGATGGGGACTTCCACGAAAAGGGTGTTCCAGTCGCTCATGGCGCCATTCCACAGACCGGGCAGTTCCAGGGCCTTGAGTTCACGGCCTTCGAAACTCTTGGAACTGATGAAGCCGGCTTCCGGATCGACGTAATTCTGGAGGTCGAAATGCCTGCCCTTGTAGTCCAGAAGGCAGCAGATCAGGTCCACGGGATTGAAATGGGTGGCCCGGGACATGGCCTGCATGGAGCCGGCATCGGCCTTGTTGATCTGGACGCTTTCCAGGATCTGGAGGCTGGTGCAGCCATCCTTTCCGGCGATGATGTACGGACCGCCGCCGGGCTCCCCTTCGTTGCGTACCATGCCGCAGACGCGGATGGGACGGTTCAGTTTGGCGCGGAGCATCTCCACCCGTTCCGTCTCGCTGTGGGCCAGCGGAATCTGGATGCAGAGCACCTTGTCCAGGAAAACCTCGATTTCATTGCACAATTGCACGGAAGGCCGGGCGTCCAGTTCGCGGAGGAAGGAGAAGATCTTGTCCCTGAGTTGCAGGGCGACGCCCATCAGGACCTGCTTGTACTCGGCCGTGACGGGCAGGAGTTTTTCGTGGGCGACATTGTCGATGTTCTTGATGCTCACCAGTTCGTCCTCCACCTTGTTCAGGTTATGGATGAGGGCGCCGTGACCCGCCGGACGGAACAGAAGGGACCCGTCGGCCTTCCGGAAGGGCTTGTTGTCGGGATCCACGGCAATGGTGTCCGTCGCCTTGTCCTGATAGGTGAAACGGATGTCATACTTGACGCCGTAGCGCTTTTCGAAGGTTTCCCGGATTTCGCCGATGGCGGTTTCAAAAAGGGCGCGGTGCTCCGGCGAAATCGTGACGGTGAGGTTGCAGGTGCCGTCGGCGTTGCGCATATATTCCTGCGCTTCCACCAGATGCTCCGCGATGGCGGTACGCACCTCATTGGGATAGCGGTGGAACTTGAGCACGCCCTTGGGCTTGCTGCCATAGGCCAGACCCTCTTCCTTCAGGAGTTTGCGAAGGGTGTCCTTGCGGTAGGCGGCGGTGTCCTGCGGCTCTCCGAAGAGCTCTTCGGTATAAAAGGCGAAATCCTTGATGCGGGCGGCCAGTTTGGCGCCGGGGGCATCGGCCGGAAGATCCTTTCCCTCTTCCAGGGCAGAGAGGCCGCTGAACATATCCTTGAACATGCGGGAAGCGGCGCCGGAAGCCGGGACGAATTTGCTCTTGCCGCGGATTTCGGCCTTCTTATAATAGGCGACGGCCTCTTCCACGGCCTTGGCGTCCAGCACACGGATTCCCCTTTCAGGCGTGGCGGGGCCCACAATCTTCATCCAGGGGAAACCGCTCTTGAAATGCTCGATCTGCTGTTTCACCTGACGCACGCTGGCTCCGCGTTCTTCGATTTGTTGGATGTCTTTTTGGTTGAACATAGTGCTATGTGGTTTTTCGATGTAAAATTCTCTGCGGTAATTGTATTCGCTCCGGAGTTTCTCGAAACTGGCGGGGCTGCTCCGGAAAAGGAAATCGTCCGTGAAAATGGGATAATTGTACTGCAGGATGGCAGCGATCTCCCCTTGGGTCTTTCCTTCCAGGCTGATGGATACCGGCTGCAGGCTCTCGTCTTCCAGGGCGGGCCGGAAATCCTTCAGGGGGCCGATGTCGAAGTGCCGGGCGATGGCCTGCACGGCCATGGCGGTTCCGTTCTGCTTGCCCTGGTAGGAATAGCCGGCGATATGCGGCGTAGCGATATCGCACACCTCGATAAGGTTGGGGTCCGGTTCGGGTTCGTTGCACCAGGTGTCCAGCACCAGCGCCCCCAGTTTGGGCCGATAATGCAGCAGGGCCTGTTCGTCCACCACTTCTCCGCGGGAGGCGTTGATGAAAATGGTGCCGGGAAGCATCTTTTGGAAGAAGTCTTCCCCCGCCATGGCGCGGGTGGTGTCGTCCAGCGGGACATGCAGCGTGACGATGTGGGATTTTTCCAGCAATTCGTCCAGGCTTACAAAACCCCTGGGGCCTTCCCTGGCGGCGCGGGGAGGGTCGTTCAGGAGCACCTTGAAACCCAGGTTCCGGGCCATCTGCGCCACTTTTTTCCCCACATTGCCCACGCCGATGATGCCGATGACGTTCCCTTCCAGGCGGATGGCTCTTCTGGAGGCGATACCATAGAGGGCCGAGAAAACGTAATCGGCCACGCCGCCGGCATTGCAGCCCTCGGCATTCTGTACCGAGATTCCATGCTGCCGGCACCAGTCGATATCGATATGATCCATTCCGATGGTGGCACTGGCGATCATCTGCACCCGGGAACCGCTGAGGGTTTCTTCGTTACATTTGGTCCGGGTACGGATAATCAGGGCATCGGCCTCCTGCATGGCTGCCCGGTCGATGGCCCGGCCGTCCAGGTATTCCACCTCGGCATAAGGCTCAAGGACGCCCTTCAGAAAAGGAATATTGGTGTCTGCGACTATTTTTATCATATCTTTGCAAAGATACTCAAATTCCTGCAATCTATCGCTTTTATTTGTAAATTTGCAGCCGCAAAGAGTAAGTAGTGTATCATTTGTAGATTTTATAGCATGTGGTGGTTGCTTTCCTTCATATCGGCCGGTTTTCTGGGCTGCTATGATTCGTTCAAGAAACTTTCGCTGAAGGATAACGCCGTGATTCCGGTGCTGTTCCTGAACACGCTGGTGTCCACCCTTCTTCTGTCTCCCCTGCTGGTGCGCACCGGCTTCGGCTCCTGGGAAGTGCAGCGCTGGATCCTGCTCAAAAGCACCATCGTCCTGTCTTCCTGGCTGGCCGGCTACTATGCCATGAAACACCTGCCCCTCACCCTCGTGGGGCCGATGAACGCCACGCGCCCCGTCCTGGTGCTCCTCGGCGCCGTACTGCTGTTCGGAGAGCAGTTGAACCTGCTGCAGAGCCTGGGTGTGGGAACCGCCATCGTGGCCTATTTCCTCATGCGGGTGAGCAGCCGGAAAGAAGGCATCGACTTCCGGCACAACAAATGGATCTGGTGCCTTCTCGCCGCCGTGCTGCTGGGCGCCGCCAGCGGCCTCTACGACAAGTTCCTGATGGCCCCGGAAAAAGGCCTCGGGCTGGATAACCTGCAGGTGCTCAGTTGGTACACCCTGTATCAACTGGTGTTCATGACGGTCATCCTGGTCTTCTTATGGATTCCGAACCGCCAGCGGACCACGCCCTTCGAATGGCGGTGGAGCATTCCCTTCATCAGCCTCTTCCTCTGCGCGGCCGACTACGCCTATCTGCAGGCCCTGGCACAGCCGGGAGCGCTCATCTCGGTCATTTCCATGATCCGTCGCGGCAGCGTCCTGGTAAGTTTCCTCATCGGCGCCTTCTTCCTCAAGGAGCAAAACATCAAGGCCAAGGCCCTGGACCTCGCCCTGGTGTTCCTGAGCATGGTTTTGCTCTACCTGGGCTCCCGCTAAAGTTTTTTTTGCAAAATTTTTGTTCAAATCTTTGCAAATTCAAAAAAAGTACCTACCTTTGTAATCCCAAACGGGAAACGGGGTATTAGCTCAGTTGGTAGAGCGTTTGAATGGCATTCAAAAGGTCAGGAGTTCGATTCTCCTATGCTCCACTCCTTAAATGATTGATAATCAATCAGTTACGAGCCCTCTCAACGAAAATTGAGAGGGCTTTTCAGTTAGTATTACTAACCGGAGCAAGTCCATTTCGGTCCCTTTTTGCGCTTTGTTCCAAGAATGTTCCAAGGAAAAGTGTCAAACAATTAAATGGGAAAGGTTATGATTATCAATTCATTACCAATGTCGGCCGAAGGGATGTTCCAAGAATGTTCCAAGAAAATGGGCCTGTTGCAAACAATTTGCAACATTCATGCAGTAAACGTGCAGTCAAAAGGCGTGTTTGAAGCTCCTTGTATGGGTGTTTTCAGCGTAAACGGAGCCTTTGTTCCAAGAATGTTCCAAGCAAAATTAGCCTCGTAACGTTATGAGTATCAGTAGCATAGCCACGATTGCGCCAGTAGTTCTGGACAATGTTTGGAAAAAAGACGGGACAAATGTAGTGCGTTTGCGCTTCACTTATCAGCGTGATAAGAAATATCTTCGCACAAACATCGTTGTCAGGAAAGAGCATATGAGTCGTAGCGGTCAGATTAAAGATCTGACCCTGCGTGAGAAGGTGGAGCATCTTGTGAACGATACGCAGCGCATCCTTTCAGAAATCGACTCCCGTGCACTCCCCTACATGAGCCTTGACGATATCATCAAGTATGTGGAGAAGCGGCAGGAGCAGCAGAAGGTCTTCCAGCTGGATTTCTTCCAGTTCTGCGATGTCATACTGTCTGAGAAGACAGGACAATCCCAGAAGACATACGGGGTAGCTGTCAACTCGTTTAAGAAATATGTGGGCAAGGAAGAGATGGATATATCCGAAATCACCTCTTCCCTGCTCCGGGACTATGAGAGATGGCTAACGAGTAAACATGGAGAAGGGGCAAGAGCCGTCAGTGCCTATACCAATTGCCTGTCATTTATCCATGGACAGGCCCGTCTGCGTTACAATGATGAGGAGACCGGTATTATCAATATCCGGAATCCCTTCCAGTTTTATAAACCACCCAAGCAGCGGATGTCCAAGCACCGTTCGGTGGACGTGGACTTGATCCAGCAGATGCTGTCGAACCGCGATTCACTGAAGGGACGCGAGAAAATGGGAGTGGATGTATTCCTCATCAGTTTTGCGCTGATGGGGATGAACAGTCCCGATTTATACACCTGTGCCAAACCCAAGAAGGGCATTATCCATTACAACAGGACCAAGACTCGAAGCCGGCGTGAGGATGGTGCCGAGATGTTTGTAAAGATTGACGAGCGCGTCCTTCCCATCATGAAGGAGTACTTCTCTGACGGAAATGAGTTTGCCTTCCGTTTCAATGAAATGTACACGTCCTACCAGATTTTCGGGGAGAACGTAAACGAGGGGCTTGCCCAATTCAAGAAGCGGATAAACTACCAGCAGCCGCTTACCCTTTACTGTGCACGGCATTCCTGGGCCAGCATTGCGTATGAGGCGGGCGTGAATAAAGGCATCATCAATGACGGCCTGTGCCACGTGGACCGTATGATGAAAGTGACCGATATCTATATTAAAAAGGACTGGTCCGTCATTTGGCAGGCAAACGCCAAGGTCCTGGACAAGTTCCAATGGGACAGCAAAACAGCCGCATCTCACGACGCAGCTGCTGAAAAGGAAAAGTGATAAATGGGGTATATTTGAATGGCACGCTTTCGGTGCCTCTCAGGCCGCTCACTCGAGCGGCTTTTTTCCTATTGTGTTGAATACAAGCTTGGCGTGTTCACGCTCGGCTTCGCGAAGACAGTCCAGCTGGTGTCGGCTGTATAGGATTCGCCTTCCCACGCGTGTGTACTTGGCCAAGCCGTCCCGCTTCATTTTCCGAAGCCATTTGTCTCCGTAAGCTTTACGGGCGGCGTTCTCGGTAATATCATCGTCAATGGGCGCCGCCTTTTTGATGATGGCTCCTGCGATGAGGTTGGAGCAGGTTTCCAGTTCCTGCATGATGGTCTTTACGCTTTCCATAGTCAATCCTCCGAAATAAAGCTGTCATAATGGGTGTCGGCCAGGAACTTTTCAATATCGGCCAGAGAATATAGGTAGCAGCCGCCGGCCTTGGAATAGCCGATGAGGCCGTCGTCCCGCCATTTGCGTACGGTGTTGGCCGATACGCCCAGAAGGTCGATGAGTTCCTGGTTGGTATAACAGGGTTTCCGCTTTTGCAGCAGCAGCTTCCGGATGGATTTAACCTCTTTCCGGAGGCTGGCTATCTGACGGATAAGTTCATTGATTTGTAAGTCGTCCATAGTTAGTTACATTCTGGGGCTCAGGCGCATACCGGCGTTGTAACCGCGCGAGGCCTGAAGCATTTCATTCAAGTCTTTGTGTTGATGATAGAGTTCCGACATATCGGTCACTTTCTTGTCTTTAAGAAGGTCTTTCACGGCCCGTAAGCAGTTCCTCCCGGCCTCGTCATTGTCGAGAAAGCAGTTTGCGCTCTCGTGGGCTTTGATGTATGCTTCGGCCTTGGAGAGATTGTTGACGGAGTTCAGAACAACGGTGTCACAGTTTGGTTTTACCGCTCCCTGCATCACCTGCCACGAGAGGAAATCCCAGAACCCTTCGAAGACCTGCACGTTCTTGGAGGATGGCTCCAGCGTGATTTTACCCTCTGTATTAATTGTGGTTACATCGGCCCGGGTGGTGCGTTTGTACCCTTCCGGATGGCTCATTGCCCATTCTCTTGCATTGTTGGGAAAGCCTATCCAGGTGAAGTTCATCCTTCGGGCCGGATCGAAAAGGATCAGCTCTTTCAAATACTCCCTGGCCAGCCCGATGGGAATCTTTCTGGCATCCAGGTACCTCATGAGGTAATTGCTTTGGATGGGACGAACCTTGTTAATGGCCGATTTTGGGCTGGAGGAAACCGTCCTTGATTTGCGAACGGCCATTTCCTCCGCAGAGATAGGCCCCAGATTCTGGATATACCGCACAGCTTCTTTAAAGGAGCAGTGGAGCGTACGCTTGATTAAATCAACGTTCTGCCCACCAATCCCAGCACCCTGGTCGTACCAAAGGTTTTTCTTGGGGTCAACGTGCAGAGAGGCATTGTTCTCTTTCCGGAAGGGAGAATACCACATGTTCTTCCCCACCCCGCGTTGTGAACCCAGAGACACCAGGATCTTATCCAGAGGATAATCGTATATTTCGTTACCAATTCTTTGCATTTTTTACTAAAAATTCTTTTCTATTCAATAAACTTTGTTTACCTTTGCTAAGTATTAGTGAGCAAACACCGTCTTGGGCTACTACTATAATAAGTAATGCTAACCGCAAAGGTCCGGACAAATAGTGAGAAAACCAAACGATTGAGCCAAAATGGAGAATGACGTCGTAACCCCTAAGGCGCAAAACCGCCTCCAACCCATCCGTGGCTACCTTTTTAAGAAAGGTATTACCATGTCAGAACTCAGCCGCCGCTGCCAGCACAAGATTTCCCGCGGTGGTGTAGGATACCGTCTTCGCGTGGGAGACTGCATGATGAGCGACATGGCCGATATGGCAGAAGCCGCCGGATACAAGTTCGTGTGGCACTGGGAGAATGTACGCGACGTGGAACCCTCCCCCCGCGCCATCCGTCCCCTGACCATCTTCCACAGCGATCTGCTTAAGCCGGTGATGGGCTATCTCTTCGAGAAGAACATCAGCATTCCCGACCTTGCCAAGCGCTGCGGCATTTCCGGCCCCGGTATGGCATTCCGCATCCGCGAAGGCGTGTGCATGATGTCCCAGATGGAAGAAATGGCCGATGCCGCCGGTTACAAGTTCGTCTGGAGCTGGGAGGAACTCCCCGCCGACTAATCCTCCGGGTCGTTGATTTCCCGCCAGATTAGGTTCGCTATTTCAACGCGAATCTTTTCGTAGTTTTTTTCCACTTCATCCTGAATTTCTTCTTCCGTCATCTCTATGATTGGCGGAAGTTTTTCGTTATGCCTTGGCGGATCCCCTGCCTCGACTTCCCCACAGAAAGTCTTGGGATGTATCTTCTGGTCATAGTTATCGGCCACATAGCCACAGAAAGAGCCCTGGGACAGAGCTTCAATCTTGTTGGCCGGAAGCACGTCCCGCAGCTGATAAGAGTAGGTTACGTGGTCGTGGGTGTCACTTTCCTGGTACGAGCGCGTTTCTTTCTCTATCTTCCCAAAGGACTTGCTGAGGCCTTCTGCAGTTGAGCCTTTTACTGCGCCTGAGAATACATTCCCCACGGTGTTGAAAATAACATCCGATTCTTTCTGGTCGTAGTCCTTTACCAATTGACTCTTATCCTGTGCACCGATAACCACGGCCACCTTGTTGCTTCGTGCGGTGTTGATAAGGTTATCCAGGCCCTTGAGATAGATGGTCGGCAGTTCATCGATAAGGACGGCGCTGTGCGCTTTGCCGGGATTATTGATAATCTTGAAGAGCTGGGAAGTGAGCATGGCCAGGGTTGTCCCATAAACCGACTGCCGCTTGGGATTATTCCCCACACAGATGATTTTAGGCGCATTAGGGTCGTTCATCTCAAGCGAAAAATCATCTCCTGAAAGTGTCCAGTATAGGGTTTTGGAAGCGAACCGCATCAGAGGAACACGGGCCGAAGCAATCTGTCCCTGAAGCTGCTCGTAGGCCTGGTCTTTCATCGCATCGGCAAAGGTGGTGCGCTTGACATCCAGTTCTCGGAACTTCTGCAGAACGTCCAGCACATTGCGGTAATCCTGTCCCATCAGCTCAATCAGATGCGGGAAGGTGCAATAGATGCCTTTCTTGTAGATTTTAAGGAACCAGATGAGAAGGTCTATGTAACAGCGGGCACTCATAGAGAAGAAATCCTCCCCTTTTGCGTTCTCGCGGTTGGCGTTCTTCAGAATGACTTCGGCAATTTCCGTGGCATCAATGGGGTCCTGCAGATAACGAGGATGGATGGGATTAAAGCGGTGGGAATACAGCGGATTGTCAAAATTGACCACATACATCTTGGGCTTTACCCCTTTGTAACAGTCGTAGTTATCCAGCAGCTCATTCATCACGCGGGTCGTCAGGTCCGGAAACTTGTAGTCATACACGAACATCGCATACCCCTTTTGTATCATCTGACGGATGAAGGGTCCATAGATGCTGTATGACTTACCTGAGCCAGGCGTGCCGATTACCATGGAGCCGCGGAAGGGGTTTACCACATTGATGTATCCCCTGCGCATCTTCCCTTCAAACTGGTATTTCAAACGGATATTGATGCTGTACTTGTTCTCCATGAGGACTTCGCATTGCTGGAAGGTGTCCCAATAATCCGGCAGGCTGGCATCGAAACTGCGGTATTTCCGCCCCAACCGTAAGGCTCCGATAAAGAAGAGCACAAAGCCAGTAAAGGTGGCCAGTACAAATACCCAGCGATTGCCCATCAAAGGGGCCGTGAAGAACAGTATAAGGCCCATTCCTAGCGGTACAATGATGGATACCCAAGGAGCATTTTGCGAGCGACCGGATCTAACGACAACGGCGATAGCACAGAAGAAAAGGCACACTCCCCTCACAGCAAACGGATTCTTGAAACTGCCCGAATGATACAGGGTAAGCATCAGGGAGTCTGTAAAATGGGAGCGAAGTCCCAGGCCGGCCCACATCGGATATGCATAGTAGTACAGAATGACCACCATAAGTGCCCCTGAGAGAAGCAGAAACATCGAAAACATAGGTTTGGTATGTGCGTCCATAACTGTCAGTCGTTTTTCTTTTGTCCTTGCCGCATAATCTCGTCGTCCTCGTAGTGCCGGCTATGTTCGGAACCCAGGATCTTGATGAGCATCTTTGCCGATAACTTGATTGCACGGTCGTAACGAACCTCCTTCGGGCTTTTCTTCTCGTCGTACCACTTGTTCAAACGGTCATTCTCCAGGTCCGACGCCTTGAAATTCTTCAGTTCGCTGGCCTTGAAGACACACTTGTTCTTGTGATCAATGAAGGTTACGCCAAAGATGTTCCCTTTCACACTCTTGGAAATCACCGCCGTGATTCCGCATTTCTTGAGGTAGTTCAGGAAGTGAGTTTCCGAGCGGGCAACCTTTCTGGCAGTCATCGCAAGGTTGTCCACCTTCTCCTTTTCGCGGGTCTTGATTTGAGTCTTACAGAAATCAGCACGTCTATTCACGCATTCATTCAAGTCCAGGAAGGCAACGGAGGGCTCAATGACCGGCGTGCAGGGCTCTTTGGTTTTAGGGTCCAGGCCCTGAAGCGTTATCCATTCAAAGCCGTGGGCTTCATTACGGATAACCTTTACTCCAAAGTGCTCCATTACCAGATCAAAGTGCTCCGGCTGGCAGAAATGGTATTTGAGGGCAAGGTTTGTTATCTCGGCAATTTGGTCGGTAATGTGCCCCTTTGCCGGGTCAAAACCATCATAGGGATTGAAATCTTTCAGCTCGGTCTTTTTCCCTTCGGGCTCTTCCTCGGCAGTCTTCCCTGTCTTTTGCTTGCCGGGGATATAATCGTATTTCTCGGCGAGCTCTTTTAGTGCCTGCTGGCTGCGCCGCCGTTCGTGAGAATCCGGAATCTTATGCCCATCTTTATCCACTCGTACAGAAACAATATGGTAATGCGTGCGCGCGATATCGGTATGCTTGTATACAATAAAGGGCTGATTCCCATATCCCATCTTCTCCATGTAGTCCTTGACGAATTCCCGGATTTTCTCATCTGTCATATGGTCTCCTTCGCTGGGATTCACCGACGCGTGGAAGGACATATTCTGACAGCGCAGGCTGCCGCGCTCGTATTCCAGGAAAGTCTCCATCGGGTTTTCAGGATTCTTTATGGCCGACGAGGAAAGCACCGAGGCACTCCCCTCGGCCACTTTCCTCTCGTTGTAGCCAACTGCAGAGCTGCAACTGGGTGCTGCTGCGTATATCTTCACAACCATCGGCCAATCAGATTTCTACCGTGAAATACTTGACGAGTCACTCACTGAGGGACGGCACATCCAGGCTCTGAACCCATACATCGTGGTTGACGTATGTCTTCTCCTCCTTGACGTTCTCTCTTACCTTGAGGCTGCCCACCAGCGCGACGTAGCGGCCTTTCTTGAGAAGGTCGGCCACGCCGGTCTTACGCATACGGCAGGTGTAGTAAGTGGGCTTCTCGTCTTTCTCGGCCGGATCATTGGCGGCTACCGTGAAGCGGATGAATTCGGCCTCATCCTTGCCCTTGACAATCTCACAATCTGCGGCGAGATTGCCTGAAAGAAAAATTGTTTGCATAGTGTTTAGGGTTTATTGGTTATACATATCGTCCGATGCCTCGGACGTCTCTTCATCATCTTCTTCTTTCAACAGTTCCACTTCATGTTCCAGGATGAGCACCCGGTCCAGCAGCGTCTCCATCAGAATCTTTAAATCCATCAGCTTCGCGTTGATGGTATTATTCGTTATCACCACATTTCCACGCTTGTCACGAAGCTTGGACAGCGTATTCAGCGCCCGGACTACCTGGTTGTAGTTCACGCCTATTCGCTTGATGTCCAAGTGAACCTGTTCAATCTGGCGTGAGAGGTTCGCCTCCGTCTTACTCAGATTCCGCCGCACTACCCTGCTCCTGAGGATCTGCTCCCGAATGAAAAGAGAAACGCTCCTGTAGCCCATCATGGACATCAGTGCCTTCATCCTGTTATGTTCATCTTCCGTTAACCGGAAACCAAGGTGTACTGTCTTCTTTTTCATCCTTTCCTTCTTTTTTCAGGCCTAAAAAAGGCGACTCCGGAGCCTTTTCCGTCCGCGAAGCGTACAAGTTGAGCCCGTAGGGCGCCGCGTTTGTTCAACAAACGCACAACTTGCAGTCTGCACCATCTGCGCAGACGACGGCACGTCCGTTCGCTGCTTGCAAAGGTAAGTACAACTTTACACACAACAAGCAAAACACCCCTTCAATTTGCAACGCTAACCAAATTGCGCTATCTTTGCACCTGTGTTCAAACAGAAAAACGAATACACGCATACGCGTATAAATAGGAACACAAGTACACGTTTACACAGAAACATGATAACACGTGAACACGAATAAACAGAAGAACAGAAGAACAGAAGAACAGAATAACGTATAAACAGAAAAACGATGTCACAGGTAGATGATTTCAGAAAGGTTTTAGGCCTTCCGGACCCGGATGAACAAGAGAAAGAAATAGAAGAGGAATTCAGCCAGGTGGAAATGAAAGAAGAGAAGAAGGATTCCGCCAAAGCGAAAAAGACCGTACCCTACAAGACTATCTCTTTGGACATTCCTGTCTATAAGAGGCTCAAGTTGCTAACGTATTGGACCTTCTCACACGGGCGCACACGCAGGCCATCATTTAAGGAATTGATGATAGAACTAATCAACGTATACTGCGATAAGTATCCGGATGCAAAATGGTTCCTGGATGCAAATGCGTAGCCGGTCTGGCGGCTTTTGCCGACAGACGGGCGGTGTGAGGCGCGGCGGTGGAACAGTCTCTGTCGGGCTTGCCCGGCAGAGTCTGTGGAGCCGTGAGACGGCTGTGGCGGCTCTGCCGACACAGTGGTCTCAAGCGCCGTCAAGCGGAGACGGAGTGGCAGGCAGTATAGCGGGCGGGCGCGCAGTGCCCGGTCCGATATGCTGACTGACACTTGGTCGGAGCGGTTAGATGTTGCCGAGGTAAATGGTTTTGATGCCGAAGGAGAGGGCGATTTCGCGGGCCGTAAGGAGGGCTTCCTTGGGCGTGGGGGCGGCGGAAGTGAACTTGTACCGGGGAAAGAAACGGCTGAAGTGGAGGGGCACATGCTGCAGACCGTTATCGGCCATCCAGGTGCACAGGGCACGGATTTGTTCTTCCGATTCGTTGAGGCTGGTGACAAGGAGGTTGGTGATTTCCACATGGACGCCGGCGCCTACCATGGCCAGGATGTTTTCCAGTACGGGGGTCAGCGTGGCGCCGCAGTATTTGCGGTAGAAGCCATCGTCCATAGCCTTGATGTCGATGTTGGCGGCATCAAGATATGGCAGCAACTCCCTCAGCGGTTCTTTCTCTACATAGCCGGCCGAAACAAGTATATTCTTGATGCCTTTCTCGTGGGCCAAGACGGCGATGCCATGCATATACTCCCACCAGGTGAAGGGCTCGGTGTAGGTATAGGCGATGGACGGGAGGCCGCGCTGTAGGCACAGGTCCACCATTTCTTCCGAAGAGACTTGGTAGCGGTCGCTCTGTTCCGGGGCCACCTGGGAGATGTCGCTG
>Ga0310694_10004143_pt1 | contig 14075 bp, 7 predicted proteins | sample 174DNAGHGhighgp2_FD_203884 | JGI IMG/M metagenome (GOLD analysis project Ga0310694, IMG submission 203884) | Sheep rumen microbial communities from Palmerston North, Manawatu-Wanganui, New Zealand - 1742 DNA GHGhigh gp2 (v2) (version 2) | ecosystem: Host-associated > Mammals > Digestive system >... | reverse complement strand
ATGCAAGCGGCAAAGCCGAGTCCAGACCCCACCCCTACCCCTCCCCTTGAAGGGAGGGGAGTGCCTTGCGGGATGTCTGCAAAAAAGTATATCATGAGCTTGCGAAACTTATAATAATAATAATCAGTAAAGCAATGAACAGAGTAGTAGAATCGATTATCCTGGCCGTAGGAATAATGGTCATGGGATGGTTCGTGAAGGCAGGCATCGACAACTTCACGAACAAGGACCGCAAGGTCACGGTGAAAGGTCTGGCAGAGCGCGAGGTGCCGGCAGACAAGGTGACATGGAGCATAGGCACGAAGGTGACAGGCAACGACCTGCCCACCCTCTATGAGAGCATCAACGCACAGGCAGGGAAGATAAAGGCTTTTCTGAAACAAAACGGCCTCGACGACAAGGAGATAACCGTCAACCCGCCAAGCGTCAGCGACCTCGAGGCACGTGAGTGGGGCGACAACCAAAAGAACTTCCGATACATAGTGAACACCAACATCACCGTGTCAACAGGAAAGGTGGAGGAAGTGAACAAAGCCATCTTCAAGCAGGGAGAGCTGCTGAAACAGGGGGTAGCCTTGGAAAACAGCTACCCATCGTACGAGTATGTCTCGTTTCTCGACATGAAGCCCGAGATGATGCAGGAGGCCATCAAGAACGCACAGAAGACCGCCGAGCAGTTTGCAGAGGCCAGCGGCTCGGAGCTGGGCAGGATTCAGACGGCCGGACAAGGACAGTTTGAGATAGAAGACCGCGACGAGAACACTCCGTACATAAAGAAGCTGCGGGTGGTCACTACCGTCACCTACGCCCTCGACGACTAAAGCGCTCCACAAAGTGGAACATAGCAGCCCGGTCATTGGCTGCACTACCTCCCCTAACCCCTTCTGCATACGGGGTTAGGGGAGGTTTCATGACATGACTTAGCTGCTACTTTGGAGCGCTCCGCGACTTACTAACCCCCCAGTCAGGAACTATCTAACCCCCAGTTGGAAACTATCTAACCCCCAGTTAGAAACTATCTAACTCACAGTTAGAAACTATCTAACTCACAGTTAGAAACTATCTAACTCACAGTTAGAAACTATCTAACCCCCAGTCAGAAGTATTGAGTCACTTAAAAAATCCCGTCCGGCAGCAGGCAATAACGAGCATTTCTGCTATGGCACATACTGTTTCGGCGGACTTTTCACTCTAAAAGGCGGACTTTTTAGCAAATGTTTTGGTTTTGAGAGAAAAAAAATGTGAAACCCTATGCCGTTTTATTTTTTTTTATTAAATTTGCACGCGAATTGTAAACCACAGGTTTCAAAATAGCTAATCACTAACTAACAAACAATTAATAATCAAAAGAACAAGGTATGAAGAGCGCAATTCGACTATTGTGTAAACTGTGTCTCTTGGCTGCGTTTTTCGTGCTCGCCCCTCCCGAGGTGCTTGCACAGACCATAGCTAAAGGACAGGTTTTTGATTCAACAGGCGAGTCGGTCATCGGAGCCACCGTTGTGGAGAAAGGCAATCCGAAGAATGCCACTGTGACCGATTTCGACGGTAATTTCACACTTAAGCTTCAGAAAGCCAAGCAAGTGGTCATCTCCTATGTAGGCATGATACAGCAGGAGGTCACCGCCAGCGGCAACATGAAGGTGACACTGCAGGACGACAACGCCGCACTCGAAGAGGTGGTTGTCGTGGGTTACACAAGCAAGGCACGCAAGGACCTGACAGGCTCTGTGGGCTCCATCAGCGGCAGAAAGCTGGAGGTCATCCCCGTGACCAGTGCCGCAGTGGCCCTGCAAGGTAAAATCTCTGGTGTACAGGTCACCACGGTCGACGGACAGCCAGGTGCCGACGTCAACATCCGCGTACGTGGAGGCACCTCTGTGACACAGTCGAACTCACCTCTTTACATCGTTGACGGCTTCCAGGTGGACAACATCAACGATATTCCTCCTACCGACATCGCCTCGATCGACGTTCTGAAAGATGCCTCCCTGACCGCCATCTACGGTGCCAAGGGCGGCAACGGCGTTGTCATAGTGACCACGAAGAGCGCACAGGCCGGCAAGGTCGAGGTGAAGTTCAACGGCAACCTGAACGTCAGCCACATCTCGAAGACTCTCGACCTGATGGACGCACAAGAGTTTGCAGCATACCAGTACCAGTGGCACGCATGTAACGGCACACGATCGTCGAACGCCAAGTTCTTCAAGGCAAACTTCGGCAACCCCTACGACCTCGACATGTACGGCAAGCTGCCCACCCACGACTGGCAGGACGAGGTGATGGGCGAGACACCCATCAACTACTCGGCCAACGTGAACATAGGCGGTGGCTCGGACAAGGTGAAGTTCAACATCTCGCTCACACAGAGTGAGGACAAGGGTATTATATTAGGTTCGGGCGTGCGCCGCACGAACTTAAATGTTAAGACCAACGTACAGATAAGCGACAAGCTGTCAATGTCGTTCAACCCCAAGTTCACCTTCCGCCGCGACAATGGCGCCGGCGGTGAGCACGTGGGCACAGGCGGTATCATCGACGTGCTGAAGTACCGTCCCACCAACGGTCTTCGCGAGTATGGCTACATAGACCCCAGCTACGCCGACCCCGACGAGGAGGAGCTCTTCAACTACACCAACCCGAAGAGCGACATAGCCATCAACCAGCTCATAAAGCACTCGTACACCTACTCTAACGGCCTGGCTTTCGACTGGAAGCCCATCAAGGGCCTGACACTGCGCACAGAGGCCACCATAGGCCTGCGCTGGATAGACAACAACCGCTTCTACGGAGCACTGACCGGCGAGGGACAGAAGACCGTACACCAGTCCATGCCGCTGGCCACCGTGACCAACAGCAAGCGTCTGCGCTACATCTGGACGAACACGGCCAACTACAACTTCACCGTGAAGGACAACCACAACCTGTCGTTCCTCGTGGGCCAGGAAATAAGCAACCTGGAGGACCGCAGCAACGAGATGACTGTGCACCTCTTCCCCCGCTCGTTCACAGCACGCGAGGCATGGAACAACATGGGCTTCGGCACACCATACGAGTCACTCTCGAACCTGGGAACGCCAAACCGCACAGCATCGTTCTTCGGACAGGCCAGCTGGAACTACAACCACAAGTACCTGCTCTCAGCCACGTTCCGTGCCGACGGCAGCAGTAAGTTCGCACCAGGCCACCAGTGGGGCTACTTCCCCTCAATATCTGGTGCATGGGTCATCAGCGAAGAGCCGTTCATGAAGGACATAAAGTGGATAAACCAACTGAAGTTGCGTGCCGCCATCGGTCTGGCAGGTAACAACAACATCGACTCCGACATGTTCCGCCAGCTCTACTCCATCAACTCGACCGGCGGCCCCGGCTTCGGCGAGGTGACACAGTACGGCGAGAAATACTACAGCACATCGTCGTCTGCACCAAACAACGACATCAAGTGGGAGTCGACCATCACACGCAACCTGGCTGCCGACATCTCGCTGTGGAACGGACGCGTGACCATCACCCCAGAGTTCTACTGGAACACCACACGCGACCTGCTCTACCAGACAGGCCTGAACCCCACCGTGGGCTACAACACACAGATGCAGAACATAGGCCAGGTGACAAACAAGGGTATAGAGTTCTCTATCACCGGCGACATTATCCAGGGTAAGGACTATGTGCTCTCTGCCAACATCAACTTCGGCTGGAACCGCAAGGTCGTCGACAAGCTCGACGGCGGCGAGGACTTCAAGCCCTTCACCGGCAGCGTGCGCTGGCAGACGAAGGACATGTACGACTACTGGCTGAAGGTGGGCGACGAAGTGGGCCTCATCTACGGCTTCGTCTACGACGGCCTCTATGGCTTCGACGAGTTCTACTACGACCCACTGAACAACTACCAGGCCGTGCCTTGGGGCTCGAGCGCTGCCGACAACGGCACGTCGAAGAACCAGGCTCCGCGTGAGGATGGCTACGTGACCGTCATCAACGACGTGTCGGGCACCTCGAACAGCGGCATTGCCACCATGCCGGGCAAGATAAAGTTCAAGGACCTGGACGGCGACGGACGCATCACCGAGAACGACCGCACCGTCATAGGCAACACCAACCCGAAGATACAGGGCGGTTTCGGTCTGAGCGGACAGTGGAAGAACCTGGACTTCAACGCCAACTTCACCTACATGCTCGACTTCGACGTGAACAACGCCACTGCCTACACACTGTCTTCATCGGAGGGCAACAAGCAGAGATTCTACAACGTGCTCTCAGAGTTCAAGAACGGATGGATCTACAACGACATCGACGGTACCATCACCGGCACGAAGGGTGACATCGTCTACAAGATGTACTACGCCTCTGACCGCAACGGCGAGGATATCTACCGCCAGGCCAACCAGGGCCGCACACTGTGGAACCCCACCGACGTCGGTGTGAAGCTCTGTAACACCTACTTCATAGAAGACGGCTCGTTCCTGCGCCTCAACGACCTCACCATAGGCTACACACTGCCTAAGTCTTGGACCAAGAAGGCAGGCATCTCAAAGGCACGCTTCTATGTGTCGAGCAGCAACCTGTTTGTCATCACAGGCTACAGCGGCTACGACCCCGAGGTGGACATACAGACCGGACTGGCCTGCGGCGTAGACTATAACCGCTACCCACGTAACCGCTCATTCGCTTTTGGAACAAACATCACCTTCTAAAAGTCCCCTCCCTGACCCTCCACAATGGGAGGGAATGGTTAGAGCTGAACTAATAAAGAAATACAAATATCAAAATATGAAAAAGAAACTATTATCATATGCGGCTTATCTGGCTATAGCACTCCCCCTCGGGGGAGTCGGAGGGGGCCTCCTTTCTTCCTGCAACGACTATCTGGACGTCGATGCCCCATCGAAATACACCCTGGACTTTGTCTACACCCAGAAGTCGGAGGCTGAGAGAGCACTCAACGGTGTCTATTCGCAGGCACTCGTGGGCGACCTCTATGGCAGCGCCTACCAGAAGAACTTCATACTCAACAGCGATGTGGACATGGCCATCAGCTCGTCGAGTGCACACTCACACTCAACATACCAGCGTCTCGACTGCGACAATGAGGGCAACGAGATACTGAAGTTCTGGACGGCAGCATACCGACTCATCGAGTATGCCAACATCTATGTCAAGGCAGCAGAGGCCAGCTCTGTCTACTACCTCACCGACGACGAAGGCAACATCACCACCACTCCCGACCCTGAGATGCAGCAGTGGGTGGGCGAGGCAAAATGCCTGCGCGCCATGGTATACCACGACCTCGTGGTGATGTTTGGCGACGTGCCCTTCTCTTTCGAGCCCGCCAACGACCGCGGTGCTGACGTGATGCTGCCCGTGACCGACCGTGAGGAGATACAGAAGAGAATAATAGAAGACCTGCAGAAGGCATCTGTGGGCATGGCCTCGACATCGAGCACGACAGTGGAGCGATGCTCAAAGGAGTTTGCACAGGCACTCATAGCACGTATAGCACTCACCGCCGGCGGCTACTCGCTGCGCCCGGACAAGGAAAACACACGCAACTACGGCTCGATGAAGCGTCCTGACAACTACCAGGACTTCTACCGCACTGCCATGGCATACGCCGACTCAGTGATACAGGCTGGCACACACAAGCTGGCAAGCAGCTACCAGGATGTATTCGTCAGCGAGTGCAACTATCAGGTGATCAACAACGACGACCCCATCTTCGAACTGCCATTCACGAAGAACTCTACTGGCAACACTGGCTACAACCAAGGCCCCACATACTCTGACTATGAGGGCGCCACGGTAGGACCATGGGGCAAGTGCGACGGCGGTACACGCCTCAACGCTTTCTACCGCTTCCTCTTCCGCGATGGCGACGCACGCCGCGAGTTCGTCAACGGACTGTGGTACTACAGCTACTACACCAACTCGGAAGGCAACCTGGCCGACTCAGTGTATATACGCAACGACTACACCGTGCACAACAACAAGTGGTCGAAGCTATGGACCGACCCGGGAGCAGCACTGGGCAGCACCCTGTCGGGCTCAACAGGCATCAACTTCCCCTACATGCGCTATGCAGACGTACTGCTGATGTATGCCGAGGCAGCCAACGAGCTGAACGGCGGACCTACCGATAAGGCCGTTGAGTGCCTGCGCCAGGTGCACAGCCGCGCCTTCGCAAGCAGCGAAGACGGCGACGCCGCCTTCATCAGCGAGGCCCAGGCATCGAAGGAAGCTTTCCAGAAGGCCGTACTGGACGAGCGCAAATGGGAGTTTGCGGGCGAGAACTCACGCTGGCGCGACCTGGTGCGCACCAACACCTACGGACAGGAGCTGGTCTACAGCTTCCTGCGCTACTTCTCGGCAGGCGTACAGAACGTGGGCAGCATGTCGACCTATGAGGACGCCATCAACGAGCACGACGGATATACCGACGGCAACGGATACATAGACAACCTGCCCTCGCGCGTGTACTACCACACTTATAATATAGATGAGGCCAACGCATACGCACTGCGCATGTACCGCGGACAGCTCTACGGCTACCACGTGGACGACAATGGCACAGTAACACAGAAATATCCCAACCAGACAATGCAGAGCCTGCGCATATACAATGCCTACAAGCCCATGAGCTCGCCCGTCACCAGCGCCATCACACGTGGAGGATTCCTGGCAAAGAGCTGGCTCAACGCCGACTTCTACAAGTGGGGCAACGAGTCGACAGGACAACCCGTAGACCAGTGCAAGTACTCCTTCTACGGCTACATACGCTGCGACGACGGCGGCAACATGTGGGTGGTGCGCGACGGAGCACTGACTGCCATTGCAGAGTTCCCGGGATTCCCCAATGCTAACAACCTGCCACCAGTGCGCTACATACTGCCCTACCCCGGCACTGTGATACAGCGCTCAGCGGGCGAATATAAAAACTACTACGGCTATTAATTTGAAGTGGGAAGAATGTATCAAACCCCTTTAGAGTCCCTTTAACTACAAAAACAAGCAACTATATGAAAAAAATATTGAATAGCATGATGCTCCTCTGTCTCGCCGGTGTCTCGGCGCTGACAGTAGGCTGCAAGGACGATGACAGTTCGTCGGCAGCAACCAACAGGGAGTTTATGACGATGTTCATCGTCGACAACACGCGCGGAAAGGGTAGCGACTATCCCTACAACTGCGGTCTCGACGCACGCTATCCGCATGGAAACACCGTGCACCTCTACTGGTATGGCGTGAACGACTGCGCCGGATACCAAATACAGATGGCACTCCAGCCAAAGGTAAGCGGAGGAGCAGAAGCATGGAACAGAATACAGGGCACAAGCGACCTGCTGCTCGACACCATCGTAGGACCGAAGGTGCTCGACCTGCTCATCAAGGACCTGCAGTACTCGACCGACTACCGCTTCGCCATACGCTGCCTGTCAAAGCTCGACAACAACACCACCGACTTCTCGCACGCCTCGAACTGGTACGGACACGGCAACGGACGACAGTGGCAGGAGTATGTGGGCATAGCAACACAAGACCGCTACCCCACACCTAACGCCATCTACGTGAACCAGGCAGAGACGACTGAGACCACCATGCACGTCTACCTGAACAAGACGGCAAAGCAGTCGCTCGGATATGCTGACGACGCAGAGATCACAGACCCCGAAGCACTGGACAAGCTGGAGGCTTACTACGAGAACTTCAACATCGACGAGAACGGCAACCTGGGGTACCAGATACTGACCGTGTCGCCATCGCCCAACAACCCCAACTCTACCGTAGGCGAGAAGTGGAAGCACTACCAGATAACACAGGAAGACCGCGACCGTGGCTACATCGTTGTCGACGGACTGACCCCCAACTCGGTCTATGTCATCGACGTCATTGACCCACGAGTCAGCGTAGCCATCGACGCCAAGTACAACACTTGCACCTCGCGCTCAGACGGCAAGCCCGGCGCCCCCATACTGCTGAAGCACGACGAGCTGAAGGCACAGGCTGCATCGCTGCCCATACCTAACCGCGACAACAAGGTGCGCACACAGGTGTTTGCAGCTGCCGATGAGTACGACGCTGCACCCATCACACCGACTCTCTACAACTTCATCGAGAACACCGACTACGCCGAGGGCCAGACCTTCATGCTCGAGGGTGGAAAGACCTACTACCTCGATGGCAACGACATCACCTGTAAGGGCTTCGTGCTCCGCACAGACCCCGCCGACGTGGCTCAGGGCAAGCGTGCACGAGTGCTCTGCGGACTGGGCAAGGACGACATGTACGACCAGGCCACCGACGGAGAGCAGTGGAACGGATGCCCATACTCCATGTTCACCTTCGGACGTCAGCCGGAAGCTGGCGAGGGTGGAGAGATATACATGAAGAAGCTGGCATTCTACGACATAGACTTCGACAACCCGAAGTGCTACAACTATGGCGACCAACAGGCCGGACTGGGCAACCCCACGGGTAACTACTTCTTCAACATGTTCTCAAACGGTATGGCCATCTCGCTCGACTCACTCGTCATAGAGAACTGCTCGTTCAAGCGTCTGGTGCGCGGATTCATCCGCGAGCAGGGCGTGAACTACAAGATATGGCGCCACGTGGTCATCAAAAACAATCTGTTCATGGACTGCGGCTACTACAACCAAGGTGCCGGCGGCTACTGCTGGATACACGGTTCGGGTGCCAACACCAGCTCGAACCTCTATGAGGACATGAAGGTCACGGAGAACACATTCTTCGACAGCCCATTCCCGGCATTCTTCTCAGAGCAGTCAGAGATAGACTGGATTCCTGGCACCGTGTGGAACATCACGTTCTCGAACAACACACTCGTCAACTTCAACACACGTGCCGACGGCGCCATCTTCAAAATGCGCGGACTGCCTAACGGCTCTGTCTTCACCGTGAAGAACAACCTCATAGTACTGGCAAAGAAGCCCGGCGACCAGCGCGTGCTCGCACAGTGGGGCGCCGACATACGCAACACACAGACACAGCCAGACGGTTCGGCAGGCAAGGTGACACTGAACTTCGAGAACAACTGGTCGACAAACAACGACCTGACCAACGGCTCTATCTTCAGCAACACACCCTGGACATCGACCAGCAACAACTTCGGAAAGCTTGTCAAGGACGGCAACGCCACACTCAACGGCTCGCTGGAGGTGGAAGTGGCCAACATCTCGGCTACAGAGCTCATGGAGCAGCCATGCCCACCGTCGATAGCCACCAAGGCAGGCGACAGGAACATGCACCGTGCTGACGCGCTCGACGGAACAGCTACGACAGAGTTCAACGTGAACCTCTACATTAAGAACAACGACAACGAGATTGTGAGAAACAATGTCGGCGCTGCACGCTGGAGAAGATAAAAAGGAGACTGAAAGGTCAAAAAGTATAAAGATTGAAATAATTGTTTGCAACTATGAAAATATTCAGAATGACAATGATAGCTGCCATGGCCCTGCTCTTCGGAGCAGGCCTGGTGAGCTCGTGCAGCGATGCCAATGAATATGAGGATTCCAGAACCGACAACCCAACATGGGGCACCGCAGGGCATCCTGAAAGCCTGGCGAACACCAGCTGGGTGAGGGCTAAAGACATGAAGAGAAACGCCTTCGGCGAGCAGGTGCAGGGATTCGTGGAGAGCCTGAACTTTGTCACCGCCGACTCGGTGAGCGTGAAGATGAGCCAAGGCACAACAGCTGGCACATGGACCGACGAGTCGAACAACGAGCGCACACCCTTCTACGAGTACACATACTCGGCAACCACCGGACGCGTAGAGATACTGAAGCTGGTGATGGACGAGAAGAAGAATATCTCAAAGTCGGCTGTCTTCGTAGGTATAGCAACGACAGGCTCGAAAGAAGTACTCACAGTGGTGCACTACGGCGACACACCCGTACAGACGTATCTTGTAAGACAGTAAGTACCACTGCCACCGAAAAGAACATACAGAGGAGCGGGATGCTGTTATCGGAAACAGCATCCCGCTGCTTATGTTAATAAAAAAGAAAAAACAGGCCGTTTTACACCTTTTCTTTGCCGCTTTACAATTAATTTCATAATTTTGCATCGTATTATGCAAATCAAGTAAGGAATGGGACGATTCATCAATCCGTTTACCGACACAGGTTTCAAGCGTATCTTCGGGCAGGACATCTCCAAGCCCATACTGCTTGAATTCCTCAATCTCGGACTGGAGATTGAAGAGATAAAAGGATTATAATATGACTTTATACAATTTAACTCTATTTATTAACTAAACTACATTTTCAAGCTTATGAAGAAATTGTTTACCTTAGTTGTGGCCATTATGGCTTTCGCTGGTGTTGCAAACGCAGCAACAGTCGACGATCTGGAGCCGCTGAAGCACAGCTATGTGCTCGTTTGTGATGAACTGGGCGCCCGCCCCGGAAAAGGAGTGATCTTTGGCGCCAACCACTTCCTGGACGTGACGGGTGGCAATACAGCCACAAACAAGGGAAAAGTGGACCTGTCTGTGGCCGACGGCACGCTGGTAACAGAGGAGATTGCTGCCAAGTACGGCGAAGAGTATGGTGGAGAGCACATGAACTTCCTGCGCCTGAAGAACGACCAGGACGTCATTGCCATGAAAGTGACAGCAAAGACCAAAATCATCATCTTCTACAACAACAATGGAGTAGAGCGCTATCCTATGTTTGGCGCCGACTCGAAACCAACCACCAACCCCATTGCCAACCAGGGCACCATCTCGGAGACAGTCAACAAGATTGCACGTTGCGAGTGGGTGGCTGATGACGACATGACCGTTTATATCGGTGGCAAGGGCGGCGACCAGTTCCTCAGCTTCATCATCGTCGAGGCCAACGAGGCTCCTGGTTCACCTACCGTGAAGGTGGGCGACCAGACCTTCGAGAACGGACTTTGGTTCCGCGAGGTGACCTGTAAGGCCAACCCCGCTACAGAGGAAGGTTCTGACGAGCAGATTCCTACCTTGGTGACATACACCACCGACGGCACTGCCCCAACAGCTGCAAGCCCCATCTACACCGAGCCTATCAAGTGCTACAAGGACATGACAGTGAAGTTCCAGGCCTTCTTGGACTTTGGCGACGGACAGGCATGGGACGAGGCTCTCTTAGACGGTGCTGACAACGAGGCCAACGTTGAGTTCTCGTTCGACGCTCCCACCATCGAGACCAACGGCGCTTCGTTCACCATCGTCACTCCATACGCCGAGCAGAACGGTGCCAACATGTACTCAGTGAACGGCGAAGAGGCTGTGAGGGGCGACGGAAAAACGCTTACAGAGAGCGCAACAGTGTCGGCATACACCGAGATTGCCAACGGCACCTATGCTACATTCACTTCAAAGACCACCACGCAGGACGTCTACGTGCTGAACCCCATCAAGGAGAAGAAGGTCATCGCCGTGACCAACGCTGAGATTATTCTCGACGAAGAGGCTACCGCCACATCTACAACCGGCGAGGTCTACAAAGTGGAGAATGGTGAGATAAGCGCCGACAAGATGGACTTCTTCGTGAAGAACCTCGAGTTCACCGCTGTAGCAAACACTGACTACCAGGTCGACGGCCAGGAGGCTTACATCAAGATGAACAACACCAGAATCACATTCCTCGTGGCTGCTGGCGACGTGGTGAACGTTAAGGTAACCACATCGAAGAACTCTTGCAAGACCCTCAACCCAGAGAATGACGAGAGTGTCACCACCGACCGCAAGAACTATGTGAACGTCAGCGGTACCACATACGGCAACGACGATGTCACTGCTGAGAACGGCAACATCATCGAGTTCACCGTGAAGGGTGGCAAGGACGTAACTACCACCGACGAAGAAGGCAACTCTTCCACCACTCTCGAACCTGCCGACACTTACTACACCTTCCAGAAGTACTCGGGCACAGGCAACATCCTGATTGCTTCTATCGAGTTCACTCCTGCTGACAGCGAGGGCATCAAGACTGTCAACACTACTGCCAACGCCAACGCTGCTCTCTACAACGTGGCTGGACAGAAGGTGAGCGAGGGCTTCAAGGGCCTCGTCATCAAGAACGGCAAGAAGATGATTCAGAAGTAAACACACTATCGGGAAACAAACCACAGATAGAATGAACAAGGGCGGACGCTGCAAATTGGGGCAGACGTCCGCCCTTTTTTGCCCTTTTTCTTGGCTGTCTCAGAATTTGTTAGTATCTTTGCACCACAAACACTTGGCTGCCACTACGCCAACCCAAAACAGACACACTACTGTAAAACAGAACAAATAACTTCTTAAGACATGAAAGCTAAAACAATTCTTCTCAGTCTGACACTGCTCTTGGCTACCGCCCCCGCGGCCCAGGCACAAGAGAAACTGCCAGCCTTCCCTGGGGCAGAAGGTTTCGGACGCTACGTCACTGGCGGACGCGGCGGCAAGGTGCTCCACGTAAAGAACCTTAAAGATGCCGGGTACCAGTCACTGCGGTGGTGCCTGCAACAAACAGGAGCAAAGACCATCGTCTTCGACGTGTCGGGAACCATACACTTAGAGTCTGCCCTCAGTATTCCAAGCAATACCACCGTAGCAGGACAGACGGCTCCGGGCGACGGCATCTGCATCGCTGACTACCCGGTAACCATCAGCGGCAACAACGTCATAGTAAGATACATGCGCTTCCGCCTTGGCAATAAGAACGTAAAGAAAGACGGTGCCGACGGTTGGGACGGATTCGGAGGATACGACAAGATGGACTGGATGATAGACCACTGCTCAGTGTCGTGGAGCATAGACGAGTGCCTCTCGGTGCTGGGCAACAAGAACACTACCGTGCAGTGGTGCCTCGTGGCACAGAGCCTCGTCAACGCCGGACACTCAAAGGGAGCACACGGATACGGCGGAAACTGGGGCGGCAGCGGGGCATCGTTCCACCACAACCTGATAGCACACCACGGCTCGCGAACACCACGACTCGGCCCGAGACCCACCACCCAGCTCGAAGAGCGTATGGACATGCGCAACAATGTGATATATAACTTCGGAGGAAACGGATGCTACGGTGGTGAAGGCATGACTGTGAACATTGTAAACAACTTTTACAAGCCAGGCCCCGGCTCACCCACGGGAACGAAGGGGAAACGCATAGCCGGCATAGGAATAAGGACAAATTCGTATGTGGAGACCTACAAGGACTATGCACCAGCACTGCACCTCTGGGGGAAATACTACGTCACAGGCAACTATAACTCGCAATACTCTGACGTGAACGACAACAACTGGAAGGTCGGCATACTCGACCAGGTGGATGCCGGAGGATGCGACGGGACATGGACACAGGCCACAAAGGACAGCATAAAGCTCGAGGAGCCAATGCCATTCATCTACACCACCACCCACACAGCAGGCAAGGCATTTGGAAAGGTGCTGAACTTTGCCGGGGCATCGCTACACCGCGACACGTTCGACGAGATGATTGTCAACGACACGCGCAACGGAAAGGCATCGCACACGGGAAGCGGACTGAGCAGCGGATTCATAAACTCGCAAAACGACAACAAACCGGCTGGGGCCGACAGCAGCTGGAGCGCCTGGCCAACGCTGGAGAGCAAGGAGGCACCCACAGACACCGATCAGGACGGAATACCCGATGAGTGGGAGACGGCAAACGGACTGAACCCGAACGATAAGAACGATTATAAAAACCTGAACGAAGAGGGCTACACCATGCTCGAAGTGTACATAAACTCGCTGGTGGCCGACATCACAGAAGAACAGAACGCCGAAGGCGAGCCTATGGGCTACACCATCAATGTCGGGGAGACGACAGAGACAAAATACGAGATAAGCGGACAGACATCGAACGACGACTGGAGCTTCAGCGGCGGATTCAAGATGAACCAGACGGGAGCACCCGCCACTGGCAGCAATGGAACCATCAAGTACTCGGCAAACAAACAGTACAAGCTCACACTGCCAAATGGCATATCATTCGCAAGCGCCCAGTTCTATGGCTACTCCAATGCCGACAATGCCACAAGCTACCTGAGCGAGGTTTGCGGAACGGTCTACGACGAGAGTG
>Ga0310694_10004141_pt1 | contig 14078 bp, 13 predicted proteins | sample 174DNAGHGhighgp2_FD_203884 | JGI IMG/M metagenome (GOLD analysis project Ga0310694, IMG submission 203884) | Sheep rumen microbial communities from Palmerston North, Manawatu-Wanganui, New Zealand - 1742 DNA GHGhigh gp2 (v2) (version 2) | ecosystem: Host-associated > Mammals > Digestive system... | reverse complement strand
AGCCGCGATATTGCTGATGATTTTTAAGAAAATTTTTGGCGCCGCGAATCAGACGTTGTTGCTGATTGAGGCTGATGGCGTAAGCGGCATTGTCCAAGCTTGAGCGCTGTTTTACTTCAATAAAAACCAACAAATTGCCGCGTTTGGCGATAAAATCTATTTCGCCGGCGGTGGTGCCGCGGCCGGAAACATAATTTTTTGCCACTATGCCGAATCCGTGCAAACGCATATAGCAACGCGCCAGAAATTCGGCATATTTTCCGCGGGTGTAATTATTCATTTTTCAGCTCCAAAGCCAGAGCATAAACCTCATTTTTGTTCAGTCCGTATTGTGCACAAATTTCTTTAACCGCTGTTTTAAGCGAGGTTTCCGTCAAGCGTTTTTGCAAAATAGGCCGAATATCAATAGCGGAATTTTCCGCGGCAATCGGCGGTGCCACCATCAACACAAATTCGCCGCGCGGCTCATTGGCGGTAAAATATTCAATGACTTGTCGGATGTCGCCGCCGACAACTTCTTCATACATTTTGGTCAGTTCGCGCGCTATCGAAATTTCGCGTCCGGCAAAAATGAGCGCGACTTGCTCCAAAGTTTTCAACAGGCGGGGCGCGGTTTCATAAAATACCAGAGTAGTGTTAATACTTTTGAGCTCGTTGAATAAATCGGCACGGGCTTTATCTTTGTTGGGAATAAAACCGGCAAACATAAAGCGATTGGTAGGTAATCCGGAAAGTTGCAAAGCCGTGATTACGGCACAAGCCCCCGGTACGGCCGTAACATAAATATCTTGTTCGCGGCACTTGCGTACCAGCTTATATCCGGGGTCGGAAATCAGCGGCGAGCCGGCATCGGAAATCAGGGCAACCGAAGCCCCTTCGTTGATTAAATCAATCAGGTTTTGTGCTTGTTTTTCCTCCGTGTGGTCCTCGTATTTGATAAATTTTTTATTCAGAGGAAGCCCCAAAAGCGAAAAAAGTTTTTTGGAAACCCGTGTGTCTTCACAGGCAATTATCTCGGCTTCGTTCAGGATTTCCGCGGCGCGCGGCGAAATATCCTTAAGGTTACCGATGGGAGTGGCGATGATATATAATCCGTTTCTTAACATTTTATTAAACTTTGACTTTACAAAAAGATTATTTGGAATTATTAGATATGTATTGTTTGATATTTTGAGGAAAAAAGCAAGTGTTTAAAAAAATTAGTCTGTTTTTTGCGGCATTTTTGGTATGCAGTTGTTCGTTGTGGCAACGTACGCCGTTTTATCGGCCGTCGTATCGTTATTTGCCGGATCAAAAATCGATGGATATTGTCGAAACAACGGATTATTCTCAGGTTGATTTGGGCGGAGAAGGAAGTTTTCGCGTGGCGATGTTGTTGCCTTTGAGCGGTGCCGACGCGGCAATGGGAAAAAGTCTTAAAAATGCGGCGATGATGGCTATCGGCGATATCAATAACAATAATTTGGTAGTGCAATTTTATGATACCAAAGGTACCGGCAGCGGCGCGCGTATCGCGCTTGAAAATGCGCTTAATGCCGACAGTGAGTTGATTTTGGGCCCGTTAAGAAGTGATGAAGTGGCGGCGGTCAGCGTCGAGGCTAAATCTAAAGATGTACCTGTCATCAGTTTTTCCACTTCGCCGAACGTGTTGCAGGAGGGAATTTATTCCATCGGTTTGCTGCAGGATAATCAAGTCAGCCGAATTGTAAAATATGCCGCAGATAACGGTAGGTCGCGGATGGCGGCAGTGTTCCCGAATAATCAAAACGGCGCCAATATGTATCGCTCGCTGGTCAAAGCGGCGCAAAAACAGGGCGTCAGCGTGGTAAAGGTAGGATTTTATGAACCGAACAGTATGGAATTTACAAGTCTGGTTACGCAAATGAAAAGCGGCGGAGTTGATTTTGATGCTCTGTTGATTCCGGAAACCGGCAACCGTTTGAAGGCGATTTCTTCAATGTTCAGCTATTATGATGTGTCGGCGCCGGATGTTTTGTTTATGGGTACCTCGGTTTGGGACAGCAGTTCGCTGAACAAAGAAACGGAACTTTATGGTGCGGTGTATCCGGTGATGTCGTTGAAAAATCAGGCTAAATTTGCGCAAAAATATAATGATTTATTCGGTGAGCGTCCAAGCGGATTAAGCATTTTTGCTTATGATGCCGTGGCTTTGGCTTCGATGTTGGCGCGTCAGGGCGGTAATTTGTATGAACAAATCGAGCGTCCGGAAGGGTATAACGGTATGAGCGGCGCCTTCAGAATTTTTGCCAACGGTTTGAACGAACACGGTTTGGATGTGGTAAAAGTTTCGGCCGGCGGCAAGTATGTGGCAGAATATGCACCGCAACAATTTTACGGCTATCCGACGGCTTACGAGAGCGACCATAACGGTACTTATGCTGTTATGCCGCGAATTGTAGGCAGCGCGCCGGCAGGGTTGTAAAATATGCTTTGCTCCGGCTGATAAGTGAATTTTTTTGCTTGCAAAACTGCCGGTTTAAAGCATTATATAAAGGAGTTTTATGAAGGGCTCGGGGTTACGCTTTCGCCAACTCGGTCAGGTTCGGAAGGAAGCAGCCGTAACGATGGGCGTGAGGTCTGAGTCCCTTCGCCTTCAATCAAAGAAAGAAAAATGGCAGAGTTAAACGAAAATAATCAGTATGTGGCCTTGGCACGCAAATATCGTCCGCAAAATTTTGAAGATTTGCTCGGACAAGATGCTTTGGTGCAGACTTTAACCAATGCCATTAAAAATAACCATTTGCATCATGCGTATATTTTAACCGGTATCCGCGGTGTCGGCAAAACCACGACCGCGCGCTTGATTGCGCGAGCAATAAATTGTATCGGACCGGACGGGCAAGGCGGACCGACCATTCATCCGTGCGGAGTTTGCGAGAATTGTAAGGCGATTGCCGCCGATCGGCATATTGATGTGATAGAGCTCGATGCGGCTTCCAAAACCGGTGTTGACGATATGCGCGAGATTTTGGACGGCATCCGCTATAAGCCGGTGAGTGCCCGTTATAAAGTCTACATTATCGACGAGGTTCACATGCTTTCCAAGAGTGCATTCAATGCGCTGTTGAAAACGTTGGAAGAGCCGCCGGCGCACGTTAAATTTATTTTTGCCACTACCGAAATTCGCAAAGTTCCGGTCACTATTCTATCACGCTGTCAGCGTTTTGATTTGCAGCGCTTGAGTATAGAAACGTTGGTTACGCTTTTTGGTAAAGTTTTGACGGCCGAAAAGGTTGAGTTTGAAGAAGAAGCATTGCATGCGGTGGCGCGCGCGGCAGACGGTTCGGCGCGCGACGGACTATCCATGCTTGACCAAGCGATTGTGTTGGGCGACGGTAAAGTTAAAGCCGAAACGGTGAAAAATATGTTGGGTTTGGCCGACAGACAGCAAAGCGGCGAGCTTTATGAAAAGTTGCTTGCCGGCGATGTGTCCGGAGTGTTGCAAACCTTGCAAACCTTGTATACCAATGGCGCAACTCCGATGCTGGTGTTGCAGGATTTGATTGAAATTACGCATTTGGTCGCCAAGGTTAAGGTTTTGCCGGAATACATCAATGATGCATCTTTGAGCGAAACCGACCGTGAGATGTGCAAAAAACTGAGCAATGCGCCGATAGCTATACTCTCCAAAATATGGCAGATGCTGATTAAGGGTCTAAGTGAGTTGCAGTATGCCGCGGTGCAAATTGATGCGCTGGAAATGATACTGATACGGATTGCCTATTCGGCCTCGCTTCCTACTCCGGCAGCCTTGCTTGAGGAATTAAAAAAAAAATCAAAACTGAAAAATAATGCAATCGACGGCATAGTCGGTGGCGAATCGATTTCCGACGCGGCGGAAGAGTCCGGCATTGTGTTGGAAAATACCGCCGATTTGCTGAAGCTGATGACGGCCAAAAAAGTGCCGATGTTGATGTATGCCATTAAAAACGATATATCCTTCAAATCGTTTGCGCACGGGCATATCCATATTGCCGTTTCGGAAAAAGCAGATAAAAATCTGATATTTAATTTCCGCAAGTTTCTGGAAAAAGAAACCGGTGCGCCGTGGAAAATCGATATAGATTATGAGCCGCTCGGAGAAACATTGGCCTTTTTGGAAGCAAAGGAATTAAATCGAGATAAGAAAAATATCTCTGAATATCCTTTGGTAAAAGCTATACTTGATGAGTTTTCGGGTGCTAAAATAGATACAATTATTCGCAAACAGGTTGCGGAGGCGGAAGATGAAGAGCCGACGGAGTTTGTGGCGGAGGAAACAATAACAGAAAATTATGAGGATTAAAAAATGTTGAATATTCAGGGAATTATGAAGCAAGCACAGCAAATGCAACGCAAAATGCAGGAAACGCAGGCCAAACTCGGTCAGGAAGAGCGCGAAGGTACTTCCGGCGGCGGTTTGGTAAAGGTTGTGCTGAACGGAAAATCGGAAATGAAAAGCTTAAATATTGACAAGTCTTTAATTAATGCCGAAGAAGTCGATGTTTTGGAAGACCTTATTTTGGCGGCGTACAACGATGCGCACCAAAAAGTCGACGAGATGATGAGCGAAGGTATGAAAGAAGCTACCAACGGTGTAGGTCTGGGCGGGTTGAAACTTCCGTTTTAGGCATTGAAAATTGCAGGGTAACGATATTGAACAACTTACAAAACTGATTGCCAAACTGCCTGCCTTGGGTGCGCGGTCGGCACGGCGTATTGTTTTGCACTTGCTTAAAAAGAAGGAAACCTCTTTGTTGCCGCTGATTACCGCTTTGCAAAATGTGGCAGATAATATAAAAAAGTGTCCGGTTTGCGGTAATTTTGACACCGAGGAGCCATGTGCAATTTGTGCCGATACGACGCGTGATATCGAAACAATCTGTGTGGTGCAGGACGTTGCCGATTTGTGGGCGATGGAACGTGCCGGAATTTATCGTGGTCAATATCACGTTCTCGGTGGTATTCTCTCGGCTTTGGATGGTATTACTCCCGAAGACTTAAACATCGAATCTCTTTTTTTGCGTCTGAACAGCGGCCGTATTCAAGAAGTCATTCTTGCCCTGCCGGCCACCATCGACGGTCAAATAACCAATCACTATCTGCTCTCCCGCTTAAAAGAATATCCGCTCAAAGTTACCACTCTCGCTCAAGGGCTTCCTCTGGGCGGAGAGCTCGATTACATGGATGATGGGACTATACAGCTTGCCTTGTCCGCCCGCAAAGAAATATAATTAAAACTCGGATAATGGTCAGCTGCTTGTGCTTTTTTTCCTCGTGTACTATTTGTGTACACGTCGTCAAAAAAGCACGGCGCATCTGACTCATTATCCGAGTTTTGGCGGGGCTGTGCCGGATTGCTTGTGTACCATTTGTGTACACGTCGTCAAAATTCTCCTTCGTATTAACCTAATTCTCCGGATTTTTAGAGAGGTAGTGCCGGTTTTACTATTTATATACACGTCGCTTAAAAACAACGGCGTATCTGACTCATTATCCGAGTTTTGGCGGGGCTGTACCTAAATTTTATCCTTCAATAATTACCACAGCAAAGGCAAACGGCATATCGTCGCTTAAGGTAATAAAAGTGCGCGGAGTTGCAGCCAATTTATTCAGATATTTCAGAGCTGCGCCGCTGATTTTCAATTCGGGTTTTCCCAATTCGTTATGCAAAATCTGGATATCGCGGAAGAAAATGCCGTCGCGAAAACCGGTGCCCAATGCTTTGGCAAAAGCCTCTTTGCCGGCATAATATTTTGCCAGTAATTCTCGAAAACGCGGGTCTTTAGCCATACCGTTCTTTTTAATTTCCGCCTGTTCGTCGCTGCCTAAAATGCGGGCGGCAAAGTGTTGCAGATAATCGTCGGAGTTTTGCAAACGTTCAATATTGACGATATCGTTTCCCAATCCCACAATCATTTTGATTCTCCTTGTTTTGTTTGGCGAAGTGCTCGTCTTTGCGCTATTTTATCCAAAGTTACTTTAATGACTTTGAATGAGATAAGCCACGATATTATATAATAAGGTATACAACCAATCAGCATCGGAAAGAAAATAGGCCAGACATCGCGACCGAAATGGCTGAAGTTTAAGGTCAGCAAAGCCTGTCCGGCAGATTCAAAAATTTTGATAAAATTAACATGGTCGGCGGTGACAATATCGCCCAAAAAGAAACGGCCGGTAGAAAGCACGGCAATCCAAATAAACGGGAAAGTCCACGGGTTGCCGATGAGCGTGCCGATAGCGGAAGATACCACGTTGCCGCGGATAATCCAAGCGGTGACGGCAGCCAGAATCAAATGAAAGCCGATAAACGGCGTAAAAGATATTGCCACACCGCAAGCAAATCCGGCAGCAATCGAATAAGGTGTCCCCTGTAATCTTTTCAGCTGGATTAATATTTTTTTGGACAATCGATTAAAGTAACTTTTAATGCTTTCCACACATAACCTCTCTATTTGTTGGCACGGGCGACATAGCTGATAAGCTTTTCGGCACGCATGCTTAGAATCAAGCTGTTGAGCTGCTCAACATTTTTAATTTCAATATCGAGCAATATCTCAAAATAACTTAGTGTGCGATAAGTAATATTCAAGTTGATAATATTGGCTCCGGCCTTAGCCACAATATTTGCCACTTCGGCCAAAGCGCCCGGTTCGTTACTGAGCATCAGCTTCAAACGAGCGACGTGCTTCTCTTGTTCGGCATCCGGGCCCCAATCAACATCGAGCCAGCGTTCCGGTTCGTTTTCGTAATTGTGCAGCGACGGGCAATCAACGGTGTGGATGGTAACACCTTTGCCGGTGGTTACAATGCCGACGATTCTGTCTCCCGGCAACGGGTGACAACAACCGGCGAAGTGCACGGCCATGCCGTCAATCAGGCCGCGAATTTTGAGCGAATCCTTTTTGTTCTTTTCCTTTTTGCTGAATACAGGCAATTTAATTGCACTGACAACTTTTTCCAGCTTGGATTGGCGATACGCCGGATGCATCACTCGCAATACATCCCAGCCGGTAACTAAACCTTCACCGACTTTGGCATATACATCATCAACCGTTTCCGCCTCAAAATTGGAGAGGTATTTGACCAGTTCTTTTTCGGAAAATTCCTGATCTTCCGATTTAAACAACTTATCGACGATTTCTTTGCCGAGAGCGATGAATTGTTCGCGCTTGTTAATCCGTACATAACGACGAATGGCGGCTTTTGCTTTGCCGGTTACCACAAAGCGATCCCATTCGAGTGAAGGATGTTGATTTTTGGCGGTCAATACTTCAACTTGGTCGCCGTTTTGCAAAATAGTGCGCAACGGCTTAATCTCGCCGTTAATTTTGGCACCGACGCAAGTGTTGCCGACGTTGGAGTGAATGGCGTAGGCAAAATCAACCGGAGTGGAACCGACCGGAAGCCCGATTAAATCGCCTTTCGGAGTAAAGCAGAACACTTGGTCGTTATACATCTCGAGTTTGGTGTTTTCCAAAAACTCATCCGGATTTTGCGCTTGATCGAGAATTTCCAACAATTCACGCACCCAGCGGAAATTTTTGCCTTCGGTGTGTTGTCCTTGTTTATATGCCCAGTGGGCGGCCACGCCTTTTTCGTTGACTTCGTGCATTTCATAGGTGCGGATTTGCACTTCAATTCGTACGTCAAACGGGCCGATGACGCCGGTATGCAGCGATTGATAACCGTTTGGTTTCGGGGTGGAAATATAGTCTTTAAAGCGGCGCGGTACCATATGGTATTTGCTGTGAATTATACCAAGCGCCTGATAGCAGTCGGCAACCGTATCAACACATATACGGAACGCCATAATATCGGATAATTGTTCGAACGAAGCGTTCTTCAGCTGCATTTTGCGCCAGATGGAATATGGAGCTTTTTCGCGACCGGTGATGGTACAATGTACGCCGTTGTCCTCCATATCTTTTTCCAGCTGTCTGATGATTTTCGGCACTACATCGTTACCCTGCTCGCGCAAGAAGTTCAAACGCGTAACGATGGAATCGTGGGCGTCTTTATAGAGCTCGGCAAACGCGATTTCATCCATTTCTTCTTTGAGTTCTTCCATGCCGATACGCTCGGCCAGAGGTGCGTAAATATCGAGTGTTTCGCGGGCAATGCGGGCACGTTTTTCCGGCGGGCAGAACTTAAGAGTGCGCATATTATGCAAGCGATCGGCCAATTTAATCAGCAGTACTCGAATATCTTCCGACATCGCAAGCAATAGTTTGCGAAAGTTTTCAGCCTGTTTGCTGGAGCCGGATTTATGCTCTAACATGGCGAGTTTGGTCAGGCCGTCAACCAGCTGTGCCACCTGTTCGCCGAATAATTCCTTGATTTCATCGAGAGTGGTATCGGTGTCTTCCACCGTATCATGCAAAAGTGCAGCAATGATTGAAGCCGAATCCAACTTATATTTGGTCAGGATACCGGCAACCTCAATCGGGTGCGAATAATAAGGGTCGCCTGAAGTGCGCAGCTGCGAGCCGTGTTTTTTTAAGGCAAAAACGTAGGCGCGGTTGAGCGCGTCTTCATCCGCGTACGGATCGTAAGACTTAACCAAATCCACCAGTTCATATTGCCGCAGCATATCATTGTCCCTAAATAAAAAAGCAAAACATACCATACTTATATAATATGTTTTGCTTTAATAAAAGTTAAATTTGTTAATTTTTATTCTAAATCATCCATATCGTCGTCGTATGTGTCGTCACCGAAATCGGCACCGTCGTCAAAATCAATATCGTCAACGTCGGAATCCAAGTCCAGATTATCGTCATCATCGCTGCCGTCATGGATTTGCATAACGTTATTCAAATCTTCATCGCTGATCATATCGCTGGAGAATTGAGAGTCCAAAGCGGCCAGTTCTTTTTCGGCCGAAATAATCTCAACTTCTTCATCTTCCGGCTCTTGAATTTCAACAAGTTTCTGCTGATTTTTAACTAATGATTCCTGTAAATCTTCGATGCTGACACGATTTTCGGCTATTTCACGCAAAGCAACCACCGAATTTTTATCGTTATCACGATCAACCGTTATCATGGAACCGGCGGAAATATCTTTGGCACGTTGTGCTGCAACCAGAACCAATTCATAACGATTTGGAAGTTTATCAATACAATCTTCAACTGTAACTCTAGCCATTTTTTACACCTTATAACAAAACTTTTTCATTGTGAAAAGTTTATACATAAAATCTTTTGAAAAAGCAAGTGTTTTTTGAGGGATAAATCAATAGTTTTGTTTTTAGCGCGCGCCGATGAGGGAAACCGAAGAAATCGTGTCACCCATACCGACCAGAGTCAGCGGTTTATCTATCAGAATTGTCGGTACGGCAATCAAATCAAAACCGGCAAAAGAAGTTATGCCGCTTAAGGCAAAATCGGGATTATGCAGATATTCCGCCAGCTTATCCATATTTTCTGCCGCTCTGTCGTTAATATGGCGGCCGTGAGCCCATAATAAATTGTCGCGGCTCTCAATATTGCCTAAACCGGCTTTGGCCGCAGCAACTGTCGCCGCCAACATCATCCCGCGGCGGTTTTGCTCCGGCGATATGCCGAAATTTTTATCCTGCAAGGTAAGATAAGTTCCCAAAAAATGCAGCTGAATTCGCGGTGTTCGTAACGTGTTTTTGAGTGTTTGTAAAATATCAAGCAATAGCGGAGCACACAGAGGCTTGCGGCATACGTCGGCATACATTTGCGGCGCGCATATTTCAAGTGCATCCAGAGCTTCGCGTTCGTTTATGCCGAGCGAATCGGCAAGCGGAGCAAGTTTTTGTAAAATTGCCGTGCGTATGAGTTTGTCTTGAGTCGAGGCCAGCTCCAAATGGATAATGCCGCGCGGATAAAGTCGTTTCCATTGTTGCAACATCGGTAAAACCTCAGCAATACGTTGCAGACCGGAGTGTGTTGCGGTTAAGTTATGAAATCCGGAAAGCAACAGATAATCAAAGCCGAATCGGTTGAGATGTTGCACAAAATTATTGTCGATTTTAAGCTCGAGATTAGCCGTGTCATAAGTGGCAATAAAGCGATTGGCGCGCGGGCAGGTGTAAGTGCGGCCGTAAAATTCAAAAGAATCGCCGGCGGCAAATTCAATAATGCGATGAACCAGCGGCTCGTCGGCGATGCGGTTAATATCATAAGCCTTTTGCGGATTGCCGTCGGCAGTAAAAGCCAATAAATTATCGGTATTTAAAAAACATTTTGCCTGCATTTGCGGGTGCGAAGCGGTATGCACGCAAACTTTTTGTACGCCCAGTACTGCCAAAACATTGGCAATTATGCCGGCTTGTCCGCCCATTTGCAAATGCGCATCTCCCAGATTTTGCGCAAGCCATTCGTCGGTGCTTTTATCGGCACACAGCCATTCTTCGGCAATACCTTGCGTAAAACATTTGATTATGCCGCGTACCGCGTCTTTGGGAGACGTTATCAGATTTTGCGGATTTTGTAAATCTTCTGGCACAAGAGCGACCAAATCTGCCAACTTGGCCAATTTTTGCCCGCTGATTTTCGTAACGGCGTCAATATTGGTATTAAAGGCAGAAGCGACGCAACCGACTTCGGCAACGCGACGCAACTGTTCCGGCACGATTTCGTATATACGGTGCCAATTCTCGCGTAAATCGGCTTTCATCAAATCAGTGTTCCATTTCTTTGAGACGAATGTTAGCCAGCGCATTCATAATGATGGCGTTGATGGCATTATCAAATTCGAGATAGCGCTCAGCCTGATAAATCCATTGAGTGAGCGGCTCCGAATGAACTTTGGCATATTTTTCGCTCAATTTCAACGCATCTAGTGCATCTTTTATTCTGCCGTCGTTCACCAACTCCAAAACCTCGTCTTTTTGTGGCGTAAACACCGGTTTTTTTACGCGTTTTTTGGCTGTTACCTGTTGTTTGAGCCAGTTCATAATCTTATGATACCATTCGGTTTTGACCTCGGTTGTTTCCGCTTGCTTTGCGGCTTCGGATTTGAGGGCGGCGGTATTGAGCTCGGCAAATATTTTATCAAAATTGCGAATAAGTTTTTGTTTGCCGATAACACCGGTGTTGGCATAGTTGCGGACAATTTGCACGTTGCGTTCGGCAAGTTCGTTGCCTTGCGCCAAAATTTGCAATACTTCGGCTTCATAAGCAAAACCGACGCCGTCTTCGGCCATATTGCGGACAATAATCGCGCCGCTGGCGAGCAGGAGTTCATTGGCAATTTTCTGATTTTCGCTCAATGTTGTCGGTGTCGGCGAAATTTGTTGCGGTGTCGGTGCTAAAGCAGCACTTTCTTCTGTATTTTCCGCGGAAGAAGGTGTCGCGCCGTCACGATTCAGTAATTCAGCACGCAATGCGGCAAGCTTTTGATTAAGTAAATTTTCGCTGATACCGGCGGCGTGTTCGACAATCGGCCGGTTTTTGAGCCCGACTACTTCGCGGTCGAGCACATTAATACGGCTGTTGACGGTATTGAGCTTTTCTTCATAAGACGATTGCAGTTTGCTCAGTGCTTCTTCGTTCAGTTTTTCCGTTTGTTTCAGTTGCACGGCCAAATAAGCGACGGCACCTGCCAATAAAAGGATGATGAACAGCGCAAATTTGCGCGCGCCGCGACCTTTTTTATGCGGAGGTTCTGCCGGATGCGGCGGTTTGTGCGGTTCCGGTTTTTGCGGTTTGACTGCCGGCGAATCGATAGATTCATCCGGTACCGAAATTATTTCCGGCTTTTTTTCTGCATCAGGTTGTACAGCGGTATTTTTATCATTTTTAGCCATTTTTGTATCCTTTTTCTTGACATTTGAACCGAATATACTTCATATATTTATAACAAAAATAGTTTAAAGAGAATAAAAAAAATCATTTTTAGGAAAAACGATGATTGTTTTGGGGATAGAAAGCAGTTGTGATGATACCGGTGCGGCAATCGTGACCGATAAAAAAGAGATTTTGGGCGAGGCCTTACAATCGCAGGAAGAACACAAACAATACGGGGGTGTAGTGCCGGAAATTGCCGCGCGAGCGCATTTGGAACACGTTGATGAAATGGTGGCATTATGTTTGCAACGCGCGCATTTGGAGCTTAAAAACATTGACGCGGTGGCTGCTTCGTGCGGACCGGGGCTTATCGGCGGCGTGGTGGTCGGAGCTATGACGGCAAAAGCGTTGGCACTGGCTTTGAATAAGCCGTTTGTGGCGGTAAATCATTTGGAGGGACACGCCTTGTGTGCGCGAATCGCCAACAATATTGAGTTTCCGTATTTGTTGTTGTTGGTTTCGGGCGGACATTGTCAGATTTTGGTGGTCAAAAATGTCGGCGAATACGAGCGTTTGGGTACAACCATCGATGACGCTGCCGGCGAGGCCTTTGATAAGGTGGCAAAAATGCTGGGATTGGGTTATCCGGGCGGTCCGATGATTGAAAAAATGGCGGCAATCGGCGATGATTCGCGTTTTACATTGCCGCGTCCGTTGTTGAATTCCGGCGATTGCAATTTGTCTTTTTCCGGCCTGAAAACCGCGGTACGCAAAATTATCGAATCCTATTCGTCGGACGGAGCGGTGGAACACGCTATTTTGCCAAAGCAGGATGTGGCTGATGTCTGTGCCTGTTTTCAGATGACAGCGACCGATTGTCTGGTGCGCAAACTGGAACGAGCCATTAAATATTTCAAACAAAAATATCCGGAAGGCGAACATTTGGTGGTTTCCGGCGGGGTGGCCTCAAACACTTATTTACGCAATGCGTTGAAGCAACTGGCGGCGGATAATGATTTGGAATTTGCGGCACCGCCGATTCGTTTTTGCACCGATAACGGAGTAATGGTGGCTTGGGCCGGATTGGAGCGTTTTCGCTTGGGCTATACCAACGAACTTGATTTTAAGCCGCGTCCGCGTTGGCCGCTGGATGAAACCGCACCGAAAGCTCCGGGAGCGGGCGGAGTTAAGGCATGACGCGCACAAAGGCGGAAATATTGGAAATTATGCAGATTTTTGCCCGCGAAAATCCCAATCCGCAATGCGAACTTAATTATCATAATCCGTATACGCTGTTGGTGGCGGTTATGCTCTCGGCACAAAGCACAGATAAGGGGGTTAATCGCGCCACCGAGAAACTGTTTAAAATTGCAGATGCTCCGCAAAAAATGCTGAACTTAGGCGAAGAAAAACTTAAACAATACATCAAGACTATCGGGCTTTTTAATAATAAGGCTAAAAACATTATGCAGATGAGTCGGCAGCTGCTGGATAACTTCGGCGGAGAAGTGCCGGCTGACCGTGATGTGCTGACAACTCTCGCCGGTGTGGGGCGTAAAACTGCTAATGTAGTGATGAATGTGTGGTATCATCAACCGACTCTGGCGGTCGATACACACGTTATGCGAATCGCGCATCGGCTTGATTTCAGTAAAGGAAAAACACCGCTTGAGGTGGAAAACGATTTAATGAAAATTTTGCCGGAAGAATATGTTATAAATACCAATCACTGGCTGGTTTTGTTCGGACGTTATATATGCAAAGCGCAAAAACCGCTATGTGATAAATGCCCGATTTACGCTTATTGTCAGAGTAAAGATAAGAAAAAAGGAATATAGAATGAAGAAAAAATTTGCTGTCTGCACCATAATATGTGTTCTAAGTTTCGTTTTATGGAAGAGCTCGTCTTTGTCGGCAGAAAAAATCGGCGATACAATGTGTAAAAACGGTGTAGTTTGGGAATTGATGCCGACAAATTGCATTGAAACTCCGACTTGCCCGGGAAAAGCATGGACTCCGAAATATAATTATCGAACCGGTCGTAAAGTGAGATGTGATGAACAAGGAATGAAAAAAGAAAATATGGTCGGCGGCATAATGGATGCAATCGCAAACAGCGATTGTGCGGCGCTGGATAAAATTCTGCAGGAAGGCGGAATTGAAATCATGTATGAGCGGATTGACGGTTTTAAGGGTACGCTTTACTTTTATATGCTGCAGAGCGAGCATAACGCAAAATGCCTGTCAGTGGTGTTACCATATCATCCGGATTTGGAGATGGTGCCGCAGGAATATTACTCAAAGGGAGAAACA
>Ga0310694_10004140_pt1 | contig 14079 bp, 13 predicted proteins | sample 174DNAGHGhighgp2_FD_203884 | JGI IMG/M metagenome (GOLD analysis project Ga0310694, IMG submission 203884) | Sheep rumen microbial communities from Palmerston North, Manawatu-Wanganui, New Zealand - 1742 DNA GHGhigh gp2 (v2) (version 2) | ecosystem: Host-associated > Mammals > Digestive system... | reverse complement strand
CCACGTCGAAGCTCACATCCATAGCACAGATTACCATCAACGACGGCAGCCCCGACCGTGCCTACGACTACCTGAAGCATCTGGCAGTGTGCTACAACCGCCAGGCCAATGCCGACAAGAACGAGATCGCTGTCAAGACCGAAGAGTTCATCAACTCACGTCTGGAGAAGATCAACGCCGAGCTGGGAGCCACCGAGAGCGAGCTGGAGACCTACAAGCGCAACAACAACCTGGTGCAGATACGCCTGGACGCCAACCAGACCATGACACAGGCCAACCAGTACTACGGACAGCTCATGCAGGCCAACACCCAGCTGCAGATACTCGACGAGCTGCGCCGCCACATAGACAATCCCGGCAACCGATACCAGATCATACCTTCTAACGTGGGTCTGAGCGACGCCGCTTCGTCATCGCTCATCGCACAGTACAACAAGACCGTGCTCGACCGCAACCGCCTGCTCGCGTCGGCATCGGAGAACTCGCCCTTGGTACAGGCACAGACCAGCGTGCTCGACCAGCTTGAGCAGAGCATACAGGAGGCACTGAGACAGGCACGCCGCACCGCCGACATACAGCGGCAGAGCATAGAGAAGCAGTACCAGGAGTTCCAGTCGAAGATTGCAAGCACACCTGAACAGGAGCGCATACTCACACAGATAGGACGCCAGCAGGAGGTGAAGTCGGGACTCTACCTGATGCTGCTGCAGAAACGCGAGGAGAACAGCATCTCTCTGGCCGCCACCGCCGACAAGGGACGCCTCATCGACGACCCAGTCTTCGAGGGCAAGGTGAGCCCGAAGAGCTCCATCATCCTGCTCGCCGCCATCGTGCTGGGCTTCGCTCTGCCACTTCTCATAGCATACGTCATCAGCCTGCTCCGCTACAAGATTGAGGGACACGAAGACGTGGCCAAGCTCACCAACCTGCCTATCGTAGCCGACGTGGCAGTGGCCAGCGACTCGGTGAAGGATGCTGCAGGCATAGTGGTGCACGAGAACCAGAACAACCAGATAGACGAGATATTCCGCTCGATGCGAACGAACATACAGTTCATGATGAGTGACAGCGAGAAGGTGATACTCTTCACTTCGGCCACATCGGGCGAAGGAAAGACATTCAACGCCGCCAACCTCGCCGTGTCGTTCGCACTGCTTGGAAAGAAGGTGGTGCTCGTGGGTCTCGACATACGTAAGCCTGCCCTGGGCCGCCTCTTCAACATCACTGACCGCCAGGCTGGCATCTCCACACTGCTGGTCAAGGAGCACGTCACCGAGGCCGACGTCAACTCGCAGCTGCGCCCCTCGGGCATAAACAAGAACCTCGACCTGCTCATGGCCGGACCGACACCTCCCAACCCAACAGAGCTGCTCGCACGTCCGTCGCTTAAGGCTATCATAGACCTGCTGAAAGACAAGTACGACTACGTGATACTCGACACCGCACCTGTGGGCCTGGTCACCGACACACTGGAGATAGGCAAGTTCAGCGATGTCACTGTCTTCGTTTGCCGCGCCGACTACACACCGAAGTCGAGCTTCACACTCATCAATGACCTGCACAGAGACAACAAGCTGAAGAACGTCTGCATTGTCATCAACGGCATTGACATGTCGAAGAAGAAGTATGGCTACTACTACGGCTACGGACGCTACGGCAAGTACGGGCGCTACGGCTACGGACGCTACGGCAACTACGGGTCGTATGGCAACTATGCCGAAAGCCACTACGGCAATAAGGAAGACAACTCAATTAAGAAATAAAAACACTCGATTGCGAATTGCGGATTATGAATTATGAATTACCTGCTGGAGTAATAAGTAATTCGTAATCCGTAATTCGTAATTAGTAATTAGTAATTAGTAATTCGACAATGACCATAGCTGTAGATTTCGACGGAACGATAGTCGAACACAAATACCCTGAGATTGGCGTGGAAAGACCTTTCGCCACGGACACGCTCAAGATGCTCATCAAGGACCGCCACAAGCTCATATTGTGGTCGGTGCGCGAGGGTCGTCTCCTCGACGAGGCCGTGGAGTGGTGCCGGCAGAGAGGTGTAGAGTTCTACGCCGTGAATCGCGACTATCCTGAAGAGAAACCTGAGAACAACCAACACTACAGCCGCAAACTGAACTCCATAGACATCTTCATAGACGACCGCAACATAGGCGGACTGCCCGACTGGGGCACCATATACCGCATGATATCGCACCACAAGAGCTGGAACGACATCGTGAACGAAGAGATACGCAATGCCACCATGGCACCATACGAAGAGGTGCACCCCAAAAAGAAACCCTGGTGGAAATTCTAAGACATAATCATTGTAAAAACTGCGAGGAGTAATGATACATATAAGCAATCTAAAGAAACAGTTCGGACAGACCGTAGCTTGCAACATCGAAGCCCTCACCGTCAACGACGGCGAGGTGGTAGGCCTCGTGGGAAACAACGGTGCAGGAAAGACCACCCTCTTCAGGATGCTGCTCGACCTGCTGAAACCCGACGAGGGAGAGGTGCTCATCGATGGCATCAACCCTGCGGAGAGTGAGGAGTGGAAAGACTTCACAGGAGCATACATAGACGACGGCTTCCTCATCGACTACCTCACCCCGGAAGAGTATTTCGCTTTCCTGGGAAAGATAAGCGGCATAGCACAGACCGATGTGAACACACGTCTGCAGCAGCTGGAGAGTCTGGCCTCCGGCGAGGTGCTGGGACAGAAAAAGCTGATACGCAACCTCTCGGCCGGCAACAAGCAGAAAGTGGGCATCATGGCGGCACTGCTCAGACAGCCAAGGCTCGTGGTGCTCGACGAACCCTTCAACTTCCTCGACCCCACAAGCCAGAACGTGCTGAAGCGCACGCTGAAGGAGTATGCCTCGACCACGGGAGCCACCATCATCGTCAGCAGCCACAACTTGCAGCACACTGTTGACATTTCCACACGCATAGTACTGCTGGAGAAAGGCATCGTCATACGCGACATGGCAAACAACGAGGCGTCTGCAAGCACAGAGCTCGCCGACTACTTCGGACAGTGAACAATATTTATATTTTTTATATATTCTATGGAAAAGCACGACTTTGTTACCATTGCAAACCTAACACGTGAGAAAATCCTGTACATGATAGCTATGGCACAGGAGTTTGAGCGCCATCCTAACCGTGAACTTCTTAAAGGCAGGGTTGTAGCCACGCTATTCTTCGAGCCAAGCACCCGCACACGCCTCTCGTTTGAGACGGCCGCCAACCGTCTGGGGGCCCGTGTCATTGGCTTTGCCGACCCTAAGGTGACCAGCGGCACAAAGGGCGAGACGCTGAAAGACACCATACTGATGGTGTCTAACTATGCCGACGTCATAGTAATGCGACATTTCATTGAGGGGGCGGCACAGTATGCCTCAGAGGTGTCGCCAGTACCCATCGTCAACGCCGGCGACGGAGCACACCAGCATCCGTCACAGTGCATGCTCGACCTGTATAGCATCTACAAGACGCAGGGCACGCTCGACAACCTTAATATATATATGGTGGGCGACCTGAAATACGGACGCACCGTGCACTCGCTGCTCATGGCCATGCGTCATTTCAACCCCACATTCCACTTCGTGGCACCCAAAGAGCTGGCCATGCCGAAGGAATACAAACTCTATTGTGACAGTCTGGGACTGCGCTACCAGGAACACACCGCCTTCAACGAGAAGGTGATACAGGACGCCGACATAGTTTACATGACACGCGTGCAGAAGGAGCGTTTCTCAGACCTCATGGAGTACGAGAGGGTGAAAAACGTCTACATCATGAACAATGACACCCTGCGCCTGGCAAAGCCCAACATGAAGATACTGCACCCACTGCCACGAGTAAACGAGATAGCATACGAGGTGGACGACAACCCACACGCCTACTACATACAGCAGGCGGCCAACGGCCTCTTCGCGCGTGAGGCAATCTTTGCCGACGTGCTTGGCATCTCGCTCGACGAGGTGAAGGCCGACAAAACCATCATAGAATAAAAAAAACGACTAATGACGTGATAACGCAATGACGGTATGACGTGATAACGAAAAAAACAGCCTTATGAACAAGAAAGAACGATTGGTAGCCGCCATTGAGCACGGCACCGTCATAGACCATATACCAGCAGCAAAGACCTATCAGGTGGCAAACCTCCTGGGGCTCTTCGACCTGAAGACTCCTGTCACCATCGGCATCAACTACCCTTCACAGAAGGTGGGAAACAAAGGCATCATAAAGGTGTCTGACAAGTTTTTCTCCGACGACGAGATCTCGCGTCTCTCCGTGGTGGCCCCCAAGGTCATCCTCAACATCATCCGCGACTATGAGGTGGTGGAGAAGAAGACGGTGGAGACACCAAGCGAGATACGCGGCATAGTGAAATGCAACAACCCAAAGTGCATCACCAACAACGAGCCCATGCCTACCCTCTTCCACGTGGAAGATGGCACGCTGACCTGCCATTACTGCGAGAAGGAGCAGGACATAAACAAGGTGGAGTTAGTATAGCTTCACCTTCACCGGCTTCATGCCCGGTGCCGTGGCTGTCAGCGTCACGGCTCCCGACTGGGGTGCAGGCCGTAGGATAGCGGTACACGTGCCGTTGAACAGGCGGCGCTTGTTGCCCACGGTGAGCTCTTCAGAGTTTATGTCGCCGTTTATCACGCCCACAATCTCTGCACTGCCATCCACACTGAAGGTGACTTCATCACTGGCCGTCTGTACACGACGGCCTTTTTTGTCCACTGCCACTATGCGTACGTGGATCAGCTGAGCCTCCGCCGCAGCACTCGTGATGTCGGGCTCGGCAGTCAGGCGCACGGCCTCGCCGGTGGTCTCTATCTTGTGGCGGGCCACTATCTTGCCACCGTTGCGTGCTATAGCCTCCAGACAGCCCGGCTCGTAGGTCACATTGTTCCACTGTATCTGGTTGCGCTTCTTCGTGTCACCTACAGGGTTCTCCTTCTTGCCCAGCGAACGGCCGTTCATCACCAGTTCCACCTCGTCGGCATTGGTATAGGTGTAGAGTGTGAGCTTCTTACCCTCCATGCGGTTCCAGTGGTCGCTCATGCCGTCGTTGCCGGTCTGCACTCCGTTCCACATCTGGTCGCCTTTCTTGTCTATGATGCCTATATGCACCAGAGGCTCATCGGGCACAAAGAAGCTCTTCATGAGGTAAGCCTTCGGTTTGGGCTCCAGGTCTATGTAGAACACTCCCTGGCTCCAGCCCTTGGCCGGCCAGCCCTGGCTCTCGCCCAGGTAGTCTATCACTCCCCAGTAGGCCAGTCCTATGACCTTGTCGCGGTCCATCTCGAAGAAGTTGGGTCCCATGGCGGCTATGGATGCCTCACTCTGGTAGAAGGTCATCCACGGGAAGCGTCTGCCGTCGCCGGGGAAATACATATAGCGGTAGTTGTATGCCTGCACATCTGTCAGCATGGCCAGGTCGCAAGGCAGCGAGTCGGTCTCCCAGTTGCGGTATCTGGGGTGCATAGCCACAGTGACAAGGCGTGTGCTGTCATAACGGCTCACGAGCGGACGCATCAGCCTGTACATTGTCACACCGTAGTCGTTGAACGGCATGTTCGGGTCCTGCTGCAACTCGTTGCCCAGACTCCACAGCACCACCGACGGCGAGTTTCTGTCACGCTTCACCCACTCTGTCACGTCGCTCTGCCACAGCTGCTCGAAAGGCACACGTCCTCCGGTGTGCTGGCGGGTCCACTTGTCGTAGAGCTCGTCGACGACGAGTATGCCGTACTTGTCGCAGAGTTCTATAAACTCGCGGCTGTAGGGGTTGTGGCTGGTGCGCACGTGGTTTATGCCGAATTGCTTCATCAGCTGCAGGCGCTTCTCTATGGCTCTCGGATAGGCTGCTGCTCCAAGGGCACCCAGGCTGTGGTGGTTGGCATAGCCTTTCAGCAGCACCTTCTTGCCGTTGAGCTTCAGACCGTAGCTGGGGCCTATCTCTATGGTGCGCAGTCCGAAGTGCTCCTCGTAGGTGTCGGCCACGGTACCGTCGGCGTGGCATAGCGTCACCTGTGCGGTGTAGAGGTTTGGCGTCTCTGTGTCCCACACCTGCGGGTTGGTTATCTCTATCTCCTTCAGCTTCTGCTCCACAGTCCTCGTGGGTGTGTTGCGGCGCAGCGTGTCTGTCAGCGTGGCCACACTCTGCCCCTGCGGGTCGAGTATGTTCACCCTTACAGGCATCTTCTTGTCGCGCCCCTTCGATGTTGCCTCCACCGTCATGCCGACAAAGCGGTTGTCGCGGGTGACGATGTGCAGCGGGTGGCGCTCCAAGTACACGTCTTTGTCGGTTGAAACGAGCCTCACACTGCGTATCAGTCCGCCGCCGGTGTACCAACGCGAGGCTTTCGAGTCGCGGGTGTCGGCCTTCACGGCTATCACATTCTCGTCGCGCCCGTAGCGCAGCTTGTCGGTGATGTCAATCTCAAAGCCCACATAGCCATAGTCCGTGCCGCCTATGCGCTCACCGTTCAGATAGACATCGGCAGTGTACATGATACCGCCGAAGTCGAGCAGTGTGCGCTTAAAGCGCAACGAGTCGGGCAGTGTCAGGTGCAGCCTGTACCACCCCTGCCCCATTTCCTTAAATCCGCGTGCCGACAGACGGCTCTTGATGTTTGCGGCGGCGTCGCTGTTGTCGGCCTTCTCGTCGGCAGCAGGAGTCACCCAGGGCTGCTCTATCTGGAAGTCGTGAGGCAGGTTCACCGTGCGCCACCCGCTGTCATCGGTGAGCAGCAGTTCTGCGCCGGAAACATCACCGGCATGAAAGAGCCAACCATAGTCCAAACTCTGTATCACCCGCGGCTGGGCGGAAAGCGCGGAGCAGAAAGCTACAGCGCTGAGAAAAGAAAAAAGACGTTTCATTGTGTTTTAGAGATTAGTTTTACCATGCAAAGGTAATATATTCTCTCCAAACGGCCAAATTATTCACACCATTTCACACATAAAAAGTCCCCCACCGACCATTGCGGTGGAGGACCTGCTCTAATAAAACATTCCTATTCTTTCCTATTTTCTTACTTCAGGCCACGGTTGTGCAGTGTGGCGTTAAGCAGGATGAGATATGTTCTGTACTGCTTGTCGCTGAGCACATAGTGCATGTAGCGTGTGTCCTTCTTCACTGCCTGGTCGACGAGTGTCTCGCGCTCTTCCTTGTCGGCGGTGGCGGCCATCATCATCTCCTGTGAGAACTGGCGGTGTATGTCCTCTACTGCCTCCATCTGGTCAAAGGTAAGTCCCAGTGTCACGGCCAGTTTACGCATATTGACCGTCATGTCGTAGGCCTCAACGCCTTTCACTGCGCTTGTGTTCTCATTCTCTGCGTAGCTCATGGTCATCATCATCATGGCAACTACCATCAAAACAATCTTTTTCATACTTTTTTTCCTTTCTTTCTTTACTCGGGGCTGCTTGCGTTATCCTTTTTGCTTGTGTTTTATGTTTGTTTATACTTTCTTTTTTTGGCTTGCAGCGCCCTACTTTAATAAATGTGTTATCCTTTGTCTCCAGGTTTTTTGTTCCTTTCGACGGTGCAAAGGTACGGTGTTTTTTCCATCTGTCAATAGTTTTTCCCCTATTGTGTGCGAAAACAGCCCTTTTGTTGACAGAGGTCAAAATAATCAGGGTAAAAGCCACTTCGCTCTTCCAGACCGTGATATTACGTTTCTTCTGAGAGAAGGAGAGGCCTGCCTTGATGGATTTTCTGCATCTACACCAGCGGACAGCAAAGCTTCAGATAGCATGAGAAAGTTGAATTAACTTAAAAAACGCAGTGGTTTGGCTGTAAAGTGGGAAAAACTTGCTAACTTTGCAAACAGTTTCACGACAAAAGGACAAGGGTATAGTTCCAAAACCGAACTAAAAAAAGGCTATAGTCCTATACCCGCACAAAAAGCGACAGAACCCCCTACAAAGGAATAACAAACAAAAGAAAAAGATATGAGAAAGACCCTATTATTTGCTGCTCTGTGCATGGCCATGGCAGCAGGAGCACAGAAGGATGGCGGCATCACAAATAAGATGCTCGGCGAGATGGAGAAAGAAAACAAGCTGGAGGCCCAGGACAAGGCGCTCATGAACGCCATTGCCGCCAACGCCATCGACGACCTGACGAAAAACCACAACAATGCCGGACCCGTGGACACACATTTCAGCATTGAGACAAAACGGCAGTCCATCACCGACCAGAAGCAGAGTGGACGCTGCTGGATGTTCTCGGGCATGAACGTGCTGCGCGGCGACTACTTGCTGCGCACAGACAGCATAGGCGTGGAGCTGTCGCAGGCATACCTGTTCTTCTACGACCAGCTGGAGAAGGCCAACCTGATGCTGCAGGGCTGCATAGACAACGCCCAGAAGCCCATCGACGACCAGCGCGTGCAGTTCTTCTTCCACTACCCCATCAACGACGGCGGCACCTTCTGCGGTGTGGCCGACCTGGCCGACAAGTACGGACTGGTGCCGCGCGAGGCCATGCCCGAGACGTTCTCGAGCGACAACACGTCGAAGGCCCGCCAGCTCATAGCCTCGAAGCTGCGTGAGTTTGGCCTGCAGCTGCGCGAGATGGTGCAGAAAGGCAAGAAAGCCGGCTCGATAGAGAAAGCCAAGACGCGCATGCTCAGCCAGATATACCACACCCTGCAGTACACCATAGGCGAACCGCCACAGAAGTTCACCTACACCTTCCGCTCGACAAAGGGCAACGCCGTGGGCGAGGCAAAGGAGTACACACCAGAGTCCTTCTACAAGCAGATAGTGGGAAAGAAGCTAAACGGCACATTCATCATGGTGATGAACGACCCGCGCCGCCCCTACTACAAGACCTACGAGGTGGAGCTGGACCGCCACACCTACGACGGCCACAACTGGAAATACGTCAACCTGCCCATGGACGACATAGAAGCCATGGCCATAGCCACGCTGAAAGCAGGCCACAAGCTATACTCGTCGTACGACGTGGGCAAGCAGCTGGACCGCAAGCGCGGATATTGCGACACCGAGAACTTCGACTACGGCTCGCTCTTCAACACCACGTTCGGCATGTCGAAGGCTGAGCGCATCAGCACCTTCGACAGCGGCTCCACCCACGCCATGACCCTCTGCGCCGTAGACCTCGACAAGAAAGGCAAGGCCACAAAATGGAAGGTGGAGAACTCATGGGGTGCCGACTGGGGCCAGAAAGGCTGCCTCATCATGACCGACCGCTGGTTCCGCGAATACATGTTCCGTCTGGTGGTGCCCAACGAGTATGTCCCCGCCAAGGTGATGCAGGCCTGGCAGACCGAGCCCATCATGGTGATGCCCGAGGACCCGCTGTTCCTGCCCGACGAGAGTGAGGAGTGAGAAGGGTGGAGTGAGAAGTGAGAAATGTCTTCCGACCTACACTACTTGCTTGGCCTCATCAGTGAGGGAGAGCACCAGCAGCAAGACTTCAAATATCGCGTAGAAGACGCGGTGAAGCTGGCCCGCTCGGTATCGGCCTTTGCCAATACCGATGGCGGGCGCCTGCTTATAGGTGTGAGGGACGACGGCTACCTCTCAGGGGTGCGGTCAGAGGAAGAGATATTCATGATGCACCAGGCTGCCTACCGCTACTGCAAGCCGGAGCCGAGCATAAAGTTTGACACCTACCACGTGGCGCCGGCACCAGACATGCCCAACAGCACTCGCCACACAGCGCCATCAGCACACCACGCTCCCGCCCCTGCCCACCACTCCATACGCACCATAGTCATTGCCACCGTGCCACGCTCAGAGCACCGCCCGGTGTATGCCATCGACGGCGACGGACAGCGGCGTGCCTATATCCGCATAGCCGACGAGAACATCCTTGCCTCGCCCGTCCATCTGGCCATCTGGCGCGAGGAGCAGCGTCTGCAGGGCACCTCTTTCACCTATGGCGACAGCGAGCGGAAGCTGATGTCGGTCATGGGCTCCGAACAGCGGCAGACGCTCAACCAGCTGGTGAAGCGCAGCCGTCTGCCGCGCCCACACGCCATCGCCCTGCTGGCACGCCTCATCCGCTTCGGCCTTGTGCAGATGAAGCACGAAAACCAGCAGTTCCTATTTTCTCTGGTGGAGTAACCCCATCTGACCGAACAGACGGGAAAAGATAAAAAGCGAGACGGCCAAAGGTTTTCTGGAAAACTTTTGGCCGTTTCGAGGAAAATGATTAATTTTGTCACTGCAAATCGTAAAACGTAAATTCGCAAATCGCAAATCATTTCGATGGGAATATTCATAAACAAGGGGAACGAGGGATTCCGCCAGATTCGCAACAGTGAATACGTGGACAAGTCGGGGCTGATAGCCGTGGTGAACAAGACGCTCTTCACTGAGAAGAAACTAAGTTGTGTGACGCGTTGCCGCCGCTTCGGCAAGTCGATGGCCGCAAAGATGCTGGCCGCCTACTACGACCATTCGTGCGACTCGCGTAGTCTCTTCGCCGACCTGCAGATAGCCAGCGACCCCACGTTTGAGCAGCATCTGAACAAGTACCCAGTCATATATGTGGATATGACCATGTTCATCACCCGCTTCAACGACGAAGACATCGTAATGCATATTCAAAACGAGGTGAAGGCCGACCTCGCAGAGGCATACCCGCAGGTGCCTTTGAAAGAGACAGACGACCTGATGGGCAGCATCATGCGCATAGCTGCCGCCACCGGCGAGCGCTTCGTGTTCATCATCGACGAATGGGATGCCATCTGCCGCGAGTTCAGCGATAAGCCTGAGGTGATGGACAAGTACGTAAATCTGCTGCGCGGCATGTTCAAGGATGTGTCCGCCGTAGATACTTTCGCCGCTGTCTATATGACTGGCATCCTGCCTATCAAAAAGTATAATACACAGTCGGCACTGAACAATTTTCAGGAATACTCCATGATAACGCCGCGCAAGATGGCCCAATACTTCGGATTCACAAAAGATGAGGTGAGAGGGCTTGCCACCAAACACGGTATGGACTTTGACGAGCTGGAAAAATGGTACGATGGATACCAAATAGGCACAGAGCCCTCAATGTTCAACCCCAACTCAGTGATGCAGGCCATTGACAACGGGCGCTGCGAGAGTTTCTGGGCCAGTACGGGAGCCTTTGATTCTGTCTCTGACTACATAGAGCGCAACTTCGACGGGCTGAAGGACGACATCCTGGATGTGCTTGCCGGCGGACGGGTGAAGGTGAACACTACCAAGTTCCGCAACGACCTGTCGGACATACGCAGCCGCGATGACGTGCTCACCGTCCTTATACACTTAGGCTATCTCTCTTTTGACTGGCAAGAGCGCGAGTGCTACCTACCCAACTATGAGGTGTCCGAAGAACTGGCAAATGCAGTGGAGGAGTCGTCATGGACAATCATTGCCCGTGCCTTGCAGCAGTCGGAACGGTTGCTCACGGCCACTCTTCGCGGCGACGCCGACACTGTGGCAAGACTGGTGGAGGCCGCCCATGACAGCGAGGCCAGCATCTACAAGTACAACGACGAGAACACACTCTCATGCATCATCAGCATAGCCTATTATTATGCCCACGGAGATTATGTCTTCCACCGCGATCTGCCCACAGGAAAGGGCTATGCCGACCTCGTGCTGTTGCCACGCAAGAACGTCAACAAGCCCGCCATCGTCATTGAGTTGAAGAGCAGCAAGACCGCCAGCAAGGCCATAGAGCAGATAAAAGCCCGCCATTACACAGACAAGATTGTCGAATACACCAGAGACATACTCCTCGTCGGCATCAACTATGACGCAGACACGAAGCAACACACTTGCATCATTGAGCGGTGGGAGAAATAACGTAAGTAAAATAAGTGTTTATGGCTATTTTCAAATACAAACTAGGATATGATAAAAGAAGAAAGAGAACTCCAGTTTAGAGAATACATGAATACTTGCACTTGCAGAAGTAAAAATGAGTATATCGGTTTAGGTAACCCATACGCCAAAATACTCCTGATAGGTCAAGAGCCTGCTCAGAGCGGGAATGCAGACGAGCACATCAAAAAGAATATTGATGACATTTCGGCATGTCTGAATAATGGAGATTTACATTTATTGTATCGTCAAAGTCGCTTCTACGAAGACAGAAAGGACAAGAACGGCAACCGCATCCTAAACAGGACTTGGAACGCTTATCAAAAGTTGATTGACAACATTCGTCCCGAAGGAAAGAAATGTATGGACCCAGAGAATACTGACTTTTGTATGGACGCATTTACCACAGAGCTCAATAACACCGTCAGTCTGCGACAAGCACAAGCCCATGACAGAAAACTCCGAATAGAAACATTAAAAAAATCAGAATTCATTAAAGGATTCCCTGTCATCATTCTTGCTTGTGGCCCATATATCCACAACATTGAAGGCGACTGGCAAATTGATAATACTTTCGATGTCACCTTTGATTTACCTGACGGCAAACATGAATATTCAAGAGGAATGTGCTTTTACACACATCATAGCCCCGACCGCAGGCGCCTTGTAATACATACCAGACAATTAAGCCAACATAGCGATGAGCTACTAAGTGGCATGGCAAAAGTAATTAAAGACCATTTTTACGAAATCGGAGAGTCCTTCGAGGCAATCTGTTATTGATAACACTTCCACATGATGAATCTGAAGGCGTTTTAACCGAATTTCAAGGTGCTTCCAACGAGGATGAACTTCATCAGATGTTCAGAGAACGTGCTTTCCTGTTACTTTAGTTCTTCGCGCAACATATCCATGACGTAGACGGCACTTTGATAATATAGGCCGGTGGTGGGACGCTCCACCTTCTCGAAAGTGTGCGAACTGTAGACAGCATCCATGGCCTGTTCCATCGTGAGGTCACGCTCGTCCATTAGCATGACAATAAGCTCGTTCGTCAGACACTCAATCTGGAACTGCCGATCTTGTTCTTCCCTCGTATTCATTCGGTCTCAATTTTATGGAGTAAACGGATGGCCCGCTCGGTTCCGAAGAAATACTGGAACGTGGGGCGGATGAATGACAGCTGCCGGATGAGTTCGTCCATGGCGATGTACTGCAACTGGTAGCGGCTGATTTGCAACCCAACCTTGTCATCGGCTATCGGGCCATAGACGATGTCATAGTCGTGGGCAGGCGTGAGGGTTCGGTTGCTGCGGTTCATCAAGATAAATTCAGCCCACTCTTTGCTATCGCCCTCGAATACTTTCACTTTCAGGCCCGAAGGTTTGAAGAGAACGTTATCGTCAAACTGGTAGGTGGTCAGCGTAGCCTCGCCCGATTCCTCGCGATCCACCGTCCGCTCAGCCATCATCTGAGCCTGACTACGGTCTGCACTCAGGTAGAAGCCTTGGCCGAAATCCTTGCCGCGCCGTCCGCACTTCAGGTCAATATAGTCGATGCTCATGTTCGAGCCATGGTAAAGTTTCATAGCGCCAATGCCCCTCCGTGGCGGTTGCAAATGACGGTGATGTCCTCCACGGCATCCTCGATGGACTGTGTGTGCTCCACGCCATAGTGCTTGGTCAAGAACTCCAGCCCCTTGTACTGGCGCAGATACTGGTATGCCTTAGCGTTGGTCAGCGAAAACTGCCGGGCGAATGCGCCAATGACACACACCAGATATTCAATAATGTTTGACTGCTCTTTCGTCATGGCTATATCATTTTTACGCTGCAAAATTACACATTTTTTTTGATATTCTACAAACAAAGACGAACAAATTTCAGACTGCCAGCAAAACTGACGAGTAGAACCGCTCAGGTGCCATAGTTGTGACAAAAAGCGGGACGGCTAAAGGTTTTCTGGAAAACTTTTGGCCGTTTCGGGGATTCTCGCAATAATAAAGGCAAGAGAACACTCAATATAAGAAACTTATATGGCAGAAAACGGAATAAGCCCGATGCCATCCGAAAGTTCTTCGTCGAGCGAAGAACTTTCAGATAGTCGGAATTTAATATCTGCCAAATCTGTATGTCAGTCCAATTTGAAGATTCAAATGGTAATAATAACTTATCAATGTGCCGCTTGAAGTGCTAAACCATCTTACGT
>Ga0310694_10004139_pt1 | contig 14081 bp, 6 predicted proteins | sample 174DNAGHGhighgp2_FD_203884 | JGI IMG/M metagenome (GOLD analysis project Ga0310694, IMG submission 203884) | Sheep rumen microbial communities from Palmerston North, Manawatu-Wanganui, New Zealand - 1742 DNA GHGhigh gp2 (v2) (version 2) | ecosystem: Host-associated > Mammals > Digestive system >... | reverse complement strand
TCCATCGATGTGCTGATTGTCGATGACATCCAGGAGTGGATGAACTCCCCCAAGACGCTTGACACGTTCTTCCATATCTTCAACCATCTGTTCCGTATGGGACGCCAGATCATTCTGGCATCCGACAGACCCCCTGTGGACCTTCAGGGAATGAAGGATCGTCTGCTCACCCGTTTCGCCTGTGGACTGATTGCCGAACTGGAGAAACCGAATGTGCAACTTTGTAAAGATATTCTCAATGCCAAGTGCCGTCGCGACGGTCTGAAGATTCCTGCCGATGTTATCCAGTATATCGCTGAGACGGCTAATGGTAGTGTGCGTGACCTGGAGGGTGTGGTGAATTCGTTGATGGCTTATTCCATCGTCTATAATACGAATGTCGATATGCGTCTGGCCGAGCGCATCATCAAGCGTGCCGTCAAGGTAGATAACCATCCGCTCACTATCGACGAGATTCTCGAGAAGGTATGTCGCCACTACAATGTCGAGCAGCGTCAGGTGTTCAGCAAGAGCCGCAAGCGCGACTATGTGCAGGTGCGTCAGGTGTCGATGTATCTGGCTCAGAAATATACGAAGATGCCTGCCGGTCGCATCGGACAGCTCATTGGCAACCGCGACCACTCGACGGTCATCCACAGCTGCAACGCCATCGAGCAGCGCCTGAAAGTGGATATGGCTTTCCAGGCAGAACTCTCCAGCATCGAGAATTCCTTCAAACTAAAAAAGTAAAATTATTTCCCTTTCTTAGTAATATGGTTTAACAAGGTATTTGTTTCCCCTCCTGAGTAGGAGGGGTTAGGGGTGGTCTGATCGGCCTCAAACACCTACTGTTAATATTAATAAAATTTAAGGGGGTAAATGGCTTCGCCTCACTTTTTAAGAAGCTTTTTACCTTATATTTGTATATTTCGCTTCGTTTTTACACATATTTGTTTAATTTGTGTTAAATATAGGCAATATATCGGTGAAACCCTTTGTGGTTTGATATAAATTCCTTAACTTTGCGTTATGGTTATGAAACAAAATATACGACATATTGCATTTTGGCGCGTTTGGACAATAGCTTTGCTATTGGCTCTGACTGCGCAACAGTCCTTGAAAGCCCAGTCACCTTTAGGTGAAGAGGCGAAACAGCCACGAATAGCATTGCGCACCAATTTGCTTTACGATGCGACACTGTCGCCGAACCTTGGTGTCGATGTCCGGGTGGATTCAGCCTGGACGGTTGGTCTGTTGGTGGGCATCAATGCCTGGGACATCAACAAGGCCGAGAACAAGAAGTGGCGTCATGCGCTTTTTTCTTTTCGCGCGCGTAACTATCTGAAGCATAGTGCCTTCCATAAGAACTATCTTGAGGGCGACCTTATTTATAGTCACTATAATGTGGGTAACACCAAGATTCCCTTTGGTCTTTATTCGGCCGTCAAGAATCGTCGTCTGCAAGGTGACCTCATCGCCCTCGGAGGCAAATACGGTTATTCCTGGATCATGGCTCGCGACTGGCGCATCGAGGCTGAGGCCGGCGTTGCTGTCGGTTATGCCTGGTTCAAGGAATACGACTGTCCGCACTGCGGCACCTTCCTCGGCAATGGTGACCGCATCTTCCTCCTGCCCCAGTTAGGCATCAACGTGGTATATATCATCAATTGAACAAAATAATAACAAATAAAACTTTCGAAAGTATGAAGAATCGTTTCAGGTTAGCTATGTTGAGTGCGACGGCACTCATGAGCGCAGTGATACTCTCAGGGTGTTCTTCAAGTAGTGAGGAGGTGGTTGACAATCCCAACTACGATCCTGTTAATAAGACGGTGAAAGCTACGCTGTCTTTGAACATCGATCCAGATAACAGTGCTACTACGCGTCAGCCGTATGAGATCACGCAGGCATCCGGCTCCTTCCGGGGGATGATGAACCTGTACCTCTATTCTGCTGCATCGCCCATCAGTGGCAGTACCTCGCTGACAGGCTGTATGCAGTTGGACGGTATCAGCAGCGACGAGTTGTCTGAGTCCCAGAGCAGTAAGGTCTATACCAATCGGGACGTGGCGGTCGGTACCAGGAACTTCCTCTTCATCGGAAAGGCCTTTGCGACCACCTCTGCCGACAAGTTGAAGAATGGTTTTACCGAGGCGAATATCTCTGCCTCTGCCAGCAATCCTTCACAGATCACGATCTCGCCTGTCAGTATTCTTCAGAAGCCGGGAGGCACCATGCCGAAGGAATGGGCTCTGCCGGCTCTGGCGTTGGAGACTTATGTGGATGGCATCGCCACGGCTCCAGGCTGGTCTACTGCCACCAATCCACAACTGCAGAATGCCTATGCTAGTTATCATTCCGGTGATAACCATGCAGGTTCGGCAAGTGCTGTCCTGGCTGCAGCGCAGGCTCTTTATGACTTCGTCTATCCTTTGAGTTCTACCGACGATGTGGCGAAGAACATCATCGCCGCCATCACCACAGACAAATATATATCCACCTCGGGCTCGGGTAGTAGTCTGACCCTGTCATGGAAGTCTGGCACAGACATCGACGCATCGTTCCCGGCAAATGTTAACCTGCCGGATGGTGCCGCCCAGTACAGATGGAACAAGGCCACCCAGTCTATCGAATATCTGACCGCTCCTGTGCTTGATGCTTCGACAGGTGCCACGGTCGAGAAATTCATCTATCCCAATGAACTCTATTACCTGACCAGTACGTCTCTGAAGGCCACTTCTTCTGATGCCATCTGGCCCAATACTGTTGCAGAATGGCGCTCAACGACATGGTCGGGCTGGTCAGACGTGGTCGGAACCGACACCAGGAACATCGCCCTCGTCAACAATATCCAGTATGGTACTGCCATGCTGGCCACTCAGGTGAGGTGTGTTCCGGACAACAACGTGCTCTATGACAATGCCATAGGCGTTCAGGGAGCAGCCAAAAACAATGCGATTCCTTATAAGGACGGCGCTTTCCCCCTGACGGGTGTCATCGTCGGCTGTCAGCCCTCTCAGGTAGGCTGGGATTTCCTGCCTACGGCCTCGGCCACCTTCGACAGGAATCTCTATGATGGTAACATGACCAACAATATTGCGGCTGATAATAAACCCGAATACAGTTATCCTAACTATACGCTGGTGTTCGACAACTATGTTGCGGGTGAAGAACAGAAGAACGTCAATATCTGTCTGGAGTTCCTCAACAATTCTGGTTACGATTTCTATGGCAAGAACGGTATCGTCCTGAAAGGTCAGAAGTTCTACCTGATTGCCACCCTGGATGTGGATGGCAGTGAGGGCAGTCTTGACTTCTCCGAAGAAGACACTTTCTTCCCCAGTACCGTCAAGCGCATCTTCGTGCAGGACTTTGTGACCACGGCGAAGCTGACCCTGACGGCAGGCAGTGCTGACGGCTCGAAACCCGGCGGCTTGTCTGATGCTGAAGTTACCGTGCCCGACCTGGTCATCTCCACTCAGGCCTTAGGCTTGTCTGTCGATCTGAAATGGAAACCGGGACTGTCGTTTACTGTCCATATATAAAAATAAGGTATAGCACGAGAATCCATGATGAAGTGGTGTAACATAGCCGGACTGGTTTTGGTGATGGCATTGGCCGTTGCCTTCCATGGTTGTTCGGTCATCGATGAAGACCTGAGCGACTGCGGTGATGAGCTGCGTCTGGACTATGACATGCACTTGGTGACCAACCTGAACATCGAGTTGGAGACCCAGCTTGATCCGAAGGATGACGCCACCCTCTTTAAGAACTTGCGTGATTATCTCTCGGCGATCTTCGTCGATTTCGCCCACGATGTCGATATCTCCCTCTATGATGTGCAGGGCGACTCCGCCCGTCTCCACCATGAGAAGATCATCATGGACGCCAACCAGATGTTCTGTACACTCTATGTGCCCAGACGGGATTACATGCATACGGCAGTGGCAAACCTGGAGAAGAACGGTGTGACCGTGCTGGAGAGCGACGACTATTGCCATAAGGCTGTGCTTCGTCAGTCTCAGGGTGAGACAATCCAACCCCACAAGACCGGCCTCTTCACTGCCCGTGAGCTGATCAACATGATTGAGGAGGGTAACCAGATAATCACCGTGCGCCTTTTCATGGCCAATTGTGCCGCAGCCCTCGTGCTCGACACCAGTGCTGCTTCGCTGAAGGACCTGAAAGTCCTCAGCACAGGCTTTGCCTCACGGTTCAACGTGGCAGACAGCAGCTATGTCTTTGCCGCTAACCCCCAGAAGATTCTGACCGATAAGATTGAGACCGGCAAGTCCAACCAGCAGTGCTTCTGCACCGTGAACTTCCCCTCGCGCTTAGCCGATGATACTTCTGCCGACACCCGTACAGTCATCGTGACCACCCAGCCGTTTGACTCCAAACAGGCTAAAAAGGCCTTGTGGCAGTTCCTGGTCTATGCGACCCTTCAGGATGGTACGGTGGTCGAGAGTGCCCTTAGTGTCAAGATTCCCCTGCATGCCGGAGAGTTCAAAATCATCCGTGGTGAGGTGCAGCCTGACGGTGCCGTGATGTGTGAGGATGCCTCTGTGGGCATTAGTGTGACATTGAATTGGAAAGAAGGTAATGAACATGAGATACCTCTTTAATATAATAGGACTGATGATGGCTGTGGCGTTCCTGACGGGATGCGCTGCTGACCGCGACGACTCGACAGTGACTGTTGCTACTGACGAGCCCGTCACGATGAGCCTGGCCTTCGCTGTGCCTGAGGCCTCCATGACCCGTACCCGTCAGGCTGACAGTGTCGTCCAGACGGTGCCTGCCTTCTACCGTGGTTTGCAGGATGTGCAGATTGTCCCCTTCATTGGTGACAAGCCTAATGCCTCTGCTGTACTCAACGGCGGTGAGAACGGTCGTATCAAGGGTAAGCCCAATGCCACCACCGAGGCCGCCTACTATTATTACGAGAAATTCACGTTCCCGATAGGCACCAACTCCGTACTCTTCTATGGCCGGGGTGCTTATACCGTGGCTGCCAACGACGCTCCCATCCCGGAGAAGGCCAGACCGCGTTACTATGGCTCGACAAAGGCGAAGTTCTCTGCTTACTGGAATAAGTCGGTTATCTCGTTCAGTCCTGTACGTATCTTTACCGAAGAGGAGGCCGACGCGAAAGCTGTCGCTCTGGCAGAGTATATGACGAAGATTGCGAAGACAGACGGCTGGGCCGCATCCAAAGACGCGAAGTTAGAGGCACTCTATAAGAACCTCATGAGTCTGAACAGTAAAGGTCAGTATCCCGTCATTGCCGGCTCGTCGGCCAATATCTTGTCATTCGTCAGGAACCTATATGAGGAAGCTGGCAAATATGAGACCGATCAGGCCAAGTCCACAGCCGATGCCATCCGGGCCAATATCGAGTCGGGTGCCGACATCACCGACGGTGAGGTGAGAGCCCTGAAATCCCGTCTGGCAGGCTATCCCGCCAATATCGGTCTTCCCGACGGTACTGCCGCCATGCAGTGGGATATCACGGAAGGGAAGTTCGTCCAGCAGATCAAGCCCACCTCCTACGAGGTCGCCATCACCAGTATTGACCGTTTCGCCTATCCGGCAGAACTCTACTATTTCGTAGAGAGTGATGTCGCCACCTCGAGTGATGAGGTGAGTAAGGGGGTATATGAGAATGCCACCGACTGGGGTACCCTGGTTAAGAACCACTATAAGATCGAGCCTGTCAAGGATGACACGAAGGCCATTGCCATCAAAGACCCGATACACTATGGCGTGGCACAGCTGAGCGTCCAACTCAACAAAACGAAGGAAACGCTGTTGGATGCCAATGAGAAAGAAGTGAATGTGGCAGACAAAACCACCGGTACGCCCCTGTTCCCCCTGACAGCCATTATCATCGGCGGACAGTATCCCGTCGGCTACGACTTCCGACCTGTAGGCACTGAGGAAGATACGGAAGAAGACATGCTCTTCGTCTATGACTCGGAGGTCAGGACCAACAAGAAGTCGGACACCCACGACTATTACTACCTGAACAGTAAGGAGGATGTGGGAACCACCAACACCCTGGTCCTGCAGTCGTTTGAGAGTGAAAAGGATGTGACGATTGTCCTGGAGTTCGAGAACAAGAGCGGACAGTCGTTCATGGGTTACGACGGTGTCATCTACCCTGACACGAAGTTTTACCTGATGGGTAAGATCAAGCCCGCCAATGCCCAGTTGATAGATAAAGAGCAAGCCCAGGAAATCGTGGAAGACTTGAAGAAGCGGGTCTTCACCCAGGGTTATGTGACGAAGGTCGAGGTGAACATCTCGTCGCTGAAGAAGGCCTTCAACGTGATGCCCGACCTGTTGTCACCACGTTTAGAGATTGGTGTGGAGCTGGTGCCTGAATGGTACGCCTTACAGCCCACCGTATTGGAATTAATGCAATAAACGAGAATGAGATGAAACAGTTCAGAAGACATATCACCATCTTGACCGGCATCCTGTTGATGCTGCTGACCCTCTGTGTCAGCTGCAGCAGTCAGGATGAAGCCCAGGAGACCGTGTCTAAGCTGAACATCCATATCTACGGTCCTGGGGATATGAATTCTACCCGTGCCGATGCCGAGGGGGTGGGCACACCGATTAATCCCCTGAAGGAAGAACAGCAGGTGAAATTCTTACAGCTGTGGGTCTATAACAACGCTGACTCCTATCTCTTGGGCAGTCTGGAACTGTCAGGTACCGATCTGGATAACCTGAATAACAATAAGGAAGATACTTATAGCATCGACCTGCCATCAGCCTTCGCCAACAGGGGTAATCCCGTCGTTGATGTCTATATCCTGGCTAATGTGAGGGCAAAGAACTGTGGCGTTGAGAAAGGACCTTTGAGCAGTCTCGAGAAGTTGGAAGATCTGACCATCGATCAGGCTTATTTCCGTCCTTCAGTTGGAGTTCCCGCCGAAGGCCTTCCAATGTCGGGCGTGTTGCGTAATCAGAATCTCATCCAGAAGAATGATGTGTTCCACCTCAATGATGCCAAAATCCAATTGGAGCGTGCTGTCTCAAAAATCAGGTTCGTATTCTCTTCATTAAAAGGAGAGAAGGATATTTATATAGATAAAATCACGCTCGACCAACAGGTGCTGAATCAGGAAGAGTATATGTTCCTCACTGACGCCCCCTATCATGTGGGCAATGAATATACTAAGGAAAGCATCGAGTTGTACAAGGATGGATCCCTGTCTCCTTCTGCGGTAGTCCAGTGTGAGGATCCTACGGCATACGCCTTCAAGAGTAGTATGGATGTAAGTGATTATGTTAAAATGATAGAGGAAGACGTGGAGGTAGGCAAAAATCTGACCAAGCTTCCCTTGCTCTATTTGCGCGAAAGCGATAAGAAACTGAAGGGAAAGATTCATTTCCATCTCTATGACGGGAATGAGAAGAAGGAGATTACCGCTCCCTTCTCGATGGTCAGCGGTGACTTTCGGCGCAACCAGACGTGGATTGTCTATGCCTACTATATTGGTTCTACAAAGGTCAACGTCAGCACCGTGCAGGTCACGGACTGGCAGGAAGGAGAGCCCTTAGAGGGGCAGGAAACGCATAATTGGTAGGGAGAATTAAATAATTAGAAGATTATAAAATGATATGAGATATAAGTACTGGATATTCCTGTTGGCGGTCTTGTTACTCGCTGCCTGTTCTGGAGATGGAGACTCCGGACAGCCGGGTGGCGTGCCCGATATACCTAGCCCAACACCCGGGAATCCCGACAATCCCAGCAAGCCCGATGTGACGGATAGTCCGTTGCAGCTTATCAGCCTGACCAGGGCAGCCCTCCCAGGAGGTGTCCATATGGCGGGAGATGACACAAAGGGTAACGAGAAAGAGTTGTCGCCCATCCAGATTTTCCTGACAGGTGAAACCGGCAACAATAAGAGAGAGGGTCAGATCATTTATGATGAGGATACGAAGAAGTGGACTTCTTCCATCGGTGTGAAGGATGACCCCACCTGCCTCTATGGCTTTGCGCCGGCAACGGTCGCTTCCTGTACCATCAACCCGCTTGACGGTAAGACCAGCTATTTGGATGGTGCCAAGCTCACCCTGTCAAATATCAATTCCGTCACGGGTGATGATCTCTGTGCGATTGTGGGTGTACAGCATAGCGAGAATGCCATCACGAACCCAGACTGGACGACGGCAGACGGATTCCTCGGCGTCTTCAGCTTTAATAAGAAGTCGAACAATTACATCAGCCTCCTCCTCGACCACCTCTACGGACGTATCGACTTCAAATTCTATGTCGGAGAGGAATACAGTCAGTGGCGCATCATCAAGGTCAAGAAGGTGGAACTCCTCTCCAAGACGAAAGTGACAGGCCTGACGGTGAACTTGAAAGCCAACAAGGGAAATCATCCCATTGCCGATGACGGCATCAAATATGAGTATTCGACAGTCGCGGCTGGTGTCACGGGTGTCCTATATGACAGCAGCACAGATACTGATACCAACGGCAAGCAGCTCCAGACCGTTAATGGGGATGCTGTGGTGATCCCCGGCTTCTTCGCGCCGGTCTCGAAAGAGGTCTCCGGTCTGTCACTGGTTTGTACTTACGATGTCTATACTATAGTTAATAATAGAATAGGTACGCGCGTGAGAGAGAACTGTACGGCGACCAACAAACTCCAGCTCATCCCCAATGTCCAGCGTGGAAAGGTATGGACTGTCAACCTGACGGTAGAACCCACCTACCTCTACCAGCTCTCGGATGACGAACTCGACAACCCCACTATAATAGTGAGCAGTCAAAATTGAAGATAGATATGCGATATATGATACATAGAACAATGAAACGGACGACATGGATGCGATTGCTGCTGATGGTGGTAATCCTCAATGCCCCATGTTCAATGTTCAATGTCTTTGCTCAGATCAACATTGCCGGTAGCGTCTATGGTGGTGGTAATGCCGGTGACACGGAAGGTAATACCAAGGTCACCATTTTTGAAGGTGACATCAACGAAGTCTATGGTGGTGCCCGTATGGCTGACGTCAAGGGAAATGCTTTCGTCCATATCGACGGTGAACATGCCTCCTCCTATGTTGTGATCAACAAAGTGTATGGCGGTAATGATATTGCAGGAACCATCGGCTCACCCAATCTGACAGAGAATCCGGTTAAGAAATTGCCTATGGAACTGACCGAGGCTGTTGAAAACAGTGTCACTAAAGACTGGGATGCCTTTGTCCGCATTTCCACCAAAACCAAGACCACGACCACAGGTGAAGGCGAGAATGCCGTCACTACGACAGAAGAGGCCGCTGATGCCAAAGAGATTTATATCGGTCAGCTCTTCGCAGGTGGTAACGGAGAATATTATTATAAGGATGATGGTGATAACCATTACATTTATAAGACTGAGAAAGACTGCGATGATGGCAAGGAGCCTATTGCCTCCAATATCACTGGCTTTTCTCAGCCCAAGTTGGCTATGACCTACTTAGAGTTGCTTGGCGGTTCTATTGTCTATGCCTATGGCGGCGGTAACAATGCCACGGTAACGAAGAGTACGGTTATTTGTGTGGATAACCCCAGTAAGGTGGTCAATAGTATCAAAGACCTGAAAAATCCGAATGCTGACGAAACTACTGGTGAACTGTTGACCACAGAGCGCTTCCGTGACAAGATGGGGATCAATACGGGACTGTCTTATCCGGGTAGTGCTGAATTCCAGATCGGACGTCTCTTCGGTGGTAACAATGTGGCTGCAATGGCCATCCGCCCGACTTGGAACTTGAAGAACGGCAAGATCCGAAACCTCTACTCTGGCGGTAACCGTGGTGACATGACAAGTAAAGAAGGCTTGCTTCTTGAAATCCCCACCACCTCTACCATCATCGTCGACAATGTCTACGGCGGCTGCCGTATGGCCGATGTTCATCCGCTGGACGGCGATGTTGAGGTAAAATCCGAAGATGTCCAGCTGACAGAAACAGACGAAAGTGGTCAACCGAAATATAAGTTCCCTGCCGGTTTGGCAGCCCGTGTGCTTGTTCGTGGCGGAGATGTCAACAATGTCTATGGTGGCAACGACATCACTGGCAAGGTTTATGGTGGTAATGCTGTCGGTGTCTATACTGATGTCCGTGGCGATGTCTATGGAGGCGGTAATGGTGCCTATCCATATACGGACAATCCGGCTCTTGAGGGTGATGATATCTATGGCGACCTCTATTACAATCCTGCGAAGGTGATTCCCGGTAATCCGACAGCTTCTTCTGTTGAGGCCCTCAATGCCTTCCGGCCCAATGCCGAACAGGTGTCTGTCCGTCTTTATGGAACACCTGACAATCCTACCATCATCGGCGGTGCTGTATATGTGGGTGGTAATTCAGCTACCCTTAAGCCCAAGGATACCGAGGGAAACTATATGGCACATGTTAAGATTGGTTCCTATGTTATTGCTGATCGCGTGTTCCTTGGCAACAATGGCGCAGAAATGACGAAATACAATCCTAAAAAAACTGATGATAATAACACTTTGGTTGAACGCGAAGGTGTGCTGAGAACATATCAAACGGAAGTCTCTGGAAAACCTTTTAACTCTATGGATCTCACCAAGGAAGCCGTATTTGCTGAATACATGGACGGTGTGACGATGGACATCAAGCCTCAGGTGGTTTTCGATAGTAAAACTAATGGCGACCCGGATAATTACCAACCCTACACCTCCTCTTTCGGCTCGTTCTACTGTGGCGGTAATGTAGGTAGTGTGAGGACTGATGGTGTAAACAACATCAACTTTAACCATAAGGTCATCATCTTTGAAAAGTTGGTGGGTGGCTGTAACAATGCATATGTGGCTAAGACCGACTATAATGCTCCCTATGACGGTGGAATTATCCCTGTTAAAGGTAAAACGACCGGCTTGACCCTTAACCTCTCAGGACTGAAGCTTCAGCCTAAACGTTGGAAAGTGGAAAGGGTTGAGGGGGATTACAAAACCAAGAAGACCGATGCTAATGGTAACTATATTTATGTACTGGAGAATGGTGACCGCCAGTTGGAGTGGAACATCATCAGTGCAGAAACACGTGAGGAAATAGATCCAGTCATTGAAGGAACAGCTGCCGATACCGACCGTCGTCTGTTGGGTGGCAACATCTATGGCGGGTGCTATACCAGCGGCCATGTGGAGGGTGATGTTGTCATCAATATCGATGAGTCGCTGGTGGAGCGCGATAAGGTCTTCGACGTAGCTTCCAATGAGGGAGATATCCTGTACGAGAATCCATTGAGCATGGATCCAGAAAATGAGGATCCGAAGAACATACCTTATTATATTACAAAAAGAAATACCGGTGTCATCCTCTCTGAGCAGGGCATGGATGTGCTTGGCTCTGCCCTCAACGTCTTCGGTGGTGGTTATGGTAAGGACTCGGAAATCTGGGGCAGCACCACCGTCAACTTAAACAATGGCTATGTCTTCCAGATCTTCGGTGGTGGTGAGGCCGGTGCCATCGGTAGGGGTACTCGTGACGACAAAGGCAACCTCAGCTATGATAAGAATAAGGATGGCAAGGTTGATGAGAATGACTATGATGTTGCTTACAGCACCTATATCAACCTTAAGGGTGATGCCAGCCTTCCCGGTGTGGCACGTGGAGCAGCAGGAGACGACCCAGATAACATGGCCGAGTGTGAGTTTATCTATGGCGGTGCTTTCGAGGGCCAGATTTGCGGCGACACTCATATCTACCTTGGCAATGGTCGTATTTTCAACTCTTTCGCAGGCAGCTGTAATGCCGATATCTTAGGCCATACGGAAACCTATATCGGTCGTATGGTGAAGACGTCGCTGAAGGACCGCATTGGCGCACTGGCCAAGGCTAATCAGTTGAATAAGGAGGAAAACTACGATTCTGGTTTCCCATGGGTTCGCGACCATCTGTATGGAGGTAACGACTTGGGCGGCAGCATTTTAGGAAACGAAGATTTCAATGTTCTCAAAAACCGCATCCGTATGCAAGCTGACCTCGATTACATGACCAAGCCCAGACATGCTGCGGCTTATATGGAGTACACACAGGGTAGGGTGAGGAACATCCTTGGCGGCTGTTTCGGTGATTATGACTATAATGATGACGCATATAAGTCTCGTATCGCTAACAAGCCCTTCCAGCACAATTCTTTTGTCAACTTCAGACCTACCTCGAACCCCATTAATTCGGTAGAGAAAGTCTTCGGCGCTGGTGAAGGTTACTCGGGCGATCGTGACGGCGATAAGTTGCAGGAGCACAGCTATGTGCTGATCGATATCCCCGAGGGCGTTTCGAATTTCGCTTATACAGAGGTCTTCGGTGCAGGTGCCTACAATGGTCTTGGCATGAGGAATTTTGTAGAACCCGATGCTAATGTGTCTGTCCTCAACGAGGTGTCTGCCATCATCGACCTGATGCACGGTCAGGTGGGTGCAGCCTACGGTGGCAGCTACGAGGAGGGCGTCACCCGCCGTACCGTTGTCAATGTGCCGGAAGTATCCACCATTAAGATTGGCAGTATCTTTGCCGGAGCCTACGGTAATGACATCTATCTGCCTTGTGATGTCTATGATGCCAACGTCAACTATCTGAGTAATAGCGAAGATGCGTACCTGATATACGATCCGAAAAGAAAAGATGAAAATACCGGTGCTGAACTGGGTAGCCCGTTGATGAAAGGTGCCATCTATGGTGGTAACAACGATGCCCGTCGCACGCTTTATGGCAAGGTTAATATTAATGTGCCTGTCAGGCAGAAACATTATCAGTATAATATGACCACTGCCACGGTTTATGGTGCTGGCTGTGGTTCCAGTACTTGGAATGAATACACCGAGGTCAATCTGAAAGCCGGTGCCAGCGTCTATGAGGTCTATGGCGGTGGTGAGGCCGGAGGCGTGATGAGTGCTGAGAGTGTGCAGACATACATCAATCAGAATCCTTATAATATAGAGGCTGATGCGTGGAAAGCAGCGTGGACATTAGGTGGGGGATACGATCCAGAGTCGTTATCCACTGGCTATGTTAACAATGTTTACACCAACTTGGACAACCCGCTGGCACGCTTGGCTGAGGTAGATGATCGTGAAAACATTGCTACCACTGACAAGGCTCATTATCAGAAGTACAATACCAACGTCATCATCCACAAAGGTGCGTATGTCGGTAACTATGCTTACGGTGGTGGTCTTGGTAAGGAAGGTGATGCCTTTGTGGGAAGCGGCGACGTTTACGGTACCACCTATATCGCCCTCCTTGGTGGTACAGTAAATAAGGATATTTATGCTGCGGGCACCTTGGGTAGGGTCTATAACATCTTTGGTGCCGACTTCATCGCCAGTGCTAATGCTTTTATTGCTGGTGGTACGCTGCGTAATGTCTTCGGTGGTGGCTGGAAGGGTGACGTGGGCCATCATAATGAGACAACGAATGATACCGCTGGCGATATCCTCGGCGAGACCCATGTGATTATTGGTATCCGTGAGGATCAGACCAACAAACCTGCCGACTACGGCTTCTTCAATGGCGTGCCTGCCGTTCAGCGTAATGCCTACGGTGGCGGTGAGGGCGGTGCTGTCTATGGTTCTACCTACCTCACCATCAACAATGGTTACGTCGGTTATGTCCATCTGAATGCGGATGAGAAACAGGACGAACAAGGAAAGAAAGTCGTCACGACGGAACTGACCAAGGAACGTTATGAGGCCAAGATTGACGACGAGACATACTTCGATGAGCAAGGTAAGTGGGCGGGAGCTAACCGCCTGAAAGACAGCGGCAACGCCTTTGGTGGCGGTTACGACGTCAAGAGTAGTGTGGACTCCACGCATGTCACGATGTGGGGCGGTACTGTCCGCAACAGCCTCGTCGGTGGCGGTGAGATTGCCACTATCGGCCGTGGTGCCATTGAAGCGAGCGGTCCTTCGAATGTCGTTCGTACCTTAAAAGGCATTTACAAGGCAGGTAAGACCAACGTCACGATGTACAATGGTCATGTGCTTCGCAACGTCTTCGGTGGCGGTAAGGGTTACAACATCTTCGGCTACGGTCAGCAGGGTACGCTCTATATG
>Ga0310694_10004137_pt1 | contig 14083 bp, 13 predicted proteins | sample 174DNAGHGhighgp2_FD_203884 | JGI IMG/M metagenome (GOLD analysis project Ga0310694, IMG submission 203884) | Sheep rumen microbial communities from Palmerston North, Manawatu-Wanganui, New Zealand - 1742 DNA GHGhigh gp2 (v2) (version 2) | ecosystem: Host-associated > Mammals > Digestive system... | reverse complement strand
CGTTGCGTTCGATCCAGTTGGGGCGCGTGCCACGCATGAAGCCCACCGAGATCCAGTTGTTGGAGTAGGTCAATGCCGTGCGCAGCGTCATCGACTGCCCGTGTCCTCCTGAACGGGGGTTGTAGACCTCATTGTTCCAGACGATGTTGGGCGGTCCTGCCGGACGCGTGTCGCAGGGTGTGAGCTGACCGACCTCAATGGCCTGGGAATATACAAACGGTTTTACCGTCGAACCAATCTGGCGACGACCTGTTGACACCATGTCATACTTGAAGAAGCGGAAATTGGGACCGCCGACGTAGGCCTTGACAAAGCCGGTGACAGGATCCATCGACATCATTGCGCAACGCAGGAAAGACTTGGTGTAGAGCAACGAGTCGAGGGGCGACATCTGGGCGTCAAAGCCACCGTCGTAGTTGAACAGATGCATCTGCACAGGCTTCTTGAAGTTGTCCATGATCTCGGCATCGCTCATTCCCGATTCCTTGAGCACGCGATAGCGCTCGCTGTGTCGTATAGCGGCATTGATGAGGGCCTGCTTGCCGGCGCTGGAGAGCTCCTCGCGATTGTTGGTGTAAGGGTTCTTGGTACCGCCTCGCTCCCGCAAGAATGCCGGTTGCAGGGTCTTGCTCATGTGCTTGTGTACGGCCTCCTCGGCATATTCCTGCATGCGAGAATCGATTGTGGTGTAAATCTTCAGTCCATCTGTATAGATGTCATAATGTGAGCCATCGGGCTTGGTGTTCTTGTTGCACCATCCGAACAAGGGGTTGGTCTCCCAAGCCACCGAGTCGTCGATGAATGCCTGCTGATTCCACGAGGGATAGTCCTTGCGCTGGGGTTTCTTGGCCGACATGACGCGCCGCAGTTCCTCGCGGAAATAAGGTGCTGGTCCATCGTTGTGGTCAAGTTTCTTGAAATGGAGTTCCAGCGGCAAGGTCTTGAGCTGCTCACACTCGGCCTCGCTCAGGTAGCCAGCCTTGACCATCTGCTCAAAGACCACGTTGCGGCGCTGCCGTGTCCTCTCGGTAAACCTCACGGGGTTGTAATAGGACGGGTTCTTGCACATACCCACCAGTGTGGCGGCCTCCTGGATGTTCAGGTCCTTGGGGTCCTTGTTGAAATAGACCTCCGAGGCCATCTTGATGCCCACGGCATTGTTGAGGAAGTCAAACTGGTTGAAGTACATCTTGATGATCTCATCCTTGGTGTAATAGCGCTCGAGCTTGATGGCGATGACCCACTCGACAGGTTTCTTCAACGCGCGTTCAAAGATGTTGTGAGACTCGGGCGAGTACAACTGCTTGGCCAGCTGCTGGGTGATGGTACTGCCACCACCGGCGCTCTTTTGCCCCATGATGATGCGCTTGATGATGGCACGTCCAATCGCCTTGACGTCCACACCCGAGTGGTCGTCAAAACGCGAGTCCTCGGTAGCGATCAACGCATCGGTCAAGTGAGGCGACATGTCGTCGAAGTCCACATAGATGCGGTTGCTGCGGCTGCGATAATATCGTCCCATCTCCACACCATCGGCACTGTAGATTGTCGAGGCGAACTTGTCGGTGGGATTTTTCAGCTGGTCGATGGGCGGCATGTAGCCAATCACACCATTGTAAATCAGCACGAACAACAGCACCAGCAAGCCCACAAAGATGGCAAAGCACGTCCACATCTTCCTGACAATGCTGCGACGCCTGTTTTTCTTCTTTCCAGTAGTCTTTTCACTCATATCTTGTTTCTGTTATTTACTTTAATATATTGACATCCAGCCCATTGAAATCTCCAACGAGCCAGCAAGTCCTGTTACAACCTGCAAATTTAATGATATTTTTTAGTTTTTCGCTCCTCCTCCATCAGTTTTTAATCGGCTCAAAGGCATAAAAAGGTCATAAAAATGGTGCTTCACATGCGATGGAGACAAAAAACCGTCGGTTGCCGGCCATCTATTCGTGACAAAGTAGTACTTTTGCAGCCATGCAATACGTCGGCGAACTGATATCGATTGGTGTGGCCTTCTCATGGACAGCGACAGCCCTGTTGAGTGAGTATGGCAGTAAGCGTCTGGGCAACCTGACGCTGAACTTGATGCGCATGGTCATCACGCTTGCCTTCTCGGCAATCCTGTTCCGGGTGATGACAGGTTCATTCCTGCCCGCCCAAGCCAGCACCGAGGCCTACCTGTGGATGATGTTGTCGGGGCTGGTGGGTTATGTCATCGGAGACTTCTGCCTGTTCCAGTGTTACATCATCATCGGTTCCAAGTTCGGACAGCTGTTCATGACGCTGGCACCCATCGCCGCCGCCATCACCGCCTGGTTCACCCTGGGTCAAGAGATACGCCCCCAGGCCATGCTGGCGATGCTCGTCACGCTCGCCGGCATCGCCATCAGTGTGCTGGGCCGCGGCGACGGTCACAAGCTGTCGCTGAAGCTGCCGCTGGGCGGTGTGCTGTTTGCCATCGGCGCTGCCGTGTGTCAAGGTGTGGGCCTGGTGTTGAGCAAGATCGGCATGAACCATTACGAGGCATCACTCACGACCGATGTCCAGGAGTGGATGCTGCCGTTCCACGCCAATTACTTCCGCTGTGTGGCCGGTGTCATCGGCTTCACCGTGTTGATGGCATTGCGTGACGGTTTCGCCCCGTTGGGCAAGGGTGTGAGAGACCGCAAGGGCGTGATCACGGCCGTGTTGACAACCATCTTTGGCCCCTTTGTGGGCGTAGGTTGCTCACTGCTCGCCGTTCAATACACCGCTGCCGGCATCGCCAGCACGTTGATGGCCTTGACGCCGATCATCATCATCCTGCCCGCATGGTGGCTGTTCAAGCAGCCCATCACAACCAAGAGTCTGATTGGCGCCTTGATCTCGGTCATCGGTGTGTCACTCTTTTTCCTGTTATGAATTCAAGTATCAGACAACAGCATCCAGCCTTCCAAACGGAAAGCCGGATGCCTGATGATAGAGTTCTAAAAAGGTTGCGCGTTAAGCTGCTTCCTTGGTTCTGGGTGGGAACTTCTCGTTGATTTCTTCAGGAGTCACTTCAAACATAGGCACTAATGTACCAGACTTCGCGCCTGTGAGTATCATGCGGAAGCCTTTACCCTCGTCCGAGCATGCCTGCATGAAGTCCTTCATGTCAGGTTCATCAATGAATGTAGACTTCATGGACTCGGCAATACTGGGTATTAATGCCTGCATGAACTCATTCCCCAAATCCATCTCACTCTCATCGGATGTGCAGTCAATCTGGAGATAATTATCAACCACCTTGATGTCGGTCATCTGAATCCCATTACCCAAATCCTGGGGCAGCTCGCCCTTAAACTCAGAGATGTAGTCATTCAGCGTAGGGTCTGAACAGCTGGAAACAGCTGCCAGAAGCAACAAGAGTAAACTCAAAAAAGACATTTTTTTCATAAGCACTATACCCTAAAATTCCGTGTCGGGCGCAACTTCTAAAAGTTAAAGAATTTGGAAATTTGCGCAAATATAGTGATTATTTTTGAAATTCTTCACCAGAATGAATAAAAAATTTCAAGTTTTTGCCTTTCGGGAGCAGATTCCGCATGATGAACAGAATTGGTGGGGAATATCCTCGTGGTGACACGGGAGGTCAGACACCTGCGAGCAGTAATCGCTTGAATGCAGTGAAGCCATTGGGCATCTTCTTGACATGCATGTCGCCACCCAGGAACCTGACGAGCTGACCGGGCAGGGGAACCGCCTGTCCAGTGATGCCCTCCATGAGCGACTTGAGTTTAGCCGGATGGGCCGTCGCCAGGACGACGCCCGTCTCACCAGGCCTGAGGTCCTCGCCCATGGCACGATAGGCAACCGCTGTGTGGGGGTCGAGCAGATAAGCCTCCTCGTCGATGGTCTTCCTGATGGTTTGGATAATCTGATTATCATCGTAGCTGTAGGCATGGATGTGGTTGCAGATGTTCTCATGAGACCCCAACAGGTCCACGATGCGTCCAAAGTTGTTAGGGCATCCCGCATCGAGTGCCGGTGCGATGCTGTACTGGGTGGGTTTGGGCGTGAACTCGCCCGTCTTGACGTAGTTGTAGAAAATGTTGTTCTGATTCTCAACACTGACAAAACGCTTCACCGGCAAGCCCATGGCCTGAGCCATGAGTCCGCTGGTCAGATTACCCAGATTGGAACAGGGCACAGCAAACACGAGCTTGCTTGTGTCCTGCTGCTGGCGTGCCAGCTGGGCGTAAGCCCAGAAATAATAAACCATCTGAGGCACAATGCGGGCATAGTTGATGGACATGGCACTGGTGAGGCGCATGGCACGATTGAGATCAGCATCCATGAAGGCTTGCTCGACCAGCGACTTGCAATCGTCGAACGAGCCATTGACCTCGACCGCCGTCACATTGCCGCCAAGCGAGGTGAATTGAGCCCGCTGGATGGCGCTCACCGCCCCACGGGGGTAGAGCACATAGACATTGACACCCGGCATCCTCCAGAAGCTGTTGGCCACTGCGCTGCCCGTGTCGCCGCTGGTGGGCACGAGCACATTGAGCGTGCTCCACTCGGGGTGACACCTGCGATAGTAGTCGAGCAGTCGTGCCATGAAACGCGTTCCCACGTCCTTGAAGGCCATCGTGGGCCCATGGAAGAGTTCGAGCACATAGTTGCCGCTCGGCATCTTAACCAGCGGCATGTCAAAGTTGAAGGCTTCAAAGACGATATCGTGCAGCACATCGGCCGGTACCTCCCCATTGAGGACAAATGAGGTGATGGCATAGGCCATCTCCTGTAACGTCATCGCACTCAAGTTGCGCACGACGGCCTTGGGCAGTCGAGGCAGCTTCTCGGGCATGTACAGCCCACCATCAGGAGCGAGCCCCTTGGTGACAGCCTGCTCCAGCGTAGCCTTGTGTTGACGGTTATTGGTACTGTAATAAGGCATCAGAATAAAGTCTTGATCACGCTGTTAACTATCGATGATGACCGTTCCAGGAGCACTGGGATTGAAGGTGTTCTTGACCCAGACTGGAATATGCTTCATGGCGACGGGGGCGATTGTGGGGGGATAGATGACCTTGGCGCCAGCGTCACACATCTGCTGGGCCTGGGCATAGGTCATCGTGGGAATGACCGTGGCATCGGGATGGGTGCGCGGATCGGCAGTCATGAAACCGTCCACGTCGGTCCAGATTTCCAGGGCCTCGGCACCAAGCAATGTGGCAAGGATGGAAGCGGTATAGTCGCTGCCTCCCCTCCCCAGGTTGGTCACATCGCCAGTGTCCTTGTCGCGAGAAATGAACCCCTGGGCCACATGCACGCCCTCGTCCAGCTGAGCGAAGTCGGCCTTGACGAGGCGTTCGGTCTCTTCCCAATCGAGAACCCGTGCCGATGGTCCATCGGTCACCGTGCGCATGTAGTTGAGCGAGAGATGGGGCACACCATCGTCAAACATGCCCGTCACAATGGCCGATGACAGGATTTCACCATGGGCGACAATGGCGTCGCACACCCGTTCAATCTCGTCGATGGGCATGTGGGGATTGGTGGCCAGGGCCAGGTAATAGGGCTTGAGGCTCTCGTCGATGAAGCGGTCGATGGTCGCATGGATCTCGTCACGCATCGAGTCGATGACGACGGCACTGGCAGCGTCGTGATGGCGCTTGCGAGCCGCCTCGAGCGTGTCCAGGCATGAGATGTCGCGCTGTTGCGCCTGTTCACACATCTCCAGCAGTTGATTGGTGAAACCGCCCATTGCCGACACGACCACGACGACAGGCTTGGATTGAGCATTGACGATATCCCTGAGATTGCGCAGACTCTCGATGGAACCCACCGAGGTCCCGCCAAATTTCATCACTTTCATTGCTATCAGTTATTGTGTTTATATATATAACGTGAAAAACGCCGATTTATTGGAGAAGCGCACAAATAATTATCCCTTACAAAACAAGGAAGAATCAAAGGTCCTTACACCCAACGCCTACGGTGATGGCCGAGAGAGGATTCACGCCCGCAAAACTGCCGGAAAACCTACTGAAGACCGCCATCCAAGGCCCATTCTGAGGGTTCTGCCGCGCGAAAAATCAAATAAAGTTTGCTTTTTATCTGGGCATACTCTATCTTTGCAAGCATGAATGACTGGGATCAGGACATCTACCACCTCAATGATGAGCAGCCGCAGCCCAAGCGAGGGTCACTGCTGGTGGCCAAGCCCACAGTGGGCGACTTTTTCTTCAAGAAGTCGCTCGTGCTCATCGTGGACCCCGATGAAGGCGAGGGCTCGATGGGCGTCGTGGTGAACCACTACACTGGTTACACCCTGCGCGACATCCTGCCCGACCTTGAGATGGTGGAGGAGATACCGCTGTTCCTTGGAGGCCCTGTGGGACCGCAGATGTTGTTCTACGTGCACACACTCGGGCCCGAAGTGGTCCCCGAAGCCATCGCCATGGGCGACGGCGTGTGGTTTGGCGGCGACTTTGAAGCCATCAAGCGTTACGTGGAGCTGGGTGCTCCTGTTGAGGGCCGCATCAAGTTTATCGTGGGCTACAGCGGCTGGGAGAAGGACCAGCTAGCCAGCGAGCTCAAGCGCCATGACTGGGCGGTGCTCATGGACAGCCGCCACGAGCTGCTCATGGGTGAGGGCGACGACGACCAGTGGCGGGATGCCGTGTCGCGTTTCGGCGACCGTTACCGCCTGTGGCTGAATCTCCCCAACGATCCGAGTTTCAATTAGAGTTTAACTAAGACTACGTTTCATCATACATTCATCAGTCAATGAGTCTGGTTATCGGCATAGACGTGGGTGGCAGCACCACCAAGATTGTGGGCCTGGAAAACGGCAGCTGCATCAAGTCTCCCATGAACATTACCGCCAACGACCCTATCACGTCGTTATTTGGCGCCTTTGGCAAATACCTGTATGACAACAATATCGCGCTCGACATGGTGGATCATGTCATGCTCACCGGTGTGGGAGCAAGCCGTGTGACCACCCCCATCTATGGTCTTCCCACCTCTCACGTCGATGAGTTTCAAGCCGACGGCATGGGAGCACGCTTTGCCAGCGGACTTGACCGCCTGATTGTTGTGTCGATGGGAACCGGCACGACGCTGGTGCGCGTCGATGGAGATGACATCAGCCACATCGGCGGCATCTCGATGGGCGGCGGCACCCTTCAAGGGCTGTCTCACCTGCTGCTCAAGACCACCGACATCGGTGAGGTGGTCGAGATGGCCACTCATGGTGACACCTCCCACGTCAACCTTCAAATCAAGGACATCAGCAATGGTGATATCGAGGGCCTGCCGATGCATGCCACAGCCTCGCTGTTCGGTAAAGCCATCGGTGGCAACGCCAACGATCAAGACATTGCCAAGGGCCTGATTTACATGGTACTGGAAACCATCGGCTCCTGTGCAGTGCTCTCTCAGGTCAATAGCGACTTCAAGGACTTTGTGCTCATCGGCAACCTGACCCGCCTGCCCGAATGCCGCATCGTCTTCCCGATGATGGATAACCTGTATGGCGTGCGATTTCACATTCCCGAACACGCTCGCTACTGCACCGCCCTTGGCGCGGCCTTGTCCTATTTCAAACCAATGCATCAACAAGAGTGAACCTCAGTTAATCATCTACCCATGGAACTGACTGTCGTCATCGTCAACTACCGCGTCAAGTACCTGCTTGAACAGACGCTGCGCTCGGTGGAGCAGGCCATGCAAGGCATGACCGGCGAGATTATCGTTGTTGATAATCTGTCGGGCGACGACAGCATCTCCTTCTCGCGCGAGCGTCATCCTCAAGTGACCTATATCGAGAATCAGGAGAACGTGGGATTCGCGCGCGCTAACAATCAAGCCATCATGCAAGCCCGCGGCGAGTACACGCTGATCCTCAACCCCGACACCATCATCACCCCTCGCTGCCTGCAAGAAGGCATCGCCTGGATGCGGACTCACCCCCGTTGCGGCGCCATCGGTGCTCGGATGATGGACGGCAACGGCGTGTTCCTGCCCGAGAGCAAGCGAGCATTCCCCACACCATGGGTGTCGTTTTGCAAGATCTTCGGCCTGTCCAAGCTGTTTCCCATGTCCCCGATGTTTGCCAAGTACCACTTGAGGTACCTGAGCGACCAGGAGCCGCAGTGCATCGACATCCTCTCGGGAGCCTACATGCTGTGCCGCACGAGCGTGCTGCAGCAGCTGGGAGGCTTTGACGAGGACTTCTTCATGTACGGCGAGGACATCGACTTGAGCTACCGCATCGTCAAGGCCGGCTACGAGAACTGGTTCCTGCCGACCCCGATGGTTCACTACAAGGGCGAGAGCACCCACAAGGACTCGATGCGCTATGTGAGGATCTTCTATGACGCGATGCTCATCTTCTACCGCAAGCATTTCCCGCGCTTCAACGTGCTCTTCTACCCTATTGTCAAGTTAGGAGTGCTGGTGCGCGCATCCCTGTCGATAGCCAAACGCCTGATCAAACGCATGTTGCCGCCCAAAGTCAAGGCAGCCAGCGACTCATGGCCGTGGGTTATCGTGAGCGACCATGCCGCCAATGTGGCCCATCGTGCTGACATCCACGCTTATCTCGAGGACATTCCCCCAACGGGGAATTACAATGTGCTCATCGATGACGGATGCCGCACCTGCAGCCAAGTGGTGGACTACATTAAGGCCCATGGCGGGAATGACCGTCTGGCATTTCACATCTTTGCCGACCGACACGGCATCATCATTTCACCTAAAATGTCATAATCATGGACACGTTGATGAAAAATCAGATGATCAAACTCAGGCCGTTAGAGCCGACAGACCTTGACACGCTGTATAATTGGGAGAACGACACGGCGCTGTGGGTAGTGAGCGACACCGTTGCCCCTTACTCCCGCGCCGCCCTGTGGCAGTATCTGGAAGCATACACGGGAGACATCTATGCCCAGCGCCAGTTGCGCCTGATGATCACACTCGCCAGCGATGACACGCCAGTGGGGACCATCGATTTCCTGAACTTCGACCCGCTGAACAACCGCGCCGAGCTGGGCTTGTTTGTTGATTTGAAGCACCGTGGCAAGGGCTTGGGCCGACAGGCACTGGAGTTGCTCACCGACTATGCTCGAGAGCATCTGGGCTTGCGCCAGCTATATGTGTATATTGCTCTTGACAACGAGGTGTGCCTGAACCTGTTTGACACCTTCGGCTACCGTCGTGTGGGCGTTATCAAGTCATGGGTGAAGCGTGGCAGGACTTACCGCGATGTGGCGCTGATGCAGATGATATTATAACACGATGATGATGGCACGTGACAACCGAATAGACTCGCTGAAGGGGCTGCTGATTATCCTGGTGGTCCTGGGGCACGTCATTACCACGCTGGATAATAACAACATCATCAATCACGCGGTGATGGGCGTCATCTATGTGTTTCACATGCCGTTGTTCATCCTCATCTCGGGTTACTTGACCAAGTCCCCGGCCCAGCAGACTCCTCGCGAGATGTGGCGCGGCGTGAAGAGCATCTTCATCACGCTGGTGGTCTTTCACCTGCTGAGCAGTATCCTCTCATCGACAGCCAGCACGCTGGCTTGGGCCGTGGCCTGCACCGACCCGTCGACCCCTGAGCCCACCGAGGCATGGACCAGCTACTTCGGTGCCCATTGCTTCAAGGCCTTGAAAAATTTCCCCTACGGCATCCTGTGGTACCTGATGAGCCTCATCTACTGGCGCGTGATGCTCTATTACACGCCCCAGTCGCTGTTGAAACGGCCGGCCTTATATCTGGTGATTGCGATCGTCGTGTCGCTGCTGTGCGGTCTCACCCACCTGGGCAAACTGCTGTCGTTGCAGCGCACCCTCAATTTCTACTTATTCTTCCTGCTGGGCTACTATTACAGGCAAGGCGCCCTGAACAGCCGCTGGTGGCATGCCAACATCTTGCATGGCGCCACGGCGGTGGTGTTGCTGCCGCTCATCTTTGTGCTCTACCCTCATTGCGGCAACGTGATGAACGGCGCCGACCACTATGACCTGGTGGGCCTGCCGCAGAAGGCGCTCATTCTGACCTGCTCTGTCGCGATGTCGCTGCTGGTGTTCAATCTTGTCAGGGACTTCAAGTGGCTGCGTCCCGTCGGCAGGGACAGTCTGTTCTATTACCTGTACCACTTCTACCTGATCAGCATCATCCTGGAGACGCTCGTCATGATTTTCCACTGGCCGACCACGCTGCCGTTTATCCTGCTGTACACAGCTGCCGTGATGGGTGTGCTGGCCCTCATGACCAAGGTGCCGTTGTTCTGGTGGCTGATGCGCCCGAGCTTTGGCTCGAGGGCTAAAGATTCCAAAGGTTAATTATATTGCGACAAAAAGAAAGAGGCTTCCCAAATGATCAGGAAACCTCAATCTGAAAAAACCTTTCTATTCACTTTCTTTATCTCATTTCATTCAACGGATTCTTGCCAAATCCTGTTTGTCGGGGTCAATGGCGACAATCTTACCTTGTGTATCAATCAGGAATGAATGGTAACCATCCTGGAGACGCCAGCTCTTGATGATATCTTCCTGCTCCTCGACCGATGTGCGGAACTGTGCCGAACGGTCAAGCTCATCAAGCTCCATAATGCTGTTAAAAACGCACTCGCTGCGATCCAGATTGACCGAGACGTGGGTATAGGCCACACCATCCTGACGCGAGAGACGGTCGTAACGCATATTCTCCAGCCGAGAAACGGCATCGGCCGATGACCAGAAGGTGAGCAGGATGTTCTCGCCACGATGCTGCTGAAGCGGCGACAGGCCGTTGTTGATGTCCAGCACAAGTGCCGGAGCCTTGTAACCGATGCGGCTATCGGCCGGTGCCGAATAATAGGCCGAGGTGAACAACGTGAGCAGTCCCACGACAGCAATCGCCAAAAACGTCTTATTCATTCATTCTCTGTTTCGTTATACATTCAGGTTGCCTCAGGCCAAGCCATGCCAGCCACCTTGTCGATCTAACACTTCCAATCTGGCCTTATCGGTTTCAATTGGGTCTGCAAAAGTAATCAAAAAAAGTTATTAACAAGTAAATAATGCCAAAAAAGTGCTGTTTTTTGGCCACAAGCGCCTGTTTTAGACCATCAATCCACAGGTTCCTTGTGTTCAGGAACCTGTGGATTGACGGTCAGGCCATCGTGTGGATCGCGTGATTGGCCGGTTAGAAGTTCACGCCATTTTCCTGCAGTTTAGCAAAGAAGACGAGGGCGTCCAGGGGAGAAAGTTTCTTGCCATTCTCGGTCACCCAGAACTTGGCGTTGCTATTCTTCAAGTCCTTGCTGCCGGCAGTGATCTGCATCTGCATGTTGTCAATCTTGCTCGTGCAATAGAAAGCCACGCGAGAATCGGCGAAGAGCGATTTCACATCAGCATTTCCCATCGTGGCGCTATTGTCAGATGTTGACGCCTTGGCATATAGCAGGTTATCCTTGAAGCCCAGGGTCACCTTAGGATCGGAAGGAGACTCTTGCGGCACGACAAACTCGTTGCCGTCGCGTGACACCACGTCGGCAAACGGGAGAATGCCGATGAGATCGGGCAACTGATTGGCCTTTCCACAGTTAACCGCCAGCATGCCATTGAACTTCCCCGACGAGAGGTCATCGGTGGCAACACCGGCAACAATCGGTCCATTGATCGACTTGAAGAGGTCGATGAGTCTGGCAAAGTCCGGGTCCTCCTGCGCTTGAGCTATAAACGGCTTCACCATGTCCATTTGGGCAATATTCTCGCCATTGATGCAGAAGCTGAAGATGACCGCATTGTCGGCATTGGGCATCATGGAGAACAGTGATGCATCAGGCTTGGCCGACACCTTGTCAAGCAGTTTCGCCATGTCGCTATTCTTGTCGTAGTTGTTCTCGCACCTGATGTTCCACTCGTTGTCGGCGAGGCTCAGATGATAGGCTGCGCTTTGGGCATCGGAGATGTCCAGCATTGACTTGATGAACATCAATCCCTCGCCTGAATAATACTGATCGATGTTCTTTGATACCAGCTTATTGATTCTCTTGCTGTCCACGAACACGTTCACGTCATCATCGGTACCTAACGCTTTGACAATCTCGTCCTTTGCTGTCATGTTGCTGGAGGGCGATGTCATAGCGATGACCCTGTCTGCCGCATTGTCGAGATTGGACATGGTTAAGCACATGACATCATCCTTGATTACAAAGACAAAGCCGTCGGCGTTCTTGCCTATCTTCATGCCGTCCTTCTCAGTAATTGAAGCATCACACTCATTCTTGAGGAAATTGATGAGCTTGTTGTGGTCATCAATGGGGATGAGTGCGACAAAGGACACGTCATCACCGCTGTCGCCAATCACCTTGTCGGTCACAAAGGCATAGGAGCAACTATTGAAATCAATGCCTGAGTTCTTCAACTTGGCAAACTCCTTTTCCATTGCCTCAACCTCGGAGGCGTCCTGTGCCATCAATTCCTTCAATTTGGGAGGCAGCGTCAGTTTATCGCCATTCACTTGAACGCCAGAGTGCTGGATGAGTTGCGCCACATCAGCCTTCACCACGACAACAGCGTCGGCGGGAATCTGTTCCTCAATCTGATTCTCAACATTGCTACATGAGGTGACCATCATGAGCACCGCTACCGAAAACAGAAAACATTTAATCAGTTTCATAGTCATACATTCATTTAGTGGATAATAAAACTTCTACATCAATTCAATATTTTGCAAAGTTACAGCATCAAAATGAGAGATACAATTATTTTGAGAAGAAAACATGCCGGGTGTCAATACTTTTTCGTTCCAGGCATCGGAGTAATTCAACAATTAAGCGTAACTTTGCAGCAAAAATAAATTTTCCTGCCAAGATTATGAATTATCAATTCCGTAGATTGTCGATGCTGCTCGCATGTCTGGTTCTTGCGTTAGCGGCATTCACGTCGTGTGAATGGGACACCAGTCCCGAGCCCGAACATCCCCTCTATGTCACCTACACCATCACGGCCGGCACCGTCCAATATGCTGGCCCCGAGCTGTTGCTGCCCGAAATTGAGGGATGGATCAAAGCCAACCAGATTGTGTATGACAAGGCCGTCAAATACAGCACTGGCGAGGCCTCAGAATTCACCAAGACCGATACCGAAGCCGCCACCAAATACGAGAACACCTTTGTTCCCAAGTTTAAAGCCTATCTCGATGAGCTGACCGGGAAGCTGGCCAGTGGCACCTATGGCGACAGCGTGACAGTAAACGCCACCTTCTACATCACAGCCTACCGCACCCAAGGTCAAGACGGTAGCCTGCGCTACGAGGAGTTCAATTATGTCTTCCCCACTGAATAACACCCGAGCATCAAATGGCAAAACTCAAGATCAGCAATGACTGGTGGACGGCCCCAGCCGAGGGTGAAGAAGGCCGGCTCGTCCTGGTCACGGGGCGCCGCGACATGGACAACGTGATTGCCACGGGTCTGTACCGTTATCGCATCGAGGTGACCTGGCCCTATGAGGGCGACGCTAAGGGCCTGCCGCCCTATAGCGACAGCAAGGTGATGGAAGAGGTCACCGATGCCCTCAACCAATGCTTTGACGACGACCCTGTGGCTGTGATGACAGGCATCTACACGGGCGACGGCCAGCGCAACTGGGTCTTCTACACGCGCTCGCTGCACATCTTCCAGCGCAAGTTCAACGAGGTGATGTCGCCCTTCCCTGCCCTGCCGCTCACGTTTGAGGCCGAAGAGGACCCCGACTGGCAGGAATACAGGGAGATGAGCCAGTGTGAGGTTGCCGACGGCGAGGAGTGAGGGCCGCTTTTTTTACAAGCGGATAGCTTGCAATACTGGACGGCACACACTCGACGGGAGGACAGGACGGCACACACTCGATGGGGGGCTGGACGGCACACACTCGACGGAGGGGACAGGATGGTGTCCTCGGGATTTAAGGGGCCAGGATGTAGTCGATGAGGGCGTTGACATCGGCGATGGTGATCTCACCATCTGAATTCACATCGACACACTCATCATACTTGCCAACCAGAATGAGGTGAATCAAGCAATTCACGTCGGCAATAGTGATTTCACCATCAGGGGATCCA
>Ga0310694_10004134_pt1 | contig 14087 bp, 10 predicted proteins | sample 174DNAGHGhighgp2_FD_203884 | JGI IMG/M metagenome (GOLD analysis project Ga0310694, IMG submission 203884) | Sheep rumen microbial communities from Palmerston North, Manawatu-Wanganui, New Zealand - 1742 DNA GHGhigh gp2 (v2) (version 2) | ecosystem: Host-associated > Mammals > Digestive system... | reverse complement strand
ATATACGGACCGGCAAAGCCGTCGTAGTCCTCGTCGCATCCCCAGTCAAAGAAGGCACGAATGCGTCCCATCAGTCCGCGGGCAGACTCGTTTTTGCCTGTGGCGGAAACGGAAAGCAGCTGCTCCCGTTTCTCAATGCTCAGGCGGGTAGCGACCTTCAGGTGAAGCTGATACTCTCCGTTATTGTCCTCGATCCAGAATTCGCCTTCCGGTTCGCCGGTAATGGAGCGCATCATGCTCAACATCTCTTCAGCCAGCAGGCGCAGATGCAAGGTGCTTTTCGGAGACAGGCCTTTATAGGCCGCCACCTTTTCCGCCTGCTGCAGCGCTGTTTCCATCTGTTTCCCTTTGCTGGAAACAATAATTACATCTGTTTTCATGATGTTATTCCCTTCACTTTTCGATATTGAGGATATCGGCAAAGCCGGTCACCTCAAATACTTCCTGCACGATCTCGTTCACATTCGTGACCTTCATGCCGCCCTTGGCGCTCATCGCCTTATGCGCGGAAAGCAGCACCCGCAGGCCGGCGGAAGAAATATAGTCCAGCTTGCTGAAGTCCAGCGTCAGGCTTTCCGCGCCGGTCAGGGACTGGTTCAGTTCCGCTTCCAGCTCCGGTGCGGTCATGGTATCCAGACGGCCTTCCAGCGCGATCTCCAGCGCAGTTCCGTTTGCTTTCTTATTGATTGTCATCATGGGTTCCTCCTCTGATCATCGGTTTTAAACCTTGTTTTCCCAGGTGATATCATATTGTACACATTTTGTCCAACAAATGTCCAGTTATTTTTTGTCCACGGACGCTTTATTTCCTGTTTTCCGACATGCGATCCAGATATGCTTCCCGCATATTGGCCCAGGAATAGGTGTTCATATACTCGCCCTGATACTCGTTGACGGCATCCACGTCCCCGCTGAAAAAACGCCAGGCGTCGCAGGAGATCTTCTCCGGGATGACCCGCAGGGTTCCCCGCTTCAGTTCAAAGATCCAGCCGATATGATAATCTTCCAACGTTTCCCGGAGGCTGCGGATAATCACGTCCAGCTGTTTCTGCATCGGACGGTCGTACATCCGGTCTTCCCACAGGATCGCAAAAGCCTCCGCCCGGGTTACGCTGCTGCCCTGCCGGTCGATCAGGTAGGCCAGCAGTTCCTTGCATTTTGCCTGGCGGAAGGTCACGGGATCTCCGTCCACAAACAGGTCGAAATTACCGAAGGTACGCGCCGTAATATGGGCTCCGCCCTGTTTTCCGGACAGGGCGTAGGCCACTTCGGCCGCCAGCTTTTCCCGGTTCACCGGCTTAAGCAGGTATCCTGTCGCATGGACCGCGAAAGCGTCCAGCGCATGTTCAGGAAAAGCAGTCAGGAAGATCACCGGCATATCCGGCCTCATTTTCCGGATCTCCCTCGCGAGGGTGATCCCGTCCATGTCCGGCATATTGACGTCCAGCACCGCCAGATCCGCGTGGTCGCTCTTCAGCCATTCCAGCGCGTCCAGCGGGCTGGTAAAGCCAAGGACCTCCGTAATCCGCGGCAGGGTCTGGCAGAAGGCCGCGGTATCCTCGACGATCAGCTGTTCGTCGTCCACACAGATGACTCTCATCAGGCTTTTCCTTCCTGAATTCGTTCGTTCAGTTCCGTTACGGGATCAGCAGCAGAAAACCCTGGGCCAGGGCTACGGCGCAGCATGCAGTCACAGCCACCGTCAGCAGACTCCTGCCCCGCCAGGCCAGCAGCACCGCCACCGCAACGCCGCACACCGCCGTGCGCAGGTCCCCGGTGGAATAAAACACGTCGGGAAAGGTCATCGCTCCCAGCACCGCATAGGGAATATAGGCCAGAAAAGAGCGGATGAACCGGCTTTTGATCTCCCGGCGAAAGACCGTCAGCGGCAGCATGCGGATCAGGTAGGTCACGCCGGCCGTCACAGCCAGATAAGGCAGAAAAACGCTCCACTTCATACGGCTTCCTCCTCTGCCGGGAACAACCAGGCCCCGGCAGCGGCCGCCAGCACGCCGCAGATGATGATCACAAACCCGGAAGAAACCTGATTCAGTCCGGGAATATAGTGGAAACAGAGGCTGAGCGCCACCGCGACGAGCACCACAAAACACACATGGCCGTTTTTGCGGGCCGGCGGCAGGATAATCGCCAGGAACATGCCGTAGATAGCGATGCCCAGGGCCGTGCGGACAAAGACCGGCAGGAGCGTCCCTGCTGCGGCGCCCAGGAAGGTGCCCAGCGACCAGCCGATCCACGGCGCCAGCATGAGCCCGTAAAGATAATACTTCCCGACCTTCCCCGGCTGGGAAGAGGAAACGGCAAAGATTTCGTCTGTATTGGCAAAGGAAAAGATCAGGCGCTGGAGCGTGCCCATACTGCCGTCCAGTTTCCGGCTGAGCGAAAGGCTCATCAGCGCGTAGCGCAGGTTAATGGTCAGCTGGGTCAGGGCCATTTCCGCCAGCGACGCGCCGCCGACCATCAGCGGAAGTGCGGCAATCTGGCCGGCGCTGGTCAGGTTGGTCATGGAAATCAGCACAGCCTGCAGAACGGTCAGCCCGTCCCCCACAGCCTTCATGCCGAAGGCGAAGGAAACGCTCAGATAGCCCAGCCCGATCGGGATCCCATGGCGGATCCCCTGCCGTAAGGCAGACTTCATGCATCCGCCTCCAGCCTGCGTACGCCGTCCTTTGTGACAACCGCGTAAAAATTCGGAACCCGGCCGCAGGATTCCCGGCCGAAGGTAATCGCAGCGCGCACTGCCGCTTCCGCCCGGTCTGCGTCCGCTTCACTGCGGGCATGCAGCACGCACAGCGGTGTATCGGCTTCCACCCGGTCGCCGATGCGCACCTGCAGCACAAAACCCACGGAATAATCCAGCTCGTCGTCAACCTTCATCCGGCCGGCGCCCATGGCCTGGGCTGCCAGGCCAAGCGCCATGGTATCCATCTTTGTGACCCAGCCGTTCACGCCGCAGACCACAGGGCGGATGACCTTCGCCCGGGGCAGGCGGGTCACGTCGTCGCAAACGGAGGGATCGCCGCCCTGGGCCGCGATCATCTGCTTCAGTTTTGCCAGGCCCGCACCGCTGCCGATGGCCTGTTTCATCATCTGCTGCCCGGCTTCCGGCGTTTCCACCCTCCCGGCCAGGTGCAGCATAAAACCACCGAGGGTCAGGGAAACTTCCAGCAGATCCCCGCCGGCCCGGCCGGACAGGATATCTATGGCTTCTTTCACTTCAAGCGCGTTGCCCACATGGGTGCCCAAAGGCTGGTCCATGCCGCTGACCAGAGCGACGATGGGTTTGCCGACCAGCACGCCGACCCGCACCATGTTCTCCGCCAGTCTCAGGCTGTCTTCCAGGGTATGCATAATCGCGCCGGAGCCTGTCTTCACGTCCAGAACGATGGCGTCGCTGCCGGCGGCCAGTTTTTTACTCAGGATTGAGGAAACGATCAGGGGCAGGGAGTCCACCGTGGAAGTCACGTCCCGCAGGCTGTAGAGGGTCTTGTCCGCCGGAGCAAGCTTTCCGGTCTGGCCCACAACGGCCACGCCGATCTCCTTCACCTGGCGGATGAAGTCTTCCACGCTCAGGGCAACGCTCATCCCGGGAATTGACTCCAGCTTGTCCAGCGTGCCGCCGGTATGGCCCAAACCCCGGCCGCTCATCTTGGCCACCGGTGCGCCGCAGGCGGCCACCAGAGGCGCCAGCACCAGCGTGGTCGTATCTCCCACGCCGCCGGTGGAATGTTTGTCCACCTTGATCCCGGGGATCGCGGAAAGGTCGGCGATGTCGCCGGAATCACGCATGGCCAGGGTCAGATCCGTGGTTTCCCGGTCGGTCATGCCATTGAGCCGGATAGCCATCAGCAGTGCAGACAGCTGGTAATCCGGCACGGATTTCTCCGCGGCGGCATTGGCAAAGAAGGCGATCTCCTCCTTTGTCAGTTCCTGTCCGAACTTCTTTTTTTCAATGATCTCCAGCATAGTCATGCAATCATCTCCCTATTAAACAAGCCGATATCCTGCCCGGATATCGGCCGTCATGCCCATCTTCGGGCTGTTTTGCTCTATTACCCAAATCAAAGAGTTGGACAATTACTCATGTGATCGCCGTCATCCATCATTGCTGCGCTTCGCTTGCAACAATGGACGGCTGTAACATGGTAATTGTTACCCAAATCAAAGAGTTGGACAATTACTCATCTTCGTCTTCCTCGGGCAGATCCGCATTATGGAACACGTTCTGCACATCGTCGTTCTCTTCGAGCAGGTCCAGCATCTTCTGGATCTTCAGGACGGTGTCCGGATCGGTCACCGCGACGGTGTTCTGCGGGATCTTCGCCACTTCGGCGGACAGGAAGGTCATACCCTGCTTTTCCAGGTTTTCCCGGACCGTGCTGAAGTCGTTGGGGGCGGTGTAGATCTCGAACACATCCTCATCTACTTTGACGTCCTCAGCACCGGCGTCCAGAGCGGTCATCATCATCTCGTCCTCATCGCTGCCGGGCTCCCGTTCCACGACCAGCACACCGCGCTCGTCAAACATGAAGCCGACAGAACCGGTGGTGCCCAGGTTTCCGCCGTACTTGGCGAAGCAGTGACGTACGTCGCTGGCGGTACGGTTGCGGTTGTCGGAAATACAGTCCACAATCACCGCCACACCGCCGGGGGCGTAGCCTTCGTAGGTGATTTCTTCGTAGACAACGTTGCTCAGTTCACCGCTGGCCTTTTTGATGGAACGCTGAATATTATCATTCGGCATGTTGTTGGCCTTGGCCTTGGCGATGATATCCCGCAGCTTACCGTTGGACTCCGGATTGGCGCCGCCTTCACGGACGGCGATGGCGATCTCGCGGCCGATCTTGGTGAATACAGCGCCGCGCTGCGCATCAGCCTTGCCTTTTTTAGCCTGAATGTTATGCCACTTGGAATGCCCGGACATCGAATCCCTCCTAGAAATGTGTAAGGTATATGAAAAATATGGTACATTATAGCACTGGAAATCAACGCAAGTCAAGGAAAAACGGCTCTCTGCCGATGCAGAGAGCCGTTTGAAAGATGCATTATTCGCCTTTTTCCAGCGCCAGGGTCCGGGTGGTCAGGTCGCAGACTTCTGCAGGTCCGAAGTACTGGATCGCACCGGGATAGGTAAAGCAGGTCTTTTCGGCCCACTCTTCGCGATGCGCCTCAAAATACTTGAAGGGCGCTCCGTCCAGTTCCACCAGCGCCTTGCGGATGACGGGCTTGTCTTCGCCGTTGCGCCGTTCCATGTTCATCATCTTGGTGATGGGCATACCGCCGGCGACCCACTCTTCTGCGGGCTTGGAGATGTTGGAGACCTTGGACAGGTATCCGGTGTAGCCGTACTGGATCAGCATGAAGGCATTGTATCCCAGGCTGTAGCAGTAATCGGCATCGAAGTTGGACGGGAACGCGCAGCGGCCTTCATAGCCGAAGAAGTGATGCTGCTGGCCGAACTTGCCCTTGTAGGTGCCGGCGGCCTTGCGCTTCGCCAGTTCCGCCTTCACCATCTCGGAGAAGAGCTTTTCGGACTCGATCAGGGAAACCTGCACGTTGCCGTGGGGATCCCGTTCGAGGAACAGCTGCTGCTGCACGAACTCGGGCAGAATGTCGAACACTGCAAAGGATTCGCCGGACAGGCCCTTTTTGATGAACTCATACTTGGCGGCCCAGTTGGGCAGCGCGTTGAACTCTTCGGTCTTCTTGCCGGCCAGCAGTTCGTTGATCTCCGCGATCAGCTTGGAGAACTCAGGCACGAATTCCACGATGCCTTCGGGGATGATGGCGACGCCGAAGTTCTCGCCGTTGTTGCTGCGCTTTTCGACGGAATCAGCGATATAGTTGGCGATCTGGGCCAGGGACATTTTCTTCGCAGCGACTTCCTCACCGATCAGGCAGATGTTCGGCTGGGTCTCCAGCGCGCATTCCAGCGCCACATGGGAGGCAGAGCGGCCCATGACCTTGATGAAGTGCCAGTACTTCTTGGCGGAGTTGGCGTCACGCTCGATGTTGCCGATCAGTTCGGAATAGGTCTTGGTGGCGGTGTCGAAACCGAAGGAGGCTTCGATGTCTTCGTTCTTCAGGTCGCCGTCGATGGTCTTCGGGCAGCCGATGACCTGAACGCCGGTGTTGTGGGCAGCCATATATTCCGCCAGGACAGCCGCGTTGGTGTTGCTGTCGTCGCCGCCGATGATGACGATGGCGGTCAGGCCGTGCTTCTTCGCAACTTCGGTTACGATCTTGAACTGTTCTTCCGTCTCCAGCTTCGTACGGCCGGAACCGATGATATCGAAACCGCCGGTGTTGCGGTACTGATTGATATATTCATCGGTAAACTCAATATAATCATCGTCGATCAGGCCGGAGGGGCCGCCCTTGAAGCCCAGCAGCACGTTGTTCCTGTCCGTTGCCTTGATGGCGTCATACAGACCGCAGATGACGTTGTGTCCGCCGGGGGCCTGGCCGCCGGAAAGGATCACGCCCACAACCTGCTTTTTGGCCGCAGAAGTGTTGCTGCCCTTGACGAAGGTAATCTCTTCCTTGCCGTAGGTATTGGGGAAGAGCGCCTTGATCTTGGCCTGGTCCGCTACGCTTTCGGTGGGTGCGCCGACTTTGACGGAAATCTCGGAAATGCCGCCGCGGAGCATGCCGGGAAGCTTGGGGCTGTACTCATATCTTGCCTTCTGAAGTGGTGACAGATTCATGTTGTTTCTCCTTCAATGTTAATTGATTATATATGATCCATGTACTGGATGAACCATCTGTGTTATCCGCGGCGGATGATGCTGTGCCGTTCCGGACCGACGGAGATCCAGCGGATCACCTGGCCCACGGTCTGCTCGACGCGGTTGACAAAAGCCTTTGCCTCTTCCGGCAGCTCCCACCAGTTACGGATGCCGGAGATACTGCACTTCCAACCCTTCATGGTCTCGTAGACCGGCTCGCACTTCTCCAGCGCGGCAGGGAAGGGCATCTCCGTGATCACCTGGCCGTCCAGCTTGTATCCGACGCACAGCGGGATCTCGTCCAGCTCGCTGAGCACATCCAGCTTGGTCATCGCCAGCTCAGTCGCCGCCTGGACCTCCGCACCGTATTTGGTTGCCACCAGGTCGATGGGCCCGATGCGGACGGGTCTTCCGCTGTCGTGCGTCTCGTGGCACATTTCCCGCCAGGCTTCCGCTTCGCTGCCGGAATACTCACAAACAAAGGGACCTTCGCCCAGACAGGTGGAATAAGCTTTGGTCACGCCGATGACCCGGTCGATCTCCATGCCGGGCACGCCTGCACCGATGGGTGCGTATGAAGACAGCGTGCTGACGGAAGTCGTGTAGGGATAGACGCCGAAATCCAGGTCCCGCAGGGCACCGAGCTGCGCTTCAAACAGGATGCGTTTATGGTCGCTTTCCGCCTTGAGCAGATAAGCCCGGGTATCCTGGATATAAGGCTTGAGCGGCTCACAGTATTCATGGAGCCATGCATTCAGCTCCTTTTCGCTGACAGGCTTTTCATCGTATACCTTTTCCAGCGTCAGGTTCTTCCATGTGCACAGGTCCTTCACATGTTTCTTCAACCGCTCCGGATAGAACAGCTCGCCTGCCAGGATCGTCTTTTTCTGGTTCTTGTCGGAATAGAAGGGCGCGATCCCTTCTTTGGTGGACCCGGTTGTCTTGTCCTTCAGGCGGTTTTCCTCCAGCATATCCACCTGGCGGTGCCAGGGCAGCAGCAGGGAGGCTCTTTCACTGATTTTCAGGTTGTCCGGCGTAATGGCAATACCGTTCTGGTTCGCCATTTCCTTTACCAGGGCTTCCGGATCCAGCGCAACGCCGTTGCCAAGAATGTTGACCACGCCGGGCCGGCAGACGCCGGAAGGAAGCAGATGCAGGTCAAACTTGCCGAACTGGTTAATGACGACATGGCCGGCGTTGGCACCGCCCTGGAAACGCACAACAACGTCAAACGCTTCAGTCAGCAGGTCAACCATCCTGCCTTTTCCTTCGTCGCCCCAATTGACTCCGACGATTGCGGTACTAGCCATCGTTCCGTCTCCTTTCGTCCTCAAAAAACGCTTCTGCGCGTACGGTCATTGTACCTTTCCAAACCTTGTTTGTCAATGCGTTCAGACGTTCTGAGCCGTGTTGATCCGGATATTGGTCAGGACGCACTGATCGCCGGTCAGCGCTGCGTAAACCGTGCCGTTTGCGTCCGCCTCCGGCAGCGTCGTAATGTTCTTCACGTCCAGTCCCAGGTTCTTCGTGCTGACCGTGATCTGACCGCCGTTCCTGGCAAAGTCCACCCTGCAGTCATAGCCTTCCTTGTTTTTCTGTTTCCAGACATTCCAGCCCTTGAAATCCGCGTCCCGGTGTACGGTTGTCCGGTTCGTCGCTTCACCGTCCGGGTCCCAGTCCTCTCCGTTCAGGCGAACCACCGCATACTCCCGGTAATCCAGCCCGTTCACCGTTCCGTCCGCGGAACGGAACAGCACGATATACGGACAGTGCCAGATCAACCGCGCCGTAGGCAGGCTCCTGGTATGGAAGGAAAAACTCATTCCGTCCGTTACCGGAATCCCTTTTGTGGCTGCGCTCCGGATGCTGTCAACCTGAACATTCGGAATGTCTCCGTCCGGACCGTCGATATAATTGATCTCCTCCGCGATCCGCGGGATATAATCATCCGGCACCGGGGTTTCCGCCTTGTCCATCCGGATATCGCTGATGAAGCAGTTCTTTCCGGTCAGGGCCAGATAGGCAAAGAGGGAGTTGTTCTGCAGCGCAGCGGTTACTTCCGTCGTCTTTTGTCCGTCGTCCGCACGGATCAGTACATGGTCCTTGCACTTCACCGCCTCAATCTTCCAGACCGTCCGGTCCCCTTCCGCCGGAACCGCCGGCGCGTGTTCCGTCACCACGGTCTTTACCGCCCGCGCACTGCGCTGGACGGTTTCTCCGCCGAGCCGGATCATGCAGTATTCGTTATAGTGCAGGTCACGCACGGCCATCTCGTCGTTCCGTGCCTGTCCGTCCAGAGAGTCATACAGGAGCACCGACGGCTCCGCCCCGCCGTCCCGGGGGTTCTCCGCCCGGCAGGTCAGGTGGATCGTGACGGGCTTCGGATTCAGCAGAATGCCTTCCGAAACCTCGCTCCGTTCTCCGCTGCAATGGATCTCCCGGCCGCCGGCCAGTTCCCGCATCGCTTCCTGTTCCTTGATGTAGTTCAGTCCGTCCATATCGATCATGTTTCGCATGATCATGGCAATCTCCGGATCGAACTGCGTACCGGCCCCGGCGATAATCTCCTCCCGGATCAGCTGCTGCGGGATTGCCAGCCGGTAGCTCCGGTCGGAAGACAGGGTGTCGTAGGTGTCCGCCACAGAGATGATCCGCGCGATCTCGGGAATTGCTTTCCCTTTCAGCCCTTCCGGATAACCCGTGCCGTCATACCATTCATGATGGTAATGCGCGCCGATCCGGATATAGGGATAATCCTTAATGCTGGACAGGATCTGGTCGCCCAGCACCGGATGCTGCTTGATCATCTCATATTCTTCCGGCGTCAGTTCGCTCTTTTTGTTGATGATGCCGTCGGAAATGCCGAGCTTGCCCACGTCGTGGAGCAGGCCGGCGTAATAAACCTTCCGGCACTCCTCTTCGCTCTTCCCCATCATCCAGGCGATCCGCTCCGCATATTCCGCCACCCGCAGGGAATGGCCGTGGGAGTATTCGTCCTTCGCGTCGATAGCGGTAACCAGGGCCGTCACCGTCTGCTCGAACAGGCGCTGGGAAAGCTGCTGCCGCTCCGTCAGCTGTTCCACTTCCTCCGACTGGTACTTCACGATCTGCCGGTCCCGGGACCGGATCAGGATGATGGCGATGACCGTCAGCAGGTTGATGGACGCACCCGGAATACTGGCCAGCGTCTGGCGGAAAAAAGTGTTCCAGATCCAGAACGGGAACTGGATCAGCAGCGCGCACATCGCGGTGATAAAGCCGGTTCTCCCGTAATATACCACCAGACAGATAATGCACATGTTGCCCAGGGCCGAAAGGACGCCGGTAAAAGCCGACACCGGAAGCCGGGCGCTGCCGATGACGATCATATCCCCGGAAACGGACGCGCGCGGAAGCAGCGCGGATACCGCGGCGTAGATGGCCAGCAGTACCGCAAAACCAATATATTCCGTTGCTTTCCTGTTCTTCCGTTCCATCCTGATTTTCATCCTTCCGCTTGATATCACAGAACTTTCTTCAGATACTGCCCTGTATAGGAAGCATCGACAGCCGCCACCTGCTCGGGGGTGCCTTCCGCCACGACCGTACCGCCGCCGTCGCCGCCCTCCGGGCCCAGGTCGATGATATGGTCCGACACCTTGATCACGTCCAGGTTGTGCTCGATGACCAGCACCGTATTGCCGGCATCCGTCAGCCGCTGCAGCACGAGAATCAGCCGGTCCACATCCGCCATATGCAGGCCTGTGGTCGGCTCATCCAGCAGGTAGATCGTCTTGCCGGTCGCCCGGCGGCTCAGCTCCGTAGCCAGCTTGACCCGCTGCGCTTCACCGCCTGACAGGGTGGTGGAGGCCTGGCCCAGCTTCATGTATCCCAGGCCCACGTCATACAGCGTCTCCAGCTTTCGCAGGATCTGGGGATGGTTCTCAAAGAAGCTAAGCGCTTCCTCCACGGTCATGTCCAGCACTTCGCTGATGTTCTTTCCCTGCCAGGTTACCTCCAGGGTTTCCCGGTTGTAGCGCCGGCCGTGGCAGACATCGCAGGGAACATAAATGTCCGGCAGGAAATGCATCTCGATCCGCTTCATGCCGTCTCCCTGGCAGGCCTCGCAGCGGCCACCCTTGACATTGAAGGAGAAGCGGTTCTCCTTATAGCCTCTCGCCTTCGCTTCCGGACTCAGGGCATAGAGCCGGCGGATCAGGTCGAACAGTCCTGTATAGGTCGCAGGATTGCTCCGGGGTGTGCGGCCAATGGGGCTCTGGTCGATCATGATGATCTTGTCCAGCTGCTCCAGTCCTTCCATGCCGTCGAACCGGCCGGCCCGGGTCTTGGCCCGGTTCAGCTTCCGGGCCAGGTGCTTGTAGAGAATCTCGTTCACGAGACTGCTCTTGCCGCTGCCGCTGACGCCGGTGACACAGGTCAGCACGCCCAGCGGAACCCGCACGTCGATATGCTTCAGGTTGTGTTCCGCCGCGCCTTTCACGGTCAGCCAGCCCGCCGGCTTCCGCCGGGTCTTCGGTACGGGAATCACTTTCTGCCCGCTCAGATACTGGCCGGTGATACTTTCCGGGCAGGCGCGGATATCGTCCGCCGTGCCCTCCGCCACGATGTATCCGCCGTGGAGCCCCGCGCCGGGACCCACGTCCACAATCCAGTCCGCGGCAAGCATGGTCTCCTCGTCGTGCTCCACGACGATGACCGTGTTGCCCAGGTCCCGCATGCGCCGCAGGGTCGCGATCAGCTTCGCGTTGTCCCGCTGGTGCAGGCCGATGCTCGGCTCGTCCAGGATATACATGACGCCCATCAGCGCGCTGCCGATCTGGGTCGCCAGGCGGATACGCTGTGCCTCGCCGCCCGAAAGCGTCTCCGCGCTCCGACTGAGCGTCAGGTATTCCAGGCCCACATCGCACAGAAAACCCAGACGGGCGTCGATCTCCTTGAGGATCTGGGCCGCGATAATCCGGCTGTTGCCGTCCAGTTCAAGCTTCGAGAAGAATTCCCGCGCCTGCCGGATGCTCATATCGCTGACCTCGGGCAGGCTCTTTCCGCCGACCGTCACGGCCCGCGCTTCCGCCTTCAGGCGTTTGCCGCCGCACTCCGGACAGACCTCTTCGGCCATGTATTCCTCATAGGCCTGTTTCATGGCGTCCGAGGTGGTTTCCCGGTAGCGCCGTTCCAGGGTGGGGATGATGCCTTCAAAGGTGGTGGTGTATTCCCGCTGGCCCCGGGCGCCTTCATAGGTGATGCTGATCTGCTCGTCCCCGGTGCCGTAGAGCAGGGCGTTCATACCCTCCTCCCGGATATCTTCCAGGGGCGTATCCAGCGTGAACCCGTATTTCTTTCCCATGGCGCCGAAATACTGGGCAGCGATACCGTTCTGTTCCGAGGCGTTGAAACCCATGAGGTTCATGGCGCCTTCCCGCAGGGTGATCCGCTCGTCCGGAAAGATCGCCTCCCGGCTGATCTTCATCCGGATGCCCAGTCCGCTGCAGGCCGGGCAGGCGCCGTAGGGGCTGTTGAAAGAAAACATCCGGGGCGCCAGTTCTTCAATGGAAACGCCGCAGTCCGGGCAGGCGTAGTTCATGCTGTAAAGGGTTTCGCCCCTGTCCATGCAGTCCACGATGACCAGCCCCGCACCGCGGACGGCTGCCGTTTCGACGTCCTCCGCCAGGCGGTGGCGGAACTCGTCCGTATCCCGCCTGATCAGCCGGTCCACCACGATCTCGATCGTGTGCTTTTTCTTTTTGTCCAGCTCCGGCGTGTCTTCCAGGTCATACATCTGCCCGTCCACACGGACGCGGACATAGCCGCTCTTGCGAGCGGACACGAACAGTTCCTTATGCTCTCCCTTTCGGCCCCGGACCAGCGGACTGAGAATCTGCATCCGGGTGCCTTCCGGTGCTGCGCAGACCGCGTCCACGATCTCATCCACAGACTGCTTTCGGATTTCCCGGCCGCAGACCGGACAATGGGGAACGCCGACACGCGCCCAGAGCAGGCGCAGGTAGTCGTGAATCTCCGTAACGGTGCCCACCGTGGAACGGGGGTTCCTCCCGGTCGTCTTCTGGTCAATGGAGATTGCCGGGCTCAGTCCCTCAATGGCGTCCACGTCCGGCTTGTCCATCTGGCCAAGGAACTGGCGGGCATAGCTGGTCAGGCTCTCCACATAGCGGCGCTGTCCTTCCGCATAGATCGTATCGAAGGCCAGCGAACTCTTTCCGCTGCCGCTCAGCCCCGTGATGACCGTCATCTTGTCCCGCGGGATTTTCAGGGAGATATCCTTCAGGTTATGCTCCCGGGCGCCCCTGATCTCTAAAAACTCGTTCATTCTGCCTCTGTATTGCTCAATTCTGAATTATCTTGCCGCGGATCCTGTCGTTCCGTCCCGGCCCGGCGCTTCGATGCGGACCGGGCCTTCGATCGTCTCCCGGCTGTCCAGCATTTCCGCGGAATAGAACAGGGCTTTGTTGCCGCCCTCGTGTTTCGCGTTGTACATAGCAATATCCGCCGCCCGGTACAGATCGTCGTAATTCCGGGCAACCATGTCCGTCATCACGATCCCGACACTGGCCGTCACCTGAATGTTCGTCGTCCCGTTTCCGACCCATCGGCGAACCTCCCGCACGACATGAGACGCGCGCTGCTGCGCCCATTCCTTCTCCGGCACGCTCTTGAGGTAAACCACAAATTCGTCACCGCCCAGACGGCTCAGCACGTCGGAATTGCGGAACATCTTCTTCAGGTCCGCCGCCATATCCTTCAGCACCTTGTCGCCCATCTGATGACCCAGCCGGTCGTTCACACTCTTGAAGCGGTCCAGGTCCAGCAGCAGCATCACGCCGTGTTCGTCCGTCTTCAGGTGTTCTTCGATTTCTTCCTGGGCCGCCATCCGAGCCGTCAGCCCGGTAAGCAGGTCCGTCTCCGACGCTTCACGGGTCACTTCCTTGCCCAGAATCAAAGACGTCCGCGTCCGGTTCATTGTATAGAAAGTAACGATGCTGACCGCAAAGAAAACGCCGCTGAACAGATACCGCGTCACATCCGCCTGAACACCCGTCAGAAGCCACGCCAGCATCAGGCCGAAATAGCTCAGCAGCTGCACCAGGCCCACATGCCAGGCATAATCGAACAGATAAACGCCGACCGCGATCTGGGCGCCGATCCAGAAAGCGTCTGTTTTAAGCATCACCGCGCCGCAGATCGCCAGCAGGTGAATGGTGAGGGAAAGGCAGTAGCCGGCGATCAGGAGCGCATTCCGGGTACTTCTCTTTGAGAAGGAAATGACGATCCCGGCAATCCCGGCCGCCAGCTGGAACAGGCAGAAAAAAAACCCGGCTATATGCT
>Ga0310694_10004133_pt1 | contig 14087 bp, 7 predicted proteins | sample 174DNAGHGhighgp2_FD_203884 | JGI IMG/M metagenome (GOLD analysis project Ga0310694, IMG submission 203884) | Sheep rumen microbial communities from Palmerston North, Manawatu-Wanganui, New Zealand - 1742 DNA GHGhigh gp2 (v2) (version 2) | ecosystem: Host-associated > Mammals > Digestive system >... | reverse complement strand
CGAAGCCGGACGGCTATGAGGGAAAGCGCGATGCGGTGACCGTCAATTTCCAGACAGGTCCCAACCTTCAGGAAATCACGCTCTCGTTCAAGTTCGCGCCGGTGCCGTCCGCCGACCCAAATCCTCCAAAGGGCAAGGGCCAGAAGCGGAGGGGTAGGAAATGAGTATGACGAAACAGCAGAAGATTGGCATTTGCGGCGGCGCCGTGTTCGGCGTCTGCGCGCTTGCGCTTGGATGGTTCCTCTACAGCGCATACGACGCATGCGTTGTGGCGGAAGACGGCGACCCCGAATCCGGCGACGAGGGGCTCGTCGCCGCGAAGGAGAAGAACCGCGGCTTCTACACCAAGAGCACGGCCGCGAACCCGTTCCCGTCGGCGGATACAATCGCGTCCGTCAAGTCCAACGAGGCCGCCTACGTGAAATGGCGCGCCGAGGCGATCGATGTCGCCGCGCGCGGGGATTGCCCTCCTCCGCCCGAGAACCTTGCGGCGACGGTCTTCAAGCAGCGTCTCTACGACGAGGTCACGCGGATGCAGAAGCTTCCCGGCGGCGTCGCCGGGCGGATCTGCGCTTCCGGGTTCCTGTTCGGATTCGACCAGTACTTGGGCGAGCAGGGCGTGACGCCGTCGAGGCAGGACCTTCCACAGCTGTACGCCCAGCTAGGCGTGGTCACGAACGTGGTGGAGCTTTTCGCGAAGAGCGGAATCGTGGAGGTGCGGAAGTTCGAGCGCCCCGCGCTTGAGGATCCCGACGCAGAGCAGGAGGCGCAGCGCGGGAAGGCGAAGGGCAAGGACAAGTCCGGAAAGGCCGCCGCCGCTGCGGTGGACGAGCCAAGGCGGTACGACTTCAAGGTCGAGTACACCGTCCGTGCGCCGGCTTTCGCGAAGGTACTCAACGGACTCGCGAAAAGCCAGCGTTTCTTCGTGGTGAGCGACTTCGGCTTCAGCCGCGAAGGCGAGGCGATAAGGGAAAAACTGAAGCGCGTAGTCGAGGCGGCCGCTGCCAACAGGAGGTCGTCGTCGCGCCGCCACAGGCGGGAGCAGAAAGAACAGGAAGAGGAGAGCGGAGTCGTAACTGATCCCAAGACCGATCCGCCGATCAAGGTCAGCATGACGCTGTCGGTTTACGACTTCGGGCGCGGCAGGGTCGAAGTCGCCGCGGCGTCGGCCGAGGAACCGAAGGAGGGCAAATAATGGTATCCTCAAAGCAAAACTTCTTCGCGGAGCACTACGATTGGCTGGTGGCGGGCGCGGGCCTGCTGCTGTTGGCCGGCGCAGCCGCGCTGTACGTGACGTCGCTGGGGAGCTCCCCCGATGACGCCCGCGCCGAATGCGAACGCGAACTCAAGGCGTACGTCCCGGCCCATACCGGCGTGGCGCCGGCGAACATCAAGCTGCTCAACAAGTCGCTTGACGGAATCAGCAATCCGTCGCTTCTCAAGGTGCCGGGCGAGAAGGAAGGGTGCTTCCTTGCGAGCGAGGGACGCGTCTTCTGCCAGAATCCGGACATGACGAACCGCTGCCACCGCCCGATTCCCGCCAAGAGCGAGAAGTGTCCGTTCTGCGGCTATGCGCAGCCGTCCATGAAGCCCGTGGACGTCACGCGCGTCGGAGGCGACGCGGACAACGACGGTCTGCCTGACGCCTGGGAGAACAAGTACGGCTTCAATCCCAACGACCCCGCCGACGCACAGCAGGACCCCGACGGCGACACGTTCACGAACCTTGAGGAGTTCGAGGCGAAGACCGATCCCAAGGATCCGCAGTCGCATCCCAACTTCCTTGATTCCCTCGCGATTGCCAGCGACCTGCGGAAAGAGACGCTGCCGTTCTGGTTCAAGATGGCCAACCCGATTCGCGACGGCTACCGCCTGACGTTCGAAGTCCTTGGCAAGAAGTACCGGAACGTCGCGACTGCACTGGTCGGCGACGAGATCGTGTTCCAGCTCGCAAGGCCAAGGTTTGAAAAAGGCAGGATGCTCGACGACAAGGTCAAGAGCGGCTGGCGCGTAGTCAAGTACAACAAGAAGGAAGAGCGCGTCCTCAGGAAGGGCTCCGAGCAGAAGACCATGGTGGATGTTTCCACCGTTGACCTGGAGCGCGTGAGCGACAAGCGCAAGCTGTCCGTCCGCGTGGGCGTCAAGTCCGTTGCGGTCGAAGAGCAGATCGACCTCCAGTGGAGCCGCGGCGGCGGCAAGAAGCTGACCGTCACTACGGGGAGCGAGTTCGAGCTTGCAGACCGGAAATACAGGGTCAAGAAGATATTAAAGGGTGCAAAGGGCTGTGAAGTGACGATCACGGACCTTAAGGACGACTCAGAAAAAATATTACAGTGAGGCTTGATTATTTTGTGAGAATAGGGTATCATAACAACCCGCTTTAAGGAGCAGTCTAAATGAGAGCTAAAAAAATTTGTGCAGCAGTAGTTGTGGCGTGTGTCTCGCTCGTCCTTTCGACGAGTGTTTATTCGCAGGACGACCTCGACAATTTGCTGAACGATCTTGAAGGTGATGTAAAGAAAAAGCCCGCAGAGAAGGCCCCTGCGCCGGCACCGGCTCCCGCGCCCGCGCCGGAGGCGAAGCCTGCAGAGCCCGCACCTGCGCCTACACCGACCCCTGCGCCCGCGCCGGAGGCGAAGCCTGCAGAGCCCGCACCTGCGCCTACACCGGCCCCTGCGCCCGCGCCGGAGGCGAAGCCTGCAGAGCCCGCACCTGCGCCTACACCGGCCCCTGCGCCCGCGCCGGCTCCCGCGCCCGCGCCGGAGGAGGCGAAGCCCGCAGAGCCTGCACCTGCGCCGGAAGCTCCGAAGCCGCCGTCGGAAGTTGATAAGCTTGCCGCCGTTCCGGCAGAGCCTGCGCCCGTAGAGCCCGCTCCCGCACCGGTTGCCGAACCTGCTCCCGCACCGGTAGCTGCACCCGCTGAAAAAGAACCAGCTGCCGAGCCCGACGAGACTGCTAAGCTGTTGAGCGACATCATCGCCACCGAGCAGCTCAGGCGTCAGGCGATGGGCGGTCAGGCACAGTCCGAGTTGACTGCCGCCCGCGACGCAATGCAGCGCCGCGACTGGGAGACCGCCTACAGGCAGTACGAGTTGGCAAAGGCGCATCTGCTGGAGGTCGGTGACGAGGAATTCCGCAGGGAGTGTGCAACTGGCATGGCCCAGGCGCGGTACGAATCGGCGAAGCAGGCCTTGAAGGAATCAAACCGCGAGGCGGCGATTAAGTTTGCCGAGGAGGCGCTGAAACTGCGCCATCCGCACGCCGGTGCTTTGCTGGAAGGATTGAAGTCCGAGATGGCTGCAAGCACCGCCACGGATGCCAGCGAAATCCGCCATCGCAGAAACGACGAGGACTACAAGAAAGACCGCGACCTCATACGCCAGCGTCTGCGTCTGTCGTCGCAGTATCTCGCCGTTGCCGATCTGGACCGCGCCCTTGAGCAGTGCGACCTCGTGCTGCGCAGCGATCCGCACAACCAGCAGGCCATTGCACTGCGCAAGAACATCCAGCGCAAGCGCACGATAATCCTCGAGAAGGAGCGCGAGGCCACGCGCAACGGCATGATCGCCGACATTGGCAAGGCGTGGCGTCCCGTTTACGCGATTGACTCCATGGAGATGAAAGGCGTTGACGGCGGCACGATGAAGACGCCGGTCGGCGGCGATCCCGTGAGGTCGGTGGAGCAGTCGATCGAGAAGCGCATGAAGGAGATGATCCTGCCGTCGATCGCGTTCCGCCCGCCGGCCACGATCATTGACGCGGTGGACTTCTTCCGCCAGGCGTCAAGGGACTTCGACCGTCCCGAGATCCCGATGGAGCAGCGCGGCTTCAACTTCGTCCTGCGGCTTGACAAGACGCTCACGGGCGACGCCCCGGCCGCGAACAACAACACGGAAGCGGCGTTTGGCGCGGCGGCTGACGACGCCAACGCCGCGTCGGGACCAGTTCCGCAGATTCCGAACATCTCCGCCGCTAACATCTCGCTCTGGGAGGCTATGACGCAGGTGTGCAAGATTTCCGGCTTCAAGTTCAAGATACAGGGGTCCTTCGTGGTGGTCATGCCCAAGGACATGACGATTGACGAACTGATCACGCGGTCTTACAACGTGGTCGAGGACTTCGTCACCATCATGACGGGCGCCTCAAGCAATCTTAAGAACGAGGCGTCCGGACAGCTTGGCGGCGGCGGCGGAAACGACAACGCCGATGAAGGCAACGACGAGGAGGCCTGGAAGAAGTACTTCGAGGAGATGGGCGTGACATGGCCGCAGGGCGCCCGCATCAGGTACCTCAAGCACCTCGGCAAGGTGCGCGTGACGAACACCGCCGACCAGCTCGCCATCTTCGAGCAGGCGTTGAGCGAACTCAGCGTCACGCCGATGCTGGTCGAGATAGAGACGCGCTTCGTGGAAGTGGCGCAGGAAGACCTCAACTCCCTCGGTTTCGAGTGGCTGCTCAACACCGACTATTCCTTTAACGTGGGCGGCAAGCTCAAGAAGGTGCTCAACCTGAAGGATGGCGCGTGGAACATAAATGAAGGCTACTCGCAGATTGACGGTACCCGCACCATCACGACGACCGAGGGGCGGACGGCCCAGTACAACATTGACGGCAGCGGTAGGTACACCCGCCTCACCGATGCCTTGTCCGGCCCCAACGTGACCGCCGAGACCACCGAGAACTTCCAGTGGCAGAAGGTTGCCTCTGGCTGGACCAACACGGATCCAGAAACAGGGGAGCGTTTCAGTCGTAGGAACGGCCCCCGCACAGGCAGGAACATGGGCATCAATGCTGTCAACGGCACGGATTACTCGTCGGGAATGCGCTACCTTTCGACTGACGGCAACCATATTTCCGGGCAGGGTGCGTCTTCCAACGACAAGTTCATGAAGATCAACGCGTTCCTCGGCAACGCCGACCTTTCGATGATCCTGCACATGCTCTCGCAGCGCAGCGATACGGACCTCCTATCCGCGCCGAAGGTTGTCACGAAGAGCGGCCAGGAAGCCACGATCAAGGTCGTGACGATCTACCGTTATCCGCAGGACTACGATGTGACGATCCAGTCCGCGAGCAGCAGCAGTTCGAGCAGCAGCTACTACAACAACAATAGCGGCGGCAGCAAGATTCTCCCGATGGTCGAGCCGCAGAACTTCGAGACGCAGGAAGTGGGCGTGATCCTCACCTGTACGCCGGAGATTTCGTCCGAAGGCCAGATGATCAACCTCACGCTCAACCCGAAGGTGATCAGCGAGCCGGAGTGGAGGGACTACGGCATGAAGATTCCGATGGAGGTCGTGAAAAACCCCGATACCTCCGTCCTAGACCCCCTCACGGGGCTGTTGACGACCACGTCGTCGTCCTCGACATCGACCGACGAATGGTTCACGGTGCCGATGGAGCAGCCGTTCTTCAAAGAGCGTTCGATCGATACGCACGTCTCGCTCTACAACGGCGCGACGATTGTGATGGGCGGACTCATCACGGAAGAGCGCAAGTCGATGGAGGACAAGATACCGTTCCTTGGCGACATTCCGTTCATCGGCCGGATTTTCCGCAGCCGCAGCGAGTGGTCGAACAAGCGCAACCTCCTGATCTTCGTCACCGCCCGTCTTGTTGATCCCCGCGGTCGTCAGGTCATGCTGGGCACCGACGACGAGACTGAAGCCGCAGGCAAGAAAGAAGCCGGCGTAACGCCCGCGCCCAACAAGTAAGGTTTTATGAAAATAGCCCTAACAGGCGGAATCGCCTGCGGGAAGAGCCTGTTTGCCAAGTTCCTCAGGGAGCTTGGCATTCAGCTTATCGACGCAGACGACGTTGTCCATGAACTTGAGGCCCCTGGCGGAGCGGCGGTGGGGCCTATCGTCGCTCGTTTCGGTCGGGACGTCCTCGCCTCCGGCGGTGGCATCGACCGCGCTGCGCTCGCCGAGCGCGTTTTTTCCGATTCCGCCGCCCGCGCCGCCCTTGAGGCCATCGTCTTTCCCCTTGTGCGGTCGCATTTGCAGGAAGCGGCAAGGGTGCCGTTCCCACCGGCAATCCATGTAATTCCTCTTCTTTTTGAGTCGCATTGGGAATCCGATTATGATATAATACTGTGCATCGCCTCCCCGGTAGGTCAGCAGATAGACCGGATGGTGCATTCGCGCGGTTACTCGCGCCCGCACGCAGAGGCGCGTCTCGCGGCACAATTGCCCGTGGCAGAGAAGATCGCCCGTTCCAATTACACCGTGATGAACGACTCAACACCGGAACATCTGAGAGATGAGGCAGAAAGGCTTGTCTCTTGGTTGAAGGGAAAGATAGAAGATGAACGAAGAAGAAACGAAGAAAACGTCCGAGAACGATCCGGTTGCCGAAACGGCCAAGCCGGCTCCGGCGCCTAGGAAGAAGCGCGGCCGCCCGTCGAAGGCGGAAAAGGCCGCACGTGAAGCAGCTGCATCAGAGGCCAAGCCAGCTGCGGAGCCGGCACTGGCGGTAGCTTCTCAGCCAATGACAAACGTACCGCCGCAGGAACCCGCCCCGGCCCCCGTGCTTGCGCCGGTGGAGGCGAAGCCGGCAGAGGGCGTGCAGCAGAAAGAACCCGCGCCGAAGCCCGCGCCCGCACCTGAGGCCCAGGCAGCCGCCAAGCCGCAGGTCTCTCCTCCCGGCGAACAGCCGTTGAGCAACAGGCAGCGCCGTCGTCTGGAATGGATGGCGCGCGCGGCGCAGCGCAACGGGAACCGTCCGAACTTCAAGAACGGAGGCCAGCGTTTCCAGCAGACATTTCCGCAGGGCAACCGCCGCCCGGCCGCCGAGGTGCCGCAGAACCTCCCGCCGCCGACTCCCGCCGTACCGCGCAATACCGATTTGCCGGAGTACAGCCTAGTAGATATCCAATCATGGGACAACGGCGAAATCGTCGCGAAGATGTGGCCGGACGCGAACGCCGAGGACCTGGGCGCAATGAAGCGCCACGAAATCATCTTCGGCGCGATCCGCAGCTACCTCAACCGCGGCGGCGCCGTGATGGCCTCGGGATGCCTTGAGGTCGTGAAGGAGGGCTACGGATTCCTGCGCAGCGCGAAGACGAACTTCCTCGCCTGCCCGGAGGACGTGTTCATCCCGCAGCAGCAGATTCGCCGCCACGCGCTCCGCACTGGCGATACCGTCGAGGGTCCGATCCGCGACCCGCGCGACCGCGACCGCTTCTTCGCCCTCGGGAACGTCGTGACCGTAAACGGCAAGACGCCCAGCGAGGCTGCGCGCATAGTCCACTTCGAAAACCTCACGCCCACGTTCCCGACGCGCCGCATAATCTTGGAGACGTCTCCGAACGAACACGCAATGCGCGTGGTTGACCTCTTCACGCCCATCGGTTTCGGACAGCGCGGTCTCATCGTGGCGCCTCCGCGCGTCGGCAAGACGGTTCTCCTCCAGAAGATGGCGAACGCCATCACGAAGAACCACCCCGACGCCGTCCTCATCGTGCTGCTCATCGACGAACGTCCCGAGGAAGTGACGGACATGCAGCGCAACACGAAGGCGATGGTGCTCTCCTCCACGTTCGACGAGGAGCCGCAGCACCACGTGAACGTTGCGGAGATGGTGATCGAGATGTCGCGCCGCCAGGTGGAGAACGGCAAGGACGTGGTGATCCTGCTCGACTCGATCACGCGCCTCGCCCGCGCGTACAACACCGTGCAGCCGCATTCCGGCAAGATCCTCACCGGCGGCGTGGACGCCCTCGCGCTGCACCGTCCGAAACGCTTCTTCGGCGCGGCGCGCAACATCGAGGGCGGCGGCTCGCTCACGATCATAGCGACGGGCCTCGTCGATACCGGCTCGCGCATGGACGAGGTGATTTTCGAGGAGTTCAAGGGCACTGGCAACATGGAGCTGTGCCTTGACCGCGGCCTCGCCGACAAGCGCATCTTCCCGGCCATCGACATCGACAAGTCCGGTACGCGCAAGGAGGACCTCCTGCTCGCCCCGCTGGAGCTGGAGAAGACCTGGGCGCTGCGCCGCGCGCTGTCAGACGCCGGCCCCGAGCGCGCCATGCAGACCGTTCTCGCCGGGATGAAGAAGTACAAGTCGAACCCCGAGTTCCTTCTGTCGATTGACGTGAAAAACATCTACTAGTGGACCTTTGGAGAAAAATCGCCGCATCCATTCTGCTGATGTTGCTCGTCTGGGCGCTTTTCCGCCAGACGGGCGACTTCGAGTTCCTGCGCCTTGACGACCACGACTACACTTACCGCTGCGCATTCGTGAAGGACGGTCTGTCGTGGGCGAACGTGCGCGAGGCGTTCACGAACGTGCGCCACGGCGGTATTTGGATGCCGGCGACCTACATCTCCTACATGTGCGACATTTCGCTGTTTGGTCCCGGTCCCGGCCCGCACCACCTCGTGAACGTCGCCATCCACGCGCTGAACGCGGTATTGCTGCTGTGGCTGCTGGCCGTTTTAGCCACGAAGGGCACGAAGGCCACGGAGATTATTTTATTTCTTCTTGCCGCGTTCTGGGCGCTCCATCCGCAGCGCGTCGAGGCCGTGGCGTGGATCTCCGGTCGAAAGGAACTGCTATGCACCGCGTTCATCCTCGGCGGCCTGCTATGCTGGCGGCGCTTTACCGTCGGCGCTTACGTCTGCTTCGCCCTTTCATGCATGAGCAAGCCCACGGCGATGTGCTTTCCGTTCCTCGTGCTCGCAGTGGAGGGGATTCGACATTCGACGACCGGCAACCGACAACCCGCCGACATTCGACAACCGGCATCCGCCAGCCCTCATTTTACATTTTGCATTTTACACTTTACACTCTTCCTTCTCCTTGCCGCCGCGACCGGCGCACTTGCAATATATTCCCAAACGCATCCCGAGGGCTACGCCGTGCGCGGGCTTTTCAGCGCGTCGTTGCCGTGGCGGCTGCTGAATGCCGCAGTGGCGGTGGGGCTTTACCTTTTTCAGATGTTCATTCCGGTTGGCATACACCTCGACTACCGCGCCGTGCCCGGCGGGTGGCCCGTGCACGGTGCGCTAGGGCTGGGCGTGCTGGCGGTTGTGGCGGGCGTTGGCGCGTGGTGGTGGATGCGCCGCCGTGCCCGGCGGCGGACAGGACAGGGGCAGCCCGCCGACAAGCAAATGCTTTTTTCCATTGGCGCGTCCTGCATTTGGTTCTTTGCCGCGCTCGCACCCACGCTCGGCATATTCGGAAGCTTCGGCGAGCACGCTCGTGCCGACCGCTTCCTTTATCTGCCCGCGATGGCCATGCCGATTGCGGCGCTGCTGCCGTTGGCGAGGTTCGGCCGCGACGGGGCGCGGCTCTCCCGCGTTTGTCTGGCGGGGCTTGTGGCAGCCGTGGCGGGATTTTCCGCGATTGCCTATCCGGTCGCGGCGAGCTACCGCAACGACGTGACGGCGTTTACGCGCGCTGCTGAATGCGATCCGGGGCATGGACGTTCCCTTGCACACCTCGGCGAGGCGCGGTGCGCAGCGGGCGATCTCAACACGGGCATTGAGCTGTTGAGGAAAAGCCGCGAGGTTCGTCCGCGTGACGCCACCGACGCGAAGCTTGCGTACGCCCTCATGCGCCGCGGGCGGGCGGACGACTGGAGGGAAATCCGCGAAGTGTGCGCGGCCATTGCCGAAGACCCGGCGCGCGACGCGCGCGGACAGGCCCTTGAGGCGCTTGGCACCGCAGAGCTGGTTGCGCGGAACTGGGATGAGGCGGCCAGGTTTCTTGTCCTTTCCGTGAAAGCCCCGGCCCGGCATTATTCGTCGGCGGACGCCGTCTTGAAGCTGGCGTTCGCGCACCACAACGGCGGACGTCGCGACGAGGCGCGCAAGCTGTTTGAATGGGTGGTGTCCAAATCCGGGCGCGAGGACCTCGCAGTGCGCGCACGTCAGGTGCTGTCGATCCTCGAATCCAGCCCGCAAAGCATTTTGTTCTGGTAGTGAATGAAGGCAGATCAATGTCAGATATCATCATAGAAGGCGCGAAAGTACACAACCTGCGCGACGTCGATGTGCGCATCCCGCGCAACTCGCTTACTGTCGTGACGGGGCTTTCCGGAAGCGGGAAGTCCTCGCTGGCGTTCGATACGCTCTACGCCGAGGGGCAGCGCCGCTACGTGGAATCGCTCAGCGCATACGCGCGCCAGTTCCTCGACCAGATGCAGAAGCCCGACGTGGAGCGCATCGAGGGGCTGTCCCCGGCGATTGCCATCGAGCAGCGCACGTCCGGCGGCAACCCGCGCTCGATCGTGGCCACCGTCACGGAAATACACGACTACCTGCGCCTCCTCTACGGCAACGTGGGCGTGGCGCACTGCCCGAAGTGCGGCAAGCCCGTGCGCCGGCAGAGCGCGGAGGAGATCGTCGAGACCATACTCAAGTACCCCGCAGGCGCGAAGCTTATTCTCTACGCGCCAGTGGTGCAGGGGCGCAAGGGACGCCACGAGGAAACCCTCGCCGACATCAAGCGCGCGGGTTTCGTCCGCGTGCGCGTCGATGGCGCCACCTACTCGCTTGAGGAAGTGCCGGCGCTCGACAGGAAGAAAAACCACTCCATCGACGTGGTGGTGGACCGTCTCGTGATTCCCGCCGCCGCCGATCCCGCCTTCACCACCCGCCTCACCGACTCCGTGGAACTTGGCCTCAAGACCGGCAACGGCATCATCGTGGTGGAGCAGGTCGGAGGGACGTCCTTCGTGTTCTCCGAGAAGAACGCCTGTCCCGACTGCGGCATATCCTTCGACGAGCTGAAGCCGCGCAACTTCTCCTTCAACTCGCCGTTCGGGGCGTGTCCCACATGCGGCGGCCTGGGTTCGATCTACTACTTCGACGAAGACCTCGTAATCCCCGACAAGACGCTTCCGCTCCGCGAGTGCATCCATCCGTGGCGCCGTGCCGGACACATGGCGATCATGTACTACAACGAAATCCTCTCGCGGATCGCGAAGCAGTACAAGGTGAAGCTCGAGACGCCGTGGGAGAAGCTGCCAGCCGATTTCCGCCACAAGCTCCTGCACGGCTTCGACGACGACCTCATCCTCCCCTGGCGTTCGAACGACAAGCCCTTCGAGGGCGTGATGGCCACGCTCCAGCGCATGATGGAGCAGGCGGAAAGCGACGAGCGGCGCGAGAAGTTCGAATCGTACCAGAGCGACCGCCCCTGCCCTGCGTGCCACGGTTCGCGTCTCAATCCGGTGTCGTGCGCCGTCACCGTGGAGGGCAAGTCGATCGTGGAGGCGATGGCGCTGCCCGTGAAAGACGCCCTTGAATTCTTCAAGGGGCTGACAGGCGAGAAATACGCCGTCGTGAAGGACGTTCTGAAGGAAATCGTGAAGCGCCTCGGGTTCCTCAACGACGTGGGACTCGACTACCTCACGCTCGACCGTTCGAGCGGCTCGCTCTCCGGCGGCGAGATGCAGCGCATCCGCCTTGCCTCGCAGATCGGAAGCGGGCTGACGGGCGTGCTGTACGTGCTTGACGAGCCAACCATCGGGCTCCACCCGCGCGACAACACGCGCCTCATCGCCACGCTCAAGGAGTTGCGCGACCGCGGCAACACCGTAGTGGTGGTGGAACATGACGCGGAGATGATGCGCACTGCCGACTACATAGTCGATCTCGGTCCGGGCGCAGGGCGCGAAGGCGGCCGCGTGATGTACCAGGGCGATTTCAAGGGGCTGCTGAAGGCCGGCACCTTGACAGCCGACTACCTCACCGGAAAACGCCGGATCGAGGCGGCGCCGCTCGGCCGCGACGGGGCGCGGCCCTCCCGTGGTTCCACGAGACTTGATGGCCGGACTGCGTTCGGCCACTACCTCACCATCAGCGGCTGCACCCACCACAACCTCAAGAACGTGACGGTGAAGATCCCGCTTGGCACGTTCACCGTGGTGACCGGCGTCTCGGGCAGCGGCAAGTCCTCGCTCATCGACGAAACCTTGAAGCGCGAGCTCATGCGCCGGTTCTACCACGCGAAAGCCGTGCCGGGGAAATTCCGCAAGCTCACCGGCGTGGAGCACATCGACAAGGTAATCGAGATCGACCAGTCGCCGATCGGACGCACCCCGCGCTCGAACCCTGCGACATACGTGGGCTTCTTCAGCGACATCCGCGAGCTGTTCGCGAAGACCGAGGGCGCGAAGGCGCGCGGCTACACGGCCGGACGCTTCAGCTTCAACGTGAAGGGCGGACGCTGCGAGACGTGCGGCGGCGACGGCGTGCGCAAGCTCGAGATGAGTTTCCTGCCCGATGTGTACGTCACGTGCGAGCAATGCAACGGACGCCGCTTCAACAAGGAGACGCTTGAGGTGAAATACGGCGGCAAGACGATCTCCGACGTCCTCGACATGACCGTGGCGGAAGCGTATGAATTCTTCGCGAAGGTGCCGCGCCTGGCCGCGAAGTTGAAGACGCTTGTCGATGTGGGACTCGGCTACATCGGCCTCGGCCAGCCTGCGACGACGCTTTCCGGCGGCGAAGCGCAGCGCATCAAGCTAGCGACGGAGCTGTCGCGCCGTTCGACGGGCCGAACGCTCTACCTTCTCGACGAACCCACGACCGGCCTCCACTTCGACGACGTGGCGAAGTTGATGGCGCTCCTCCTAAAGCTGCGCGAAAGCGGCAACACCGTGGTCGTGATCGAGCACAACGTGGACGTAATGCGCTGTGCGGACTGGATCATCGACCTCGGACCCGGCGGCGGCGACGCGGGCGGTACGCTCGTGGCGGAAGGCGCTCCAGACGCGATCCGCGCCAATCCGGCTTCGATTACGGGTCGGTTCCTGTGAATTTTTTATGGTATAATATCAACCTGATTTTCAAGGAAAGCAAGAAAAGATGAAACCAATTCTGATGATGGGATCCGCGGCGTATTCGCCGTTCCGACTCGACGCCCTGCGCGCCGCCCTCGCCGCCGCCGACCAGGCGCTTAAAGACGTACAGATCGACGCCCGGTGGGTGTACGCAATCGAGCCCGCCGGCGAAGGCCCCGACGCCGAGACGCTTGAGCGCGCCGCGCTGCTGCTGAACGCAGAGGACGGCGGCACGCGCGGGGCGCGCGCCCTACCGGATGGCGCATTCTACGTCACGCCGCGAAAGGGCACGATCTCGCCGTGGTCGTCGAAGGCGACGGACATCTTCCGCAACTGCGGACTCACGGGCATCGCGCGCGTCGAGCGCGGCATCCTCTTTAACGTGTCGCCCGCCGTTCCGCCATCCGCGCTCGGTGCGCTGTACGACCGGATGACAGAGGGCGTTTATACGGACATTGACGACCTTTTCGACTGCCCGCCGCCGAAGCCCGGCGTCACGTTCGACGTGCTCGGACGCGGCGTGGATGCGATCCGCGAGGCGAATGTTTCCCTTGGACTCGCCATCAGCGAACCCGAGATGCAGTACCTCGCCGAGTCCTTCAAGGCGGCGGGGCGCAACCCCACGGACACGGAGCTCGTGATGTTCGGCCAGGTGAACTCCGAGCACTGCCGCCACAAGATCTTCGGCGCACAGTTCATCATCGACGGGAAGGAGCAGAAAGACTCCCTCTTCGGGATGATCAAGAACACCCACAAGAAGAACGGAAAGGGCACGCTCGTCGCGTACAAGGACAACTCTTCGGTGGTGGAGGGCTTTGAAACGGAGATGTTTATGCCGCAAGGGGACAGCCGACGTTCGACAGCCGACAACGCGGATGTCGGTCGCCGGATGTCGAATGTCTATTCCTTCCGCAAGGTGCAGCTCGACCAGCTGATGAAGGTCGAAACCCACAACCACCCGACGGCGATTTCGCCGTATCCCGGCGCGGCGACGGGCGTGGGCGGCGAGATCCGCGACGAGGCGGCGACGGGCAGCGGCTCGCGCACGCACGCGGGCATCTGCGGTTTCATGGTGAGCGACCTGCACATCCCCGGCTATCCGCAGCCGTGGGAGCGCGAGTATGCCGAGTTCCCTAAGCGTCTCGCGACGCCGCTCGCGATCATGACGGAGGGTCCGATCGGCGGCGCGGCGTTCGGCAACGAGTTCGGACGTCCGCAGCTTACGGGCTTCTTCCGCACGTACGAGGGCGAGGCTGCGGGACTCTACCGCGGCTACCACAAGCCC
>Ga0310694_10004132_pt1 | contig 14087 bp, 16 predicted proteins | sample 174DNAGHGhighgp2_FD_203884 | JGI IMG/M metagenome (GOLD analysis project Ga0310694, IMG submission 203884) | Sheep rumen microbial communities from Palmerston North, Manawatu-Wanganui, New Zealand - 1742 DNA GHGhigh gp2 (v2) (version 2) | ecosystem: Host-associated > Mammals > Digestive system... | reverse complement strand
CAGAAGAGATTTGAAGCGGAAAAAGAGAAGCTGCACGCTCAGTTCGTGGCTGAGGGGAAAGCTGATTACTGTATGGTGGCGGAAGCCAGATCGGAGGCGTGAGATATGGGAAAGATTTATATGATCGGTGCCATGAAGGGTGGCGTTGGCAAATCCGTGTCGGTGTTCAATCTGGCATATTCCCTGAAGAAGCGTGGAATGAAAGTGCTGGCTGTGGATTTCGATCCGCAGTCCAACCTGACCACCTGCTTCGGTGCGGAAGATGTGGATGTGGCAATCGGAGATTTGATGATAAATATGCTTGAGGAAGAAGACCTTCCGGAAAGAGAAGAGTATATCTGGGAGAGGAATGGAGTGGATTTCATTCCGGCATCCATAGGACTTTCTGCGGTGGAAGCAAAGCTGAGGCTGGAAATGGGTACAGAAAAGATGCTGTCATCGATTCTGGAACCGCTGAGAGGGGATTACGATTACATTCTGATCGATACCTGTCCTTCCTTGGGTGCGCTGACAATCAACGCTATGGCGGCAGCAGATGAAGTAATCGTGGCTGTGAATCCTCAGCTTCTGGCAATGATGGGATTGCAGGATTTTTTGAAATCCGTGAAGAAAATCAAGAGCCGCATTAATGAACGGCTGAATGTGGCGGGGATCCTGCTTACGATGTGTGATGCAAGGACAATACTCTGTAAGACTATCACAGAGCAGGTGGCGGAAACATTCCAGGGACAGATCAGGATCTTCAAAAGCAAGATTCCGAATACTGTGAAGGTCGGTGAATCCGTATACTACAGTGAACCGCTGATCGAATATGCGCCGGAGAGCAACGCCTGCAAAGCGTATGAGAAACTGGCTGGGGAGGTGATCGCATATGAAGGCTAATTCTCCGAAGAGGAAGATATTTGACGCGGTGGACATGCTGACTGAGGAATCCTCGGCGCATGAACCGGACGGGGTACAGGTTCTGCCGCTGAATAAGATCAAGGCTTTCCATGACCATCCGTTCCATCTGTATGAGGGTGAGCGTCTTCAGGACATGGTGGAGAGCGTAAAGGAACACGGAGTGCTGACGCCGGTGATCGTGCAGAAGAAAAGGGGCGGATATGAAATGCTTTCCGGTCACAACAGGGCGAATGCCGCGAAGCTGGCGGGGCTTACGGAGATACCAGCTATCGTGAAGGAAGGTCTGACGGAGCAGGAAGCCTATGTCTATGTGATCGAAACGAACATGATCCAGAGATCCTTCAATGACCTGCTTCCGAGCGAGAAGGCCGCCGTGATGGCGGAGCAGTATGACAAGACTTGCTGCCAGGGCAAGCGGAGCGACATTATCCGTGAACTGGAGATCCTTGCCGGGAATGAGACAGAATCAACTTGTGGTCATAATGGCCACAAGTTGAAGAGCCGGGATGTATTGGCAAAGGAATATGGTTTTTCAAGCCGGAACGCGGCAAGGTACCTGAGGCTGAATTATCTGATCAGACCGTTCAAGGACATGATGGACAGGAACGAGATCCCGCTTCTTTCGGCGGTGGATGTGTCCTATATGCCTGAGGAAGAGCAGCAGGCTCTGTATGACCTGCTGACAGGCAGGAAGCTGAAGCTGATGCCGAAGATGGCGGCACAGCTCAGGAAAGCGTCCGGGAATCTGGATGAAGAGAAGATGTTGGAGATCGTGGACGGGCTTAAGGTGAAGAAGCAGGCCAATGGCGTGAGCCTGAAACTGCCGACGGCTATCTGCAGCAAGTATTTTGAAGGCATGAACGCGGAGCAGATGGCTTCCCTTGTGGAGCAGGCGCTGGAAGCGTGGTTTGCCGGGAAGGAGGCTGCCCATGTTCAGTAATGAAGACTTGAAATGTCTGGATCCGAAGTATTTCTCCATCATAACCACGGACGCCTACAATGTGACAATCATGTCCAGGAATACTGGCCATTACTGGTATCTGCATAATCCGGAGTATCCGGAGCAGGGAACGGTGATCATCTTCCACAAGCACAAGGCTTCCCATCCGTACCACCAGCACGGCAGGGCGAATACTCTGCGGCAGGCGGTACGGAGCATCCGGGGGCATGACCGGTGGCAGATGAATGGGAGAACAAAAACGCTGCGAAAACGCAGCGTAATTGAAAATAATACTTGACTTTTCGCAGCGGTATTAGTATAATAATGCAGAGGTGGTACTATGCAGAATTTAGGGGAGCATTTGAAGCAGCTCCGCAGCGATAAAGGGCTAAGCCTGTACAAAGTATATGAGAGGACAGGAATAACCGATTCGAGATTGTCTAAAGCAGAGAACGGGGCATGGAACAATCTGAAACTATCGGAACTAAAGAAACTTGCTGACCTATATGGAGCTCCGGTCATACCAATGTGTCTTATGGCGGGATTATTTGATGCGTCAGATATTGAAGAGTACCACTCAGGTTTCAAAAATGTTGCTTTGCTGGATGATGAAGATAAACAGCATATTCAGTCAGAGATCGACTACATCTTGAGAAAGAGAGGATAAGAGTAATGATTTTTCATCTTGGAGAATTATTCTGCGGTCCTGGCGGTATTGGCTGGGGAGCCACACATGCAGATATAAATGATCCTGAATGGGGCATTGTCCATGAGTGGGCTAATGATTATGACGCAGATACCTGTGAAACATACAGACATAATATTTGTCCGAATGAACCGGAAACAGTTTACCACGGAGATATAAGAACTTTTGATATGGATCAGCTTGGTCCTATTGATGCGCTGGCTTTTGGCTTTCCCTGCAATGACTATAGTGTTGTTGGAGAACAGAAAGGGATGGACGGTACATTCGGGCCGTTATATTCATACGGAGTTAAAGCTTTGAGGCAGTTCAGACCAATGTGGTTTTTGGCTGAGAATGTAGGCGGTCTAAGAAGCGCAAATGAGGGGAAGGCTCTGAAAAAAATACTTTCGGAGTTTGAAAGAGCCGGTTACAGAATAACGCCACATCTTTATAAGTTTGAAGAATATGGTGTTCCGCAGGCGAGACACCGTCTGATAATCATCGGAATCAGAAATGATATTGATGTTCAGTTTAGAGTTCCGTCCCCGGCGCCTTATGCGGGTATAAATAATACATGCCGTAATGCTATTGAAAATCCGCCTATACCGGCAGATGCTTTTAATAATGAGCCAACGAGACAGTCGCCGCAGGTAGTTGAAAGATTGAGACATATTCTTCCAGGGCAAAATGCTTTTACGGCAGATTTGCCGGATGAATTGAAACTTAATATTAAAGGGGCAAAGATCAGTCAGATATATAAGAGACTGGATCCTGATAAGCCCTCTTATACAGTCACAGGAAGCGGCGGCGGCGGAACACATATTTATCACTGGGAGGAACCAAGAGCCCTGACAAACAGAGAACGTGCAAGGCTGCAGACATTCCCGGATGAGTATGAATTTATGGGAAGCAAGGAAAGCGTCCGTAAGCAGATAGGAATGGCGGTTCCGTGCCAAGGAGCAAAAATAATATTTGAAGCCGTCCTGAAGTGCTTTGCAGGAATTGAGTATGATTCGGTAGATGCAAGTATAAATGAATAATATGATGGCCAGCTGGGATGTCAGCTGGCCATTTTTTCGGAGGTTTCATTCATTGGAGAAATTAAGGATATCTTTTTCTATTCGGTCTATTGTTTCATTAAGGACTTTCTTCTTCAGTTCGCATTCCCATACAACGATTACATTCCAGCCTAAAGAGGCGAGTTCGGAATAATTGGATTGATCCCTTTCGACATTGCGCTGGATTTTGGGTATCCAGTATTCTGTATTTGATGAAGGCCAGACAAACCTTGGGCAGTCGTGTTTGTGCCAAAAACAGCCATTTACAAAGATGACGGTTTTATATTTCGGCAGAACTATATCCGGTTTTCCTGGAAGCGTTTTGACATTCTTTCTGTATCTGAACCCATGAGAGAACAGGATTTTCCTGACAGTTTCCTCTGGCTTCGAGTTGGTGCTTCGGATGTGAGACATATTTCGGCTTCTCACTTCCTTGGAGTGATTATCAGCCATATCAATCCTCTACCACATCATAATATACAGCGCCTTGCGGGAGCTTTATATTCGGTACCCATAACTGTTTTCCGCCCCATCCTTTTGTTCCTGTGACTTGGTACATTGTAAGGACTACTTTTCGAGGGAAGGATCCGCCAAGCTGCCAGTCATTCGGGGACAGTAATGCACCGGTACCCTGTGCAATATCTCTATTTCTGCGGACAATAAGGATGCCTTGTGTTGTAGGAGATTCTGCAAGCATCGTATCAAGAATTGCCTGAAATGAGGGAAGCTTAAAGTCTGAGTCTGTGATTATGTGCGATAATATTTCTTTCATAAGGCGCAGGCTTACTTGATAGTATGGTTCGCTTTCAGTGAAAGGTGTAAGTAATTCTGATATCTGTTCTATGGTGTTGTTATCTGGATAGAACGGATAATAATTAGTACCGCCTGAAATAGCTGTAACATGATCGGTATCAAGCACATTTTTTCGGGTAGGGTTTAATCCTTCCGGATAATAAATCTTAACATCATCAAGACCTTGTTCTACTTGAGAAATGATGGCGTTATTTGTAGCATTGATATCTGCAAATAATTTATATAAGCGTTCGTCGATATAGACCATCATCATTCCCGGATCACGGTCGTATCCGAACATTCTGCTGTGCTGCCACATTGTATCGGCCTGAGGTTTCTTGCTTGCGCGTGTATAATAAATTGTCTGCAGACTTGGAAAAGTTACTCCGCGTCCAAGAGTATTGCCGCCGACAACAAAATTGCATCCCGAGGAATATTCATCACTGTCCACATCTGATTTTCCGTTCATCACAATCACTTTTATTTCGTTGTCCAAAAGCATTTTAGATGCACGGTCAAACAGCTGCTTAAATGGCAGTTTTTCTGATTTTGATGGAAACAAAAGATCATACTGTTTTTTCAATTTGCTTGAAAATTCACCTGCAAGATTATCCTTGCACCAACTCAGTTCTGTACTGATGCTGTCGGCAAATTTCTGGTGAGCTGCCTGACGGACACTCGGATGAATAAGGCAATTTGAAACAGCTCCGCCTGATTCCAGGATTTGCGCTGAAACGAGAAGATGCCGGATGACAACATCTCTTTCGGCGTGTTCAAGTGTATCCAGGTATGTTACGCAGCTGGCTTTCTCGCTCTTGGGGAAGAAAAAGTCTCCGCCTAGATAACCTTTGCCGGGTTTGAAATAGTGCGTAAAAAGCGGATGCCATCCTGATCCGACAGTCTGGAGAAAAATAGCCTGAGGTGTTCCTGTCACCTGAAGATAAAGGCTGCTTGCGGCACCATCACGGATGGATCCAAGATACTTGTTGATAGAGGATTGTCTGTTTTTGTTTACAAGTGTGTTGAGAGAAGCGGCATCGGCCTCATCGTCAACTATAAAAAGCGGGTTGCCGCGCATAAATCCTGTGGAATTGAAAATGTTTGCCCAGAGTTTTAAGATTCTGGCATTTTTCTTCAGGACAACGATTGTTGGAAGCATTAAACTGTTATCTGTGAATAACCTTGCATCGTTTTCGCCGCAGATGCAGTAGCCGTCTAAATCTGATTTCACACGATCAAGCGTCTGTTGCTGAAGAACGACATTATCAGTTGTTAGCAGAACAAAAACCGGAAATCCGAGGTCGGTAGCTTTGCACATAATACCGAACATCTGGCCAGTCTTTCCGGATTGGACATTACCGAACAAAAGACCTATCTCATGACTTGTAAATGAGAACTTTTTAAGGTAGTTGTTTCCTACATCTTCTGCGGTAGCAGATATAGATTCAGCAAGTCCGGTATTTCCGCGTTCTATAATTTTATCCAGATAGTTTTTTAAGTAAGGCATTATTCTTCATCTCCCTCCGTTTCATCAGGCTTAAACGAAAGCATCCATACATCTAAAGGCGTTCCATCCTCATCTAAAGCTGTCTGTCCAGTTTTCTTAAGATATAGATTCTCGCATCCGTATTCCTGGAGCATTTCCTTCGTTATCATTCCTGTACGATCTGTATCCAACTGCGTATCATTTACAGGGACAACAAGCCCGGCAGCAGCAAGACGGCCTTTGAGCCAACGTCCCATGATCAGTTCATCGCCGACAGCGCTGAATTGTTTATTGCCGTCGCTTGTGGTATGAGCCTTAAACCAGTATCCATCATCGGTAATGATGAAGAATGGCTTATTCTTTTCCGGGTATCCATCAATGCGGGTAATTTCCTTTGCAACAGTAAGCTGTGTTTCATACCAGTCTCGGGATTTTCTTTTGCTTCTGGGAGCAGCATAACAGACATTTACGTTGGACTTTGTAAAGTGTTTGCCGTCATCCAGGTGTCTTTCTTCCGATGCAGGAACCTTAAGAGGAAGAAGGAAAGAAGCGTATGCCGTACATCTTTTATAGAATTCCACATTTGAAGGGGGAACTTCTGTAACAAGTTCGATTCCAGAAAGCGCAGTGTTCTTTTCAAATATCAGCGGCATGTCTTTCACATCTTCGATATTTGCTGAGCAGTTCGGCATTTTCAGTTTTTCAATGAAATCAGAGATTTCTCTGCATTCTGACGGATCAGTCGTTAGTGAAGAAATCTCATATTGTCGTCTATTCGCAGCTTCAAGTTTGATGACGCCGAGATTCGCCGAACCCATTATTACAGCGAAGGGGATGCCGTCCTTATAAAAACAGTATATTTTTCCATGATACTTGAAGGAACGAACAATTCTTATTTCACCTATTCTGGATGCACGCCATTTCTTGTTGATTTTTATGGCGGTGTGGTAAGAACCTTCCGGCATTCCTTCGATATAATACATCCCAATGTTTAAACATATCTGTTTTATATTGGAGTTGGAAATTAAGCTGTCCAATTCTTCCAGAGACGCACGCGAAACATAGCCGACAGCGATTTCAACATAATCAGCTTTGGACAACTGTTCCTTAAAACAATCTATTATCGTAAGCTGGTCATCGCTTGTTCCCAAAGGGAGTATATTTGAATAAAGCAGTCGCATTGCATAACCTCCTATTCGTCGATGGTTTCCATGATATCTTCAAGATGAACATTCAGAGATTCACATATCTTTAGAAGTACATCAGTGGTGACATTCTCGCATTTGCCTAACTTAGCGATTGATGCAGAACTTACCCCGGATGCAACTTTAAGATCGTGTTTGTTCATCCCCTTGTCAATTAACAGTTTCCATAGTTTGTTGTAGCTGATTTTCATAGTATTTGCCCTTCCTAATCATCAAATAAATCTTCGGATTCGTCTTCTTTCTGTACTGAATCAAGCAGTTCAGTGTAATACTTTTTGAGATTATTGTATTCTTCAACCAGTGGAAAATCTGGGTTCTTCATAAAGTCACGAAGGATTTTATATTTTCCGGGGTTGTGCCTCAGCTGATATATTTCTATCTCTATAGTAATTCCCGTTTGATCCGGGGCTCCGAAAAATGAGGTGTATTGATAGGGTATGTCGTCTTCAAAAGTAATGGTTGTGTCGTCAAGAAGTTTTTCATCAATTTCGTCAGGATTATGAAATCTGTCATAAACCTTTGAATCGAGGAAGTATTCATAAACGCGCACAGAGTTTCTGGTGGGAAGATCATATATTTGTGAGGGCCATTCCAGTTCATCAAAATCGACCAGAGTTCCGAGGTGCTTTGAATCAACAATCTTTTTATAAATAAAGGATTGAGCTTCATTAAAATAGGTTTCCCCTGTATCACCTTCTTGATAGTATAAAACAGGGTACAATCCATCAAGAAATTCCCAATATTCCTCGGTATCTCCTGCCGCAGAACACTTATCAAGCAGATTGTGCAGATACGGTAGAAAAATATACCGTTCTACTTTCTCCGGTATCATGTCGTAAAGCATGTCGAACGTCCTGTCAGTATATGAACGATGTTGCATTTTCTCAAAGAAATTGCCTACACGAATGAGTTTTGAGTCATAACCGGATGCAAAATGTACTGCTGCAAAATATTCTTGGAAAGAACGATGTATAAAGTAATACTTTTCGCCTTCGCGGTACATGATGCAAAGATTATCTGTAAGATCCAGAAGGAAATCACGAGGTGTTACACCGCATTTTTCGGCGTAGGTATCTTTAAGAACTTTCTTCATATAGGATGAGAAGGTGATATCACTGAATTCCAATTCCTCATCTTTATATGTCCTGGCGCAGAATTCGGCAAAATACTTTGCGAATTCCTCCGGAGTCAGTTTGGTATGAAGGGGGCGCTTATAAGATCCCTTCGTTGCATCATGAAGTCTCGCCATTGTCTCATATGCTTTAGAATAGAATACATGCATTTTGGCGGGTACTTCTCCAAAAGAGGAATAAGTCATCAGCATGATGGTAAGCAGAAGCGGATTGCTGGCAAATTGATAGTGTGAGTTGTACAGCTTCTGATCTAAGGCTTCCATAAAATTGCTTTTGGCAGATATGTCCCAAAATTCAAGCTTGTCGATGAGCGTTAAAGCCTGTGGCTTTGTTAATGGCTCAATATCGTAAATCGAGAATTTGGAATAGGCAATAAAACTGTATATTGGTCTGGATGTGATTACAATCATATTGCCGGGATAAGACTTGATAAATGCTTCCAGGTCAGTGTCAAAAGATTCTCGTGCAGATGATTGGATTTCATCAAGACCGTCCATAAGAAGTACGAGTTCTTTCTCCTGCAGGCTGTTTATTACATCGGAGTGAGTGATTTTAGAATCGAAATCCTTTACAGACTTCCATATAAAATCTACGATTCCATTAGTATCTTCTTTATAGTCCTTAAGCGAGAGCAATAACGGAATGAAGTCAGTTGTGCCTTGCGATTGTGCGGATGATAAGAAAAGGTGGGTTAAAAACATTGATTTTCCGATGCCGCCAATTCCTTCAATAATGATGTACTTGGATTCTGTTTCAAGCTTGTCTATTGAAGCATCGTGGATAGTCTTCTCCTCTTTGGGATCTCTTGCGCCTGTAATCTTATATTTTCTGTATTTGATGTCATTGCAGACATAAATATCATAAAAGGGGTGAGGCTTTTCTGCATATAGGAGCGTCTTCTTTGTTGAATAATATGCAGATGCTGTATCAAGGTAGGCTTGAAAAGGGTGTGGGGGTTCTTCAGATTCCTGCGGCAATCCTTCGAGATATAATACGCCGTCTTTTACCGTAGCAAGGTCTGGTGAAATGCCAGCCGGATCAATGATGATAGGTGGTATGGAACCATTTTTTGAAGCACTCTTCGAAGTGCTTTTTTTAGTTGTGCCTGCGGCATCAGTAATGATGGACACAAACAGATTGGCAAGCTGATCGCCAGCATTGTGCGGGGTGATTTCCGGAAGAATATCAGAGAACTGTGCGCAGAGATTTTCTACTGCAGCATCAGAAAACTGATGAATATAATCCGAAAAACTCATGGGCTCAATATATGCATTTATCTTTCTGGCAAGCCGAGTAATTTTTGCCTGACCGTTATAAAAAGATTTGTAACTGCTTGGCTGATACTCATCCAAAATATCCTGACCCTCCTCGGAGAGGATTGCTTCAAATACTGAACGAGTGAATGCGGCAGTATTTCCTCCGGCACTGATAACAGATGCCAATCTATGAATAAACTCTTTGAAATCCATCTCTTTGTCCTTCTTTGCCAAACTTTGTCCTGCATTGTCTAAGCGTATCCGCGAATAGCCATCCTTACCCACTCAATTTATTAAGATTGAAGCAGGATTATAACAGGAGACTGTGCTTCGGGTGATATGGCTATGTGTGTGGGGCATACATAACTATCATATCATAAATTTGCAGATTTGACTACTGCGATTCTGGTAGAAAAATCTGCGATCGTAAAATCAGAATCCAGAATCCCAAATAAAAATTCATATCGGCCACATGTGCGCAGTGAGGCAGGATACGACATACCACGGAAAAGCAGTTGCGATAAAGGCAGCTGACTGAACGTGGGTGTAAGTACCCTTGTTTTCCTGCGCTTTTTTTCAGTCGGTTCTAGGGTACTTCGGTCAAAAGTCCGTACCGGGTACCCTGCTCTCATTGCCTCCAGGCCAGCTAAGGAGGCAATTATGAGAGTCAAGAAGACAAGGCAGGATCAGAGAGGCGTGTATCGTTACCCGGTGGATGTCCCGGACGGCAAGGGAGGTTACAGGAGAACCTATAACGTGATCAAGCCGGGAGAGGATGGCGTGACGGAGATTCTGATCCAGGATCTGCACAGGATGGATGACAACGAGGTTACCAACAATGTAAAGAACGGTCATCCGAAGATGACGGCGGAGCAGAAGGCGGCGAAGAAGGAGTGGGGAGAAGCACATCCGGGCGAAAAGTACCCGATGGACTGGAACCTTTCCTTAAACTATGAGTTCGACAAGTGCGAAGACGGTGATGTCAGCAAAAGCAGTGTGCTGTCCGGCGCAAGCTATGATCCTTTTGCGGATATGGATGTTCCGGATGAGGTGCTGAAGCTTCGGGAGATCGCGGCGAATAAGATGACGGACCGTCAGAGACAGGCGTATGAACTGATCGGACTTGAGGAACGCACGATCACAGAAGCGGCGAAGATAATGGGCGTCAGCATCAAGGTGGCGAAGGTTCATTACGACAAGGCCATCGACTGCATCAGAAAAAATTTCTAAAAGATTTTTCTGGGAGGGTAAAAATCCTCCCCTTTTTGTTGCCTGTGACATGTAAGGAAGACGACTTCCTGAAGAAAGAGAGGTGAAGAACCATGGCAATTAAACACAAGATTGTCATCAACGTCTCAGATCCCAACGGACGCAAGGCGAACGTGCTGAGGGGCGCTGACGTGAAGCTTCCGGCAAGGCTCCTTAAGTTCCTGTTTGGAGATTTCACACAGGTGTATCTCTTATCGCCGGGGCAGACGGTGGAATCGGTAGACATCCGCGAAGTTGAGGAAGGAGGCAAAACATGTCAAAGGTAAACATTGCAAAGATCGCAAAGGATGTGGGTATCTGCAGCGAGAACCTGGTCAGCATCTCAGAGAGCCTGATCAGCATTTCGGAGAAGATGGCCACGGTGGCAAAGGTGATCGCGGAGATTGTATCCGAGTTCCAGGGTGAACAGGATAAGCCTGCGGTCGAAACAAAGGCAAAGAAGGCGGCACCGAAACAGATCGAAGCAAAGGAAGAAAAGCCGGAGCCGGTGAAGGAATACACCTTCACAGAGGTAAGGACTTTCCTGGCTGACAAGTCCAGAGCCGGCCATACCGCAGAGGTGAAAAAGATCCTTGCGGCGCACGGCGCGGATAAGCTGTCTGATCTGGACAAGGCTGAGTACGCTGCCGTCATGGCGGAAGCGGAGGTGCTGGAGTAATGGGAAAGCACGCGTTTTTATCGGCATCATCGAGCCACAGGTGGCTTGAATGCCCGCCTTCTGCAAAGTTGTGTTCAGAGCAGGAGGACAGGGCAAGTCCCTACGCACAGCAGGGTACCGACTGCCATGAACTGTGCGCCTATCTGGTAGAGAAGTCCCTTGGCAGGGATGCGGAGGATCCGACAGAGAACCTTACCTATTACGATCTGGAAATGCAGGACTGCGCTGAGAGTTACCGGGACTATGTGACGGAACAGATCGAGGCGGCAAAGAAGCATTGTCCGGATCCGCAGATCCTGATCGAGCAGAGGCTGGATTTTTCCAGATGGGTCGAGAACGGATTTGGCACCGGTGACTGCGTGATCGTTGCGGATGAGGTACTGCAGATCATCGATTACAAGCATGGTCTGGGCGTCCTGGTATCCGCTGAGAAGAATCCACAGATGATGTGCTACGCATTAGGCGCGCTGGAACTGTTCGATGGCCTGTATGACATCAGGGAAATCAGCATGACGATCTTCCAGCCGCGCAGGGAGAATGTCAGCACATTCACCATGACGAAGGAAGAACTGCTTTCGTGGGCGGATGAAGTTCTGAAGCCTACGGCGGAACTGGCATACGAAGGTAAGGGCGAGTTCAAGGCCGGGGATCACTGTCAGTTCTGCAAAGTGAAGGCGACCTGCAGGAAGCGGGCGGAGTACAATCTGGAACTTGCCAGATATGACTTCGAGATGCCAGCGACTCTGGAAGATGCGGAGATTGCGGCTATCCTTCCGAGGATCGACAGTCTGACGGCATGGGCGGCTGACCTGAAGGAATACGCTCTGCAGCAGGCGCTGTCCGGCACGCACTATGAAGGATTCAAGGTCGTGGAAGGAAGGTCGAACCGGAAATACAGTGATGAGGCGGCAGTCGCATCGGCAGCGGAGAACGCAGGATACGATCCGTATGAGAAGAAGCTGCTTGGCATCACGGCAATGACGGCCCTCATGGGCAAGAAGAAGTTTGAGGAAGTGCTTGGCTCTTATATCACGAAGCCTCAGGGCAAGCCGGCACTTGTGCCGGAATCGGATAAGAGGCCGGCGATCAATACAGCATATGAAGATTTCAGTGAAAATTAAGGAGGAAAATCACTATGAGTAAGTTTGTTAATCCCACAAAGGTAATCACCGGAGTAAACACCAGATGGAGTTATGTCAACGCATGGGAGCCGAAGTCGATCAATGGCGGAGCGCCTAAGTATTCGGTATCCCTGATCATCCCGAAGTCTGACACCAAGACGATCCAGAAGATCCAGGCTGCCATTCAGGCGGCGTATGAGGAAGGCCAGGGAAAGCTGAAGGGTAACGGCAAGTCCGTACCTGCTCTCTCTGTACTGAAGACTCCGCTCCGTGACGGTGACGCGGAAAGACCGGATGATGAGGCGTATGCCGATTCCTATTTCGTTAACGCCAACAGCGGCACGGCTCCGGGCATCGTGGATGCAGACAGGAACCCGATCATTGACCGTTCCGAGGTATATTCCGGCGTGTATGGCAGGGCATCCATCAATTTCTACGCTTTCAACAGCAACGGGAATAAGGGTATCGCCTGTGGCCTGAATAACCTTCAGAAGATCCGTGACGGGGAGCCTCTTGGCGGCAAGACCAGGGCAGAGGATGATTTCGCGACTGAGGATGATGACGATTTCCTGTCATGATCCGGGGAACTATAGGCAATGAATGAGTTTATGGGCGGTGGCGGAAGCTGCCGCCCGGAAAGGAAAAGATATGGACCAGACAGTATATTCGCAGGTGCTTATCACCTGCACGACAATCAATGTAGTGATCATCATTTCAACGCTTACGATGTGGATCGGGACGAAGATCCATGACCATCGTGAGAAGAAAAAGAAGGAACAGGAAGAAAAGACAGAGTAATGAGGGCGGGCATCGGCGGCAAAAGCCGGTGCCTGTTTTCGGATTGGAGGACAGATGGAAACGATCAGTATTGATATTGAAACCTATTCCGGGAATGACCTGAATAAGTGCGGCGTGTACAAGTATGTTCAGCATCCGGATTTTGACATATTGCTGTTCGGTTATGCGGTGGACGGCGGAGAGGTCCATGTGGTCGATCTGGCAGCAGGGGAAGAGATCCCGGAAGAAATCGTGGCGGCGTTATCGGATGAGGATGTGACCAAATGGGCGTTCAACAGCAACTTTGAACGTATCTGCCTGTCGGAATGGTTAAGACGGAACCACCCAGAGCATTTTTCTTCATACAGTGTGGAGGGGGATTCAGTCGGGGAGTATCTGGATCCGAGGGGATGGAAATGTTCCATGATATGGTCCGCATATATGGGACTGCCGTTATCCCTTGCCGGCGTGGGTGCGGTGCTGGGTCTGGAAGAGCAGAAGCTGAAGGAAGGCAAGGACCTGATCCGGTATTTCTGCGTCCCGTGCAAGCCGACTAAAAGCAACGGGGGAAGGACAAGGAACCTTCCGGTGCATGATCCGGAGAAATGGGAGCTGTTCAAGTTCTATAACCGGAGGGATGTGGAGGTAGAGCAGTCCATACAGAAGAAGCTGCATAACTTTACGGTGCCGGATTTTGTATGGGAAGAGTTCTGGCTGGATCAGGAGATCAATGACAGGGGGATCCTGCTTGACCTGATGCTGGTGAAAAATGCAATCGCCCTGGATGAGATATCGAAGGATAAG
>Ga0310694_10004130_pt1 | contig 14089 bp, 12 predicted proteins | sample 174DNAGHGhighgp2_FD_203884 | JGI IMG/M metagenome (GOLD analysis project Ga0310694, IMG submission 203884) | Sheep rumen microbial communities from Palmerston North, Manawatu-Wanganui, New Zealand - 1742 DNA GHGhigh gp2 (v2) (version 2) | ecosystem: Host-associated > Mammals > Digestive system... | reverse complement strand
GCGGGGGCTGTTGCGAGCCACCTCAAAGCCGTAACGTGCCATGTCGTAACGGGCAGCGCCCAGGCACATGAACTCGATAGCGCAGCAGCTGGTGCCGAAGCACAGCGGCCACAGTGAGTTGCTCACGCCCCAGTTCATCAACTGGTCCAGCTTGCCCACAATGATGTTGGTGCCGCCGGCGCGCAGTTGCTCTACCAGGTTGTCGATATACTCGTTGTCCTTGAAGTCCTCATGCTTCATCGACTTGATTTTCACTTCCATCTCAACGCTCCTTTCTTCCAGGCATAAGCCAGACCTAAAACGAGAATAACAAGGAAAGTGCCCACGGCGAGCAGCGCCTGGCTACCGATGTTCTTGCAGATGGTTGCCCAGGGGAACAGGAAAACCGTCTCCACGTCAAACATCAGGAACAGGATGGCAAACAGGTAATAACCCACGTGATACTGGGCCATCGAGTCACCCCTGGTGGGGATACCGCACTCGAAGGGTTCGCCTTTCTTCTTAGTGTAACTGCGCGGGCCGATCAGCCACGCGATTACCAGGGCGCCGACTACCAGCAACACACCGGTCAATGCCGCCGTAATCGCCATCGTCGAGCTCTGTACTCCGAAAATTGAAAAATCCATAAAGAAGTTCTTTGTATTGTTTTAATAATTTTTGGCAGGTTAATCTCTTGTCAATGCATCACCGAAGTCGCTGCAACACAACGTCATACGCACGGGCGTACGCGTTAAAAGGCTGCAGCTGGCTCCAAAATGCGGTGCAAATTTACGAAATATTAATTAATTGACCAAACCAAAAGCGCACCATTTTCCCGACCTGTTAACAAATCGCAACCCATCGTCAAACCGCGAGCCACAGGCGCAAAGCGGGGGACACGTCCAGCGCATCCCCCACCCTGTGGATTCAATATGTCACAATCGGGTCACATCGCCATGGCAATGCGCAGGCCGATGTTGATGTTGGGCGACGTGGGCCAGCCCTCGTGGCGATAGGTGGGACGGCTCATCCTGAAGGCCTGGTCCCAGCTGCCGCCGCGCACGATGCGTGCCGTGCCCGTGGCGGGGCCGGTCGGGTTGGTCTGGGGCTCGTCGGTGTATAGTCCATACCAGTCGGATGTCCACTCCTCGACATTACCGCTCATGTCGTAGATGCCCAGCTCGTTGGGTGCCTTGGTGGCAACGGCATGTGGCATCTTCTCGCTACGGCCCGCATTGGGCAGGTAGACGGTGGAGTTGTCGCCGTACCACGACACCTCATCGATATCGTCACTGCCGCTGTAGAAGTAGCCCCTGCTGCGGTTTCCGCCGCGGGCGGCAAATTCCCACTCGGCCTCGGTGAGCAGGCGGAAAGTCTTGCCCGTCTTCTGGTTAAGCTTGGAGATGAAGCTCAGGCAGTTGGCATAGGTCACCTTTTCCACCGGACGCTGGAAGTCATTGGTATAGGCATAGTCAGAGTTGGAGGAATACTGGAACCAGCTGGGGTTGCTGCCCATCACCGCCTTCCACAATGCCTGAGTCACCTCGGTCTCGCCGATATAGAAATCGGACACCGTCACCTGGTGAACGGGGAATTCCCACGGCCTGACATAGGGGTCATTGTCCCTGCCACCCATCATGAATGTGCCTCCCGACACGGGTATCATGTTGAATGACACGCCATTGACGGTGAAAGTCACGGGTTCGGGAACATAGGGCCACTCGCCCGACAGGAGATAGTCGATCAATACCGCCACATCGCCGATGTCGATAGTGCCGTCGCGGTTGGTATCGGCACCCGCTTGATTGATGGTGGCTTCCCTGCCGCCAAGCAGATAGTCGTTCAAGACTGTCACATCACTGATGGTCACGCTGCCATCCATATCGACATCACCACGCGCCTTGGAACCCTGGGCGCTCATCGTTGTCCAGCACAGTGCCATGAAGCACAGGACACAGATGCTCAACAAAGAAGATTTCAATTTGTTCATTCTGATAAATTCTTGATATTTTAACAATTAATTAGCAAATGATGGTCAAATAATAAAAAAACTTCGCAAAATTAATGGTAATATTTCGATTTTTAAGCATAGTACACCGTTTTTCTTTCTTTTTTTATTTAAAAATGCGCCGATGAGTGGTTTGAGCCAAATTGATTCGGGATTTTTCGCTACCTTTGCAGCCGTGAAAAAAACGACCCTATTCATATCATCGTGTCTGGCAGCTCTCGCCATGAACGCAACGCCGACGGGCGTCACTACCCCGTTGAATGACACTCTGTCGCTCAACGAGGTGACGGTGACCGCCATCAAGCAGAGCGCCGACCTGCGCACCCAAGCGACAGCCCTGACGGTGATTGGCCGTCAGGATGCTGAGCGCAACCAGGTGCTGTCGGTCAAGACCGCCGCCGAGCTGGTGCCCAACCTGTTCATCCCCGACTACGGGAGCAGGATGACCTCGACGGTGTATGTGCGCGGCATCGGCACGCGCATCGACCAGCCCGCCGTGGGCCTGACCATCGATAATGTGCCGGTGATGACTAAGGAGAACTACGACTTTGACCTGGCAGACATTACACGGCTGGAGATGATGCGCGGCCCGCAGAATACCCTCTACGGGCGCAACACGCTGGGAGGCCTCATTAACATCTACACCCTGTCCCCCCTCAACTATCAAGGCACACACGCCATCGTCGAGGGCGCCAACCATGGCACATGGCGCGTGGGGGCAAGCCACTACGCGCTACTGAAGGAAGACCTGGGCCTCTCATTGTCGGCACAATACAATTCCACCAAGGGTGAATTCACCAACCGGCACAACGGTCACCGTTGTGACTGGGAGCGCATGTTCAGTGCCCGTGCCAAGGTAGAATGGCGCAACCAGCAGGGCTGGTATCTGTCCAACGTGGCATCGGTATCGACGAGCCGCCAGGGCGGTTACCCCTATGAGTGGGTCGAGACGGGCGAGATTGCCTATAACGACACGTGCTTCTACCGCCGCACGTCGGTTATGGACGGCCTGACGGTGCGCAAGGACTTTGAACGGTTCACGCTGTCGAGCATCACCAGCTACCAGTATCTGGATGACAACATGACACTGGACCAGGACTTCACCGTCCATGACTACTTCACGCTGACGCAGGCGCGACGCGAGCACGCTGTGACCCAAGATTTTATCGTCCGCAGCCACGAGCGTGACGAGGGCTACAACTGGCTCGCCGGTGCCAGTGGTTTCTATCGTCGTTACCGCATGGACGCGCCGGTAACCTTCTACGACTACGGTATCGAGCAGTTGATCGAGAAGCACGTCAACGACGCCATCCCCGAGTATCCCATCGCGTGGGACACCCGCTCGTTTGTACTGGGCAGCCACTTCACTAGCCCCAGTTGCGGCGTGGCACTCTACCACGAGAGCACCTACCACTGGGGACAATGGACCTTGCAGGCCGGCGTGCGGCTGGACTACGAGCATGCGCGGCTCAATTACCGCAGCGTGACCCACACGGGCTATAACACCTATGTCCTGGCCACTGGCGCCCTTTTCTCGCACGAGGCCATCGACATCGACGAGCACGGCACTCTGGACAAGGATTTCTTCGAGATACTGCCTCACGTGAGTCTCACGTGGCATCCCTGGAAAGGCAAGAACCACACCATCTATCTCGCCGCGTCGCGCGGCAGCAAGGCAGGCGGCTTCAACACCCAGATGTTCAGCGACGTGCTGCAGCAGCGGCTCATGAAGATGATGGGCATCGGTCTGCAGTATGACGTGGACAAGATGGTGGGCTACAAGCCCGAGAAGGCGTGGAACTACGAGTTGGGAGGCCACTTCGAGTGCTGGGACAGCCGCGTGCAGAGTGACTTGGGCATGTTCTTCATGGACTGCCGCGACCGCCAGCTCACAGTCTTCCCACCAGGCACCACCACGGGCCGCATGATGACCAATGCCGGCAAGACCCACAGCTGGGGCGCAGAGTTTGCCATGACGATGATTCCCACCGAGTTAACCCGCCTGATTTTAAGTTATGGTTTCACTCATGCGACCTTCAAGGACTACAACGACGGCAAGGTGAATCACAACGGTAAGCGAGTGCCTTATGCACCGATGCACACCCTGTTTGCCGAGGCAAGCCACAGCATCAAGGTCGGCGGCAACCCAGACAGGCTGCTCACCCTGGCGGCCAACGTGCGTGCCACGGGCGACATCTACTGGGACGAGGCCAACACGCTGCGCCAGCCCCTATATGCCCTGTTGGGTGCCTCCATCACATGGAAGCAACAGCACTACAGCGTGCAGTTGTGGGGCCGCAACCTGACTGGCACCGACTACAAGACCTTCTACTTCGTGTCGATCCAGCACCCGTTCTTGCAGCGGGGCCATGGTCGCCAGCTGGGTGCGACCCTGCGCCTGAACTTGTGACCACCATCCCATGCTTCATCTATAAAATCCGGAAAAAGGTCTATAAAATTTTGCCGGTTTGGAATAATCGTGTAATTTTGCATCAATTTTTAACGACAAAACCACCTGTTAATTAACACATTACATAATTATTACAAAAAAAAGAAATGAAGAAATTATTCAGTATGTTGTTCATTGCCACCATGTTGAGCATGGTGCTAATGTCATGCGGCGACGACAAGGACGAGCCCGAAATGCCCAAGACGCAGAACCTGGAGAGCGTCCACGAGAGTGAGAACGAAACCTACTTCGTGTTTGACATCGACATGAACAAGGACAAGAGCACCATCTACATGTACAACATCAAGTTTGCCCCTGCCGCTCCCGCGATGACCCTGCGCGTCGATGTCCCCGTGAAATTGAACGACAGCGGCAAAGCCTATATCTTGACGGGAACCGACCTAGTGGCCGACATGCAGCGCGGCGGCAGCTGGGTTCCGATGGAAGCCGAGCAATACCACTTGAACAACCTGACGTGCACGGTCAACCCGGGCGGCAAGCTGTATTACATCTCCTTTGATGCCCACGGCGGCCACTTTGAGCAGAGCGGCGAGCTCAAGTAATCCCTGTTTTAACGAGAATTAATATAAAAAATATTACAAATGGTGCAAGATTCACGGCACCATTTGTTTTTTCAATGTATCTTTGCCGCAACTAAGGTAAACAACAATATTCAAGACAACATGAAAAAGATTCTTTTACTGATAGCCGCCGTGGGGCTGATCATGGGCGCCATCTCGTGCAGCGACAACGGTAACGACGAGCCCAAGCGCGGCGACGGCGTGGTATCGGTCAACACCCCGATGATCAACCACATCGTCAACCAGAACAACGGTGAGGTGCTGGGCATGAGCGCCACACGCAACAAACTCACCCTTGATACCACCAAGCGGCAAGCCTCGGTAGAACTCACCTACAACGACGGCAATGGCGACAAGACCATAAGCATCAGCAACATCACGGCAACACCCGTGCGCCATGGTTTTTATGCACTCACGGCGACACAGAGCAACCAGGTCAAGGACTTCAGCGGATATGTGGACTTCAACGAGAGTTCCATACGCTACAGTTACACGACCAACGACGGCCTGCGTGTCATCTCCACCATCGACGAGGTGTTCTTCCTCAAGACCAACAACACGATTTCCTATCTGGACACCACCAAGGCCACCAAGATGGAAAACGTCATGTACCAGTTCACCCTCGAGCCGTCGAGGGGCACTGCAACCGTCAAAGTAATGGGCATTACCCATGCCAAGGACAACAAGTACTTTATCAACATCACCGCCCTGAATGTGCCCGTGAACGTGACGCGTGACGGTTATACCTTTGCAGGCGAGAACCTGAAGACATCGGCCGTCTATATCACGGCAACCGACAGCCTGGGTTCCAGGACAAGCAGCACCGACAAGTATCCGTTCAAGACGTTCAACGCAATGACCGACCTGGAGAACGACTCCATCATCGCCAACTTCATGATCGGCGATAGCGCAACGGTTGTCGCCGCAGGCCGCACCTATCCCAACTATACAAGAAACTGAGGTTGATGTTTTGTGTAGGGTGTAAAGCGTAGAGTTAAAATCATAATTAAAAAATAATCCAACAGAAACCAGAAATGAAAAAATTATCATTCGTCCTATTTGCGTTGCTGGCTGTGACCCTGTTCACCGCCTGTGGCAACAATGATGAACCCGTTAACAAGGTATCCTACAGCATGCTGGTCAACAGCCGCGCCATCGATGGCGACAAAGTGCTGTTCTCACAGAATAACGGCGCCATTGAACTGGACTACACCGCAATGACCATCAAGCTTTCTATCAATTACAAGGATCCCGTCGGCATATTACAGACGCTTTCCACCACCACGATGCCCTTGACGGCACAGACGAGTGACATCTATACCTTCAAGAGCATCGGCGATGAAGGCCTCATCGGCATCATTGACCTGTCAAGGACCACGATGTGGTATACGTTTACTAACGGCACCCAGACGATTGTATGTACGACCCAAATGTGGTTTGCCAATGTCACCACCGCCGTCACCAATCCTGACAACGGAGCACACTACGAGCAAGCCAAATCGGAGTATATGATTGCCATCGACAGCAACGGCACGACGTGCAAGCTGGGCATCAGCAACTTCGCCCCCAACGTGAACGGCCAAATCGAGGAAAATTCCGTCATCTACAACGACCTCAAGGTGACGCCGACGACCACTGGCTATCACGTAACAGCCCAGGAAGTCAAGCCTACCACCAACATAGATCGCCACACCATCACCGACCTGAACATCTTCATCAACAACCAGTGCCGCTCCATCGAGGGCACGTTCAAGTGCAACGGCCTGAACTTCAACGTGTCGGGCAGCCTCTTTGCCAACGGCGCTAATCCCAACAACCTCTAACCGAGGGTGTGACAAAAAGAACCGTCCCCTTTGTCACACTCAGGAGTTTTTCCTGTAGCTGATTACCGCCCATGTGGCCATGACCGAGCCGATGGCCAGCAGAGCCAGCAACTGATGCCAGATGCTGGAAATGCCGCCACCACGGATGAAAACGGTGCGCATGGCCTCGATGAAGTAGCTCATGGGGTTGACATAGGTCGTGGCATAGGCCCACGAGGGCATGGAACGTGTGGGGGTGAACAGTCCTGACAGCAGGAGCATTATCACCACAAAGAACCACATCACAAATATCGCCTGCTGCATCGTGTCGCTATAGTTTGAGATGACGAGCCCCAGCGACGAGAAGAACAGTGCCAGCAACATCGCGAGCAGATAGATGAACGCAACGTGTCCGGTACTGGTGATGCCATAGACGCCCCAAGCCAGCAACAGGCACACCGTGATGACAAACAGGGCGATAATCCAGTAAGGGATGAGCTTGGCGAGGATGAATGACCACTTGCTCACCGGGGTGACGTTGATCTGCTCGATGGTGCCCGCCTCCTTCTCGCCCACGATGTTGAGGGTAGGCAAGAAACAGGTCATGAGCATCATCACAATCGCAAACAGGGCTGGAATCATAAAGAGCTTGAAATTCAGATTTTTATTATACAGGAACAACGATGATACCCTGGATTGCATCGCCGCCACGTCGGGGTTGACATGCGTCGTGACGATTTGACTCAGGTAGGCACTGCCCATCGAGCCTTTGGTTCCGTTAACGGCATTGGCGGCGATGAGCACCTGCGGTCTGGCCCCGGCGGCCAGGTCGCGACTATATTGCTGCGGGATGACCAGGACGATGTCGGTGCGCGACTTCTCCACGTCCTGCAGGGCAACCCGATAGGTCGACTGCTGGCCCTTGAAGATGAAGTAGTTGCTGGCCTCGATGCTGTGTACAAGCTGCTGCGACAGTGTCGAGCGGTCGTTGTCCACGACGGTGACTTTGATATTTTTCACCTCCATGTTCATCACCCATGGCATGACACACATGATCATGATGGGGAACACGACGATGAGTTTAGGCAGAAAAGCATTGCGGCGAATCTGCGTGAACTCCTTCTGTATGAGATATTTCAGAGCCATTTCTTTGAGCTATTAGCCTAGAACTTACTCTAACCGTTTATTGAACTTGGCGAGTGCGAGCGACATGAGCACGACAAGCATGCCGACGAGAATCATGACCTCCTTGAGCACCTCGCCTATGCCCACGCCCATAATCATGAGTTTGCGCATCGCCTCGATGTAGTATCGTGGCGGGATGATGGCCGATATCCACTGCAATACCGTGGGCATCGACTCGACAGGGAAGATCATGCCGCTGAGCATGACGATGGGCAGCAGCAGCACCATCGCCGAGAGCAACAGGGCCACCAACTGTGTCCGGGCCACCGATGAGATGAGCAAACCCAATGACAGGGCAAGCAGGATGTAAATGGTCGATATCACGAGTATCCATGCTAGCGATCCGACCAGGGGCACTCCTAGGACGTACCGCGCCATGAGCAGAATGACGATGAGAATGGCAAAGGCCAGCGCCAGGTAGGGGATTGCCTTGGCGATGATGATCATGAGCGGTTTGACCGGCGACACCAGCAGCACCTCCATGGTGCCCTTCTCCTTCTCGCGCACAATCGAGATGGAGGTCATCATGGCGCACACGAGCATGAGCAGCATGCCCATGATGGCTGGCACGAAGTTGTAGGCCGACTTCATCTGCGGGTTATAGAGCAACTTGGTATTGACAAAACTGCCGTCCATGTTGGTGATGACGCCCGTGGCATAGTTGGTCCACTGCTGCGCCATGTTGGGGTCAGCGCCATCAACGATGAACTGAATGCCCGTGTGCCGGGAGGCAAAGTCGGGTCCGAAGACGATAGCCATATCGGCCTGCTGATTACGGATTACCCACTCTGCCTGTTGGGGCGTAGCGACCAGATGGGTGATGGTGAAGTACTCCGAAGCAGCAAGACGGTCAACGGCCTGCTGCGTCAGGTGATCCATCGAACTGGTGACGACCACGGTGCGCACATTGCGCACATCGGTCGTGATGGCAAAGCCGAACAGGAGCATCAATACCAGGGGCATGCCAAAGAGGATGAGCATCGTGCGCTTGTCGCGCAAGATGTGCTTGGCTTCCTTGATGATAAATGAGATGAACTGTTTCATGACCTTAATCAATTAATCGCTGCTGCGTGTCGCTTGGCGGGCCAGATAGGTGAACACGTGGTCCATATCGGGCTGGTTATACTTCTGCTTCAACTCGGCTGGTGTGCCCATCGCCTTGATCTTGCCGTCCACCATAATGGAGATGCGGTCGCAATACTCGGCCTCGTCCATGTAGTGAGTGGTGACAAACACCGTGATGCCCCTGCCGGCGGCATCATAGATCAGTTCCCAGAACTGGCGCCTCGTGGCCGGGTCAACGCCGCCTGTCGGCTCATCGAGGAAGACCACGCCCGGCTCGTGGAAGATGCTCACCGAGAAAGCCAGCTTCTGTTTCCACCCCAGAGGCAGGGAGGCCACCAGTGTGTGCTTGTGTTCGGAAAACTGCAGCCGGGCCAGCAACTCGTCGGTCTTGCGGGCGATTTCCTCGTCGTTCATGCCGTAGATGCCCGCAAACAAGCGGATGTTCTCGGCCACGGTCAAGTCCTCATAGAGCGAGAAACGCTGGCTCATGTAGCCGATGTGCCGTTTGATGTGCTCGTGCTCGGTGCGGATGTCATAGCCCACCACGCGGCCGGTACCGCTCGTGGGCTGGTTGAGGCCCGTGAGCATGTGCATGGCCGTTGTCTTGCCCGCACCGTTGGCACCGAGGAAGCCGAAGATCTCGCCTCGCTTGACGGTGAAGCTGATGTCGTCGACAGCATGGAACGAGCCGAAGGCCTTGACCAGATGCTCCACCTCGATGACGTTCTCGTCTTGAACGGCGCCGCCCTTGGCGTGCTCGATGCCCGGTGGGTTAAACACGTCGGCAAACTCGGTCAAGACCTCGTCGGGGGTGCCGATGCCGCGGATAGCGCCCCGGTCCAGGAAGGCCACGCGCTCACAGCAGCGCACCTCATCGAGATAGGGTGTCGAGGCCACGATGGTGATGCCGCGCTCCTTGAGGGTTGCGAGCATCTCCCAGAACTCCTTGCGGCTCACAGGATCGACCCCCGTCGTGGGTTCGTCGAGGAAGAGCACGCTGGGCTGGTGCACCAGAGCGCACGAGAGCGCCAGCTTCTGCTTCATGCCACCCGAGAGTGCCCCGGCCTTGCGGTCCTTGAAACGCTCAATCTGGCTATAGATGGCGCGGATGCTGTCATAGCCAGCTTCGACCGTCGTGTCGAACAGGGTGGCGAAGAACTGCAAATTCTCCTCGACCGTCAAGTCCTGATAGAGTGAGAATCGGCCGGGCATGTACCCCACCCTGCGGCGGATGTCCTTGAGCTGCGACACGACGTCAAACCCATCGACCGTTGCCGTCCCCTCGTCGGGCAGCAACAGGGTGCACAGGATGCGGTACAATGACGTCTTGCCAGCTCCATCAGGGCCGATGAGACCGAATACCTCCCCCTTGCCCACCGAGAAGGAGACCCGGTCGAGCGCCTTGACCTTGCCGTAGGACTTGGAAACATTATGGACTTCTATTGAATTCATTGAGTGACGCTCACTGAACTGTTGGTACTAAAACTTCACTTCGCCATACATGCCGATTTTGACAGCGCCGTCGTTCTGGATAGCGATTTTGACGGCATAGACCAGGTCGGCACGCTCATCGTCGGTCAGTATTGTCTTTGGCGTGAACTCCGAGCGGCTGGAAATCCAGGTGACAGTGCCCTGGTACTCCTTCTTCTGGCCATTGCCATAGTCGGCAAACACCTTGCACGTCTGACCGATTTTGACCGCCTGCAGCTGAGCCGAGGTGACATAGGCACGGATAAACATGTTGTCGGTGTCGGCCATCTTGAACAGGGGCTTGCCCACCGAGACGAACTCGCCGCGAGCGACATACTTTTCGAGCACAGTGCCGCGGATGGGCGTTCTCACTGTAGCGTTGGCAATCTGGTCGTCGAACTGTGCCTGCTGCACGTTGATGCCCTGTTGCTGGGCGTCAAGGCCCGAAATCTGGGCACCGATGCCGGTGCTCTGCTCGGCCAGGCTGCGGTTGGTGGCGGCCAGCTGGTCGGTAGTGGCGGCCAGCTGCTTCTCGAGCACGCTGATCTGGTAGTTGATGTCATCGAGCTGCTTGCGGGGCACGGCTCCGTCATTGACGAGCTCGGTGAAACGCTGCCGCTCGCGCTTGGCGTTGGCAATCTGCTGCTTGATGGATGCCACCTGCTTCTGCAGGTCAAGCTGCTTGCTGTCGGTGGCACGACGGTTGGAGCGCAGTTGTTCCTTGCTGGCATTGAGCTGGGAAGATGCCGTCGCCAGTTCGTTCTTCTTCAAGGTGAGCTGGGTGACGTCGATATTGCCCACTTCTACACCCGCCTCTAGCGTCTGCCCCTCGGCGATGTTGAAGACTTCAAGTTCTCCTGAGGCTTTGGCCGACACGGTGACTTCGTCCGCCTCAAACGTGCCCGTGGCATCAAACTGCTTCTCTTTCTTGCTGCATGATGCCAATACCAGCAGCAGGATGGCGGTAAGGGTGATCTGTTTCATAGTTCTATATGATATGTTAATTGTTCAACGTGAATCGGATGTCATAGATGCGCTTCAAGGCCTCAATCTCGTGGGTAGAACGCGTGACGCGGGCATTGTGCTCGTTGATGATTTCCTTGATCAGGTCGTTGACGTCGATGATGCCGTGGTTCATGCGCGACTCGGCTGCCTGGCGCACCGAGGTCCGCAAGTCGATGATCTCAGCATCCTGTCGGGCGAGATCGCGGAACAACGTGAGTTCCTCGTTGAGGCGTATCTGGTCCAGGCGGTTGTTATAGAGGAACGTCTCGCGGTTGGCCTCGATTATCTGGCGTTGCAGGGCGATGGTGGCCTTGTCGCCCCTGCGGGTGTACAGGGCACCGATGTTCCAGTTCAGTTTCACGCCCACCATGCCGTTGAGTGTCCAGCGGTGGCGCATCATGTCCTCAAACATGTTATAGCCCGGATAACCGTAATAACCGCTGGCAAAAAGGTTGAGCCGTGGCAGCAACCGGGAATTGACCTGGCGCTCGCGGGCGTCGGCAAGGCGCAGCTGGGAGTCAAACAGCGCCAGTTCGGGCCGGTTGTTAACGTCCATCGGCACGTCTGCCACACCAGGCTTGACAGGATCGGTCACCTCGATGCCGCAGAAGGCGGTCAGCATGCCGACCAATGCCTTGCGCTGTGACTTGAGGGCCGACAACTGCTGCTCCATGGCCAGTCGCTCGGCACGGATGGCATGATAGTCGCTCTGGGCGGCTGTGCCGTGTTTAAACATGGACTGCAGCTTCTTCTCGCTGGCGGCAAGCACTTCCTGCACATTTTCATTGAGCTGGATGTTCTCGTCGAGCAGCAACAGGGAGAAATACATCTCATTGACCCGTTGACGGATGGCATAGAGATTGACCTCGACCTGTGCGGCATCCACGTTGCCCTGCTCACGGGCTACTGCAGCGCGGCTGCCGATGGCGTCGCCGTCATAGATGGTCTGGTTCACATCGATGCCCACACGATACTGGTCTTTCTTGAGGCCCTTGAGGTCCATGCCCATCTGGGTGAGCAAGGTCTGCATCTGCTCGGGCCAGGCTGTCACATCGCTCTGATAGGTGGCCTGGGCGCCGGCGGTGACCTGCGGCAGCCACGACTTGCGGATGTTAGCCACAGTGTAATCGGTCGTGCGCGCAATCAGGTCATATTGCTTGATGAGCGGATAGTTGCGGCTGGCTGCCTGCTGGCACTCCTCGAGCGACTGGGCAGTGGCCGTGAGCGACAAGCCAGCGATAAGAATCAATAAAAACCGTTTCATTTCATTCGTTTGATTGGTTTGACTGGTGCAAAATTACGGTGATATTCTGGCGAAAGCACTATCCAAAACAAGGGAAAAATGATCTTTTTGTACAATTCATTCATTAATTCTTGAGGAAACTACTTTTTTTATCTATCTTTACGTCCAAAAATTATCAACATTGCTATGGCTGAATTACAACATTTCACTCTCACCCAGCTCAAGGAACTCATCGAGGGCAACGATGAACACATTGTGGGCAACTACATTTCTCAGAATCTGGCTGTTGCCCGTAATGTGCAACTAGGGCTCATCAAGGACCAGTTCAACCTCACGCCCACCCTGCTGCCCGAGATGCGCATCCTGCTCATCATGCACGGCTGGGCTCAAGTCACGCTCAACATGATAGACCACCACTTTGAGGCCGGTGATCTGATCTATCTGGGCACCAACGGCATCATCCAGTACCACGATGCCGCCATCGACGTGAAGGCCCTGGGACTGTCGATGACCGACGAGCTGCTGCAGCTCGCCATCGGCAACCGCGTGCCCGATGCCCTGGACGGCCACCTGCGCGACTTCAACCTGCACCTGCAGGACGACGAGATGCGCTACTACGACCAGCTGCACAGCCTGCTCACTGTCCACGGCATGGCCCGGGGGAGCAGCCAGGTGACACTGCACCTGGTGGGCGCCCTGCTATGGTATGTCAACCACCTGTGGAGCCAGCATGAGCAGAGCCACCGTGAAAATCTGTCACGCGACCAGCGCTTGTTCACCGACTTCGTCCAGCTGGTAAGCCGCTTTGCCACCGAGCACCACACCATCGACTTTTATGCCTCACAGCTGTGTATCACCCCGCGCTACCTGAGCACCATCATCAAGCAGGTGAGCGGCAAGAGCGCCAAGCAATGGATCGACGAGGCACTGGTGACGCGCATCAAGATTGACCTCCGGCACACCGACAAGCCCATCGCCACCATCACCGACGACATGAACTTCCCCAACCCGTCGTTCCTCACCAAGTTCTTCAAGCGCATGACGGGCATGACACCCAGCCAATTCCGCATGTGACGCCGTCCATTCAATGAAGGTTCCTGAAACTGAATCTCATGCCAGAACGCTAAGTTTTTTGTTTTCAGACACTTCAGATAGTCACTACAGAAAAGTGTTCTGATAGATTGAAGCATTTTGTTCAGTTTGACACGTCACCAATCAATGGCGTAACGTGTTAAATAATAACTCAAGTTTCTAAAGTAGCTCAGCTCCTTTAAAAACTTGAAGGTTAAAGTTTAATGGTTA
>Ga0310694_10004129_pt1 | contig 14091 bp, 18 predicted proteins | sample 174DNAGHGhighgp2_FD_203884 | JGI IMG/M metagenome (GOLD analysis project Ga0310694, IMG submission 203884) | Sheep rumen microbial communities from Palmerston North, Manawatu-Wanganui, New Zealand - 1742 DNA GHGhigh gp2 (v2) (version 2) | ecosystem: Host-associated > Mammals > Digestive system... | reverse complement strand
GCACACGGAGAAGAACGAGGATATGGTCGGCACAATCGCCACGGTGATGAGGAGCATCGGTCTTTTCTCGTCCTGCTGGTGCGGTGTTTTGTTCAAGGAGGGGGGAGAGGACATACCCTTGACGACACCGTGTTCGGAGGATGTGTTTTTTGGATACGCCGAAGCCAACAAGACGTGGAACATATCGTCCGCAGACAAGACCTTCAAGACTGGGGACGGTCTTTTCGACGCGGTTGGGTACTGCCCGTTGGAGTGCGAGCACAAGCTGTTCGCGTGGAACAAGATGGAGGACAAAAAGGAAGAGGGAGACAAGGCTTTCGTCGCAAGGATGTACGAGATGGACAAGGGGGCGAAGTTCGTCGAGGACTTCATGCGCCACATGACCGAGACATGGGACTCGCTGGCGAAGAAGTACGAATCCGAGATGGACGGCATGGGCGCGATGATGATGGATGAGGTCGGGAGGGCTTTCGGCTTCGACAACGTAGGCGCGATGCTTGATGGCTTCAAGTGGACGGAGGCGATGGGGGAGAAGTGCAGGACGCTCCGCGAATGCAAGCGCGACTCCGAGAGGATAGCCGTCGAGATACTGGACGAGATGTTCCCGAAGGAATGGGTTCTCGACATGGATGAAAGGGGGAGGGGGCTTGTTTCTAGATTCGTGCAAGACATCTGCCAGTTCTGCAAGGATGTCTCCAGCGAGGGCTACAGCTACGACACGTCCAACCTGTCGAGCAAGGATGTACCGAAACAGCTTGACGAGGAATACGAGAAGAGGACTGGTGTCACGCTCACCGCGTGGGGTGGCACGACTGGCAGGGTGAACAGGATATGGACGTTCATGAAGGACACGATTCAGTTCATGCGGGTGAGATGGGAGGAGAAAGACAGATGAAAAGCTATTTCAAGGCGATGAATGTCATCAGGAAGTTCAGGACTGACATGATGGCGAGGCAACAGAGGTTCCAGAAGGAATACACCAGGAACAACGATGCCTTGATTGAGATGCTTGTCCAGGATGCGGGGTTCGACTTCGGCAGACTGTCCATCGTGCATGTGTTAAACTACCTCAATCCGATAGAAAGCAGGAGGGAGAAGGGGATTTTCTATGAGAAGGTCGTCAGGGGGATGTTCCCGAAGGAGTGGACGGACAAGTACGACACGATTGCCATGAAGGCAATCGCGGGGATGGGCAACGACATCCTCGCCGCGAAGGAGACGATAAGCGGGAGGAACCCTTTGAACATCCCGCACACGTTCGTCATGTTTTCGGAGATACACACACGCGGGGGCGAATGGTTCAGCGACGACAAGTCCGACGGCGAGATGTTTTTCGACATCTTAGGAGGGACTCCAGAACAGTACGACAAGGCGTGCGACATGATGACGGGCATCCTCCGTTTTGCGATGAGCTTCGAGTATGCCGAGAAATATTTGCAAGAAACCTTATTATAGGTAAGACGTGAATCACAATTTCAACAAGGGAATGCCATGTTCCAGAAGACAATGAATCCAACATTCGACCAATTTGAAGAAGACAACGAGGAAATCTTCCTGAAGGACAAGGGATACGTGAAGGGGATAGCTCAGGACGAGCGCGTGCGCGATTTGTCCGAAGACCAGGAGCGGGCGATTGAATACGCCAAGAACTTCATCATGCACACGAACGGCAAGCACATCGTGATTGGAGGCGTGGCTGGCTCTGGCAAGACCACCATCATCCCGCATATCATCCTCTCCTGCGGTCGCATGTACAATCCCGTGAGCGGGTACGGGAACGTCGCCGTGTGCGCGTACACGGGCAAGGCGGTGATGAACCTGAAGCGCAAGGGGCTTGTGGACGCGATAACGCTCCATTCGTTCCTCTACAACGTCACATACGAGAAAGACCCGATTTCGGACGGCTTGAAGGTCATCTACACTCCGAAAAGCCCGTTGATGTTCAACGGGATAGACTTGCTTATCGTGGACGAAGCCTCGATGGTCAACAGGGAGATGTACGACATGATTGAGTCGTTGCCGTTCAAGACCATCTACATCGGCGACCATTACCAGCTACCGCCCGTCAACGACGATTTCAACATCATGCAGAACCCGAATTTCAAGCTTGAGCAAATCCACAGGCAGGAGGAGAACAACCCGATTGTCCAGTTGGCGGACATGGCTCGCCACGGGAAGTCGATTCCGCTCGGAGTCTTCGGGTCGTCCAAGCACACGCGCTCCTGCAACGCCGAGCAACTGCTGGACTTCGACGAGGTGATAACTTGGACGAACGCGACGAGGGAGGCGGTGAACGACCTCATCAGGAGGCAACACGGGTTCCCGCGTGACATTCCGCAGGAAGGGGACAAGATGATTGTCAAGATGAACTGCAAGCCGAAGAACGTGTACAACGGGCAGATTGTCTATCTGGTCAGCGAGCCGTTGAGCTACAAGCAGGTCAAGTACGCATGGAACGTGGAGTTCATCGACGAGCTTGCGTACAACGACACGTTCATCATGGCGCAGACGGACATGGCGACGAAGGCAATCGCCTCCGTGCACATGCCGAAGGACGATTTCGACAAAATCAGGAGACAACCGCATTGGAGCGACAAGAAAGCGTACAAGCAGTTCAAGAAAGAGAACCCGTACCAGGTCTATCTCGACTGGGGCTACGCCATCACCTGCCACGCTGCGCAGGGCACGTCGTGGAAGAACGTCGCGGTCATGCTTGAAGACAGGATGAAGATGTTCAGCGTCGAGGAGAGGTCGCGCTGGATTTACACCGCCATCACCCGCGCCGAGGAGTCGGTGACGATTTACTCTGGGGATTTCAGCAATTTATAAGAGGCAATACATGCAAATCGAATTCGAACCGTTGCTCTGGAGCCTGTCGGAAACATACAGGGAGTCGCTCCAGAACAAAATGCAGGCATTGTCGGAGAACGCGAAGACTGGCAAGTACGACAAGAAGATAGACGCAATCAGGACGTTCTTCTTCACCGAGGATGTTGACAAGGGCTACGACCTGTCCTGCTTTGTCGAGGACTGCGTGTACGAGTGGACGAACCTGCACACGGAAAGGAAGGGGAAATGCAAATGCACGTTCCAGTACAATGACATGGGAGGGAACTATGTTTGCTCCACGAAGAGGCTGTTGCCTCTGGTCAAGGACAATTTCGCAATGCTGGAAGGGAAGAAGGGGTACGAGCTTGTCCTTTCCCGTGGCAAGGGGAGGACCCGTTCCGTTTTCGGGGGCATCGACGACGACGACCCGTACTACACGGTCGAGGTCGTCATGAGGAGGAAAGGGGAGGAGAATTCCGAAAAATGACGATGGTATAATAAGAATAAAGTTGATTTTTCGGAAAAACGCGCCATATTAATGGAAATCCTGAGTTAAAACGTTAGAAGGGATGGAAAATGAAAAGATTATTTGAAAAGATTATGGACAAGATTGATGCGTTCCTCGACTATCTTTGCGTCGAGGACACGTCGAAACGCCGTCTCAGAATTGACGAGGACGGCAAGGACGAGTCGGCTTCGCTTTCGGGGCTGATTCAGGAATTCAGCAAGCAAATGAAGGAGTCCGACAAAAAATAACTTGCAATTTCGGGATTCCGATGTATATTAACATTTGAAGACCGTGCGCTTCGGTTGGCGCATGGCATTGTTCCTAAGTTAAAACGTTAAAAAGGAGAAAAAAGTATGAAACTGAAACCGATTATCACCTCATTGTTGGGTACCGATGCCTACAAATTCAGCATGGGCAACGTGTTCTTCCTGCTGTTCAACAATTACCGCACTCGCTGGACGTTCAAGTGCAGAAGCAAAGTCCATTTCACAAAGGAGATGGTTCAGGAAATCCGAGAGCAGTTCGATTATTTTTGCTCCCTTCGTTTCACTCCTGAGCAAATCAACCAGCTCCGCATCGCTCTGCCTTGGCTTTCCGAAGGTTATCTGAACTGGCTCCGTTTCTGGCATCCAGTCCGCGAGGAAATCGTCATTCAGGACGGCAATACTGAAAATCCATACGGCGACCAGACCGACAAGGTGCGTCTTGTACCTTATACTGATTGCGGACTTGCTGTGGAATTCGGTGAAATCGAACCTGACATCACCAGCCCGACTGGTTACAAGATGGGTCTTGGTCTTCATCTGAACACGTCCATGTACGAAATCGCTCTTCTGCAAATCGTGTCAGAAGTCTATTTTGCGTTCACTGGCGAAATGCCGTTGTTGTTCGAGGAATTCAAACGCAGGACGGAAGCAAAAGTTAATGGCTTGAAAGATGGAACTTACGAAATCGGCAAATTCTCCGAATTCGGTTTGCGCCGTCGTCTGTCCGCCGAAAGCCACGACTGGCTCATCGGCTACCTGAAAGCAAATGCACCAGGCTTTGTCGGCACGTCCGATGTCGAACTCGCCATTAAGCACGGCGTGAAAGCCGTTGGTACGATGGCGCATGAATTCGTCCAGTGCGTCGGTCAGGGAGACCCAAGCCACAATCCCGCCTACTCCAATCACTTCGCCATGAAAGCGTGGACTGACGTTTACCAGACGCGCAACGGCATCATGCTGTCCGATACAATCGGCACGGATGTCTTCCTGCGCGACTTTGACCTGACCTACGCGACCTTGTTCGGTGGTCCCCGTCATGATTCTGGCAATCCTTATGTGTGGGGCGAGAAAATCCTGTCCCTGTACGACTGCTACGGCATCAACATCGCGAGCAAGACGCTGTTGTTCTCCAACAGTTTGACATTCGCGAACATGACCGACATCTATCGTCATTTCATCAATGAACTTGAACCCTGTTCTGGAATCGGTGGCTATCTCGCGACCGACACGTACATGGACGGTCTGAACATCGTCTGCAAGGTGACGGAATGCAATGGAAGCCCAGTAGCCAAGCTCTCCGACGACCCAGGCAAGGGCATGTGCCGTAGCGAAGACTACGTGAACTATCTGCAACGCACTATCAATTGGCGTTTGACCAACGAGCCTTGGGCTATCAAGGCTCAATTCGAGAAGCGTTTCGCCGAACGTTACGCGAAGCTCACTCCAGAACAGCTCGCTGTGGCATAAGCGCATGGGGGGAGGGGCGTATTTTTCCGCCCCTCCCCAGTTTGGCACAAAAAAACAAGGAAAGAACATGAAAAAGGCTATTTTTACCAAAATTATGTGTCTGACATTTGTCTTGGTCTTGTCTTTGGCTCTGGTGTCGTGCAACAAGGGCGGTGTCATTTTCGACACGCATTGGAAATTCAACAAATGCGAAGCGAGATTCCCAGACGGGAGCATCAGAATTCTCAAAGTCAGGAAATGGTACGACTATCAGCAGTCCGACCAGATTCAAATCGAGACGACCGATGGATGCGTGTACGTGTTCCATGCGAACAACGTGGTTTTGATTAACGATGAGAACAAGGACGGGGGATATGATGGGAAACAATAAGAAACTGGACGTAGGCGTGTTGGTTGGCGAATTCCAGACTCCAATACTGCTTGATGGATATTCGGAGCCAATCGACAAATTTCTGGAGACGAAGCACGACAGGCATTTGATTGTGCTTGGCATCTCCTTCATGAAGGCGACAAGAAACCACCCGCTTGATTTCAATGCAAGACGGACAATGATTCTTGACAAATACCCTGACTTGACGGAAAAGGATATTGCCTATCTGAAAGACGTGAACGGCGATGAACTTTGGTCGAAGCAATTGGACGAGCTGGTGACGACGACATGCAAGTGCGCCGACATTGATGCTACATATTACGGAACCGAAGGCGAAGTCGTGAACCGCTATCATGGCACTCACAAGCTCGTCAAATTGGAAACCACGACCAATTCCAACTGGCGCGAGGAATGCAAGGCGATGGGCAGAAGTGGCTATGACCCGATGTCATGGCGCATGGGCGTGTGCTACGCCACGGAACAGCATTATCCGACGGCGTATTCCACAGTGGACTGCGCCATTTTCGACGACACCTCCTTCCAGAAAATCTGGCTTGCCAGAAAATCAAAGGAGACGTTCTACCGTCTCGTCGGCGGGTTCACTGACCCTGAAAAGGACGACAGCCACGAGGACGCAGCAATCCGCGAAACCAAGGAGGAGACGCATCTCGACTGCATAATCGAGAAGTATCTCGGCTCTTATAAAATCGACGACTGGCGTTACCGCAACGAACAGGACAAAATCATCACGTCCTTGTTCGCGATGGTCAGGATTGGTGGCAATCCGAAGCCCGACGACGACATTGCCGAGCTGAAACTGGTTGACATCAACGATTTCCAGCTCGAAAGCATCATGCCAGAGCATCGCAAGATTTTCACCAAGGCGAAGGAGTACTCCATCATGAAGGCGAATCTTCTCAATCTTCACATAAAAACATTCGGGGACATTTGAAATTCCCGAAAAACGATGTATATTAATCCAAAGAATCTCTTTAAGTTAGCACGTTAAACAAGGAGATGATACAATATGGAAAAAAGAAACAAAGTCTATTACGGCGGGGCGTTCGACCCAATCACCCTGTCGCACGAGGCGATTATCGCCGACCTGCACGACCTGTTCGGCGACAAGCTCGTGGTCGGGGTGACGGAGCACGACTACAAGCAGTCGTGGAAGCCGTTGGCATGGCGCAAGACGGTTGTCAGCAACATATGTTGCAGATACCAAATCGACATCAGCAATCCCTATGAATTGGACGGTGAGACGTATTACGAAAGCGAGACAATCGACACTATCAAGGTGGTCGAGCAAAAGGAACGGACGTACAAATTCCTGTCGTCGCATCCCGAACTCGGCATAGGAACCATTGTCATGGGCAAGGACGAATGGGATGACCTGAACGCGGGGAAATGGCATTATTCCGACAAGTTGCTTGATGAATACAAGTTCCTCGTCGTGCCACGCCCCAAGACGAACATCGTCAGCTCGACGCTCGTGCGCAAGCTGATTGCCGAAGGCGCGGACAGGGAGACGTTGCGGAACTACATCAGCGACATGGTGTACCGTTGCATCGCCTACAACGAACTGGACGACAACGGCAAGCCGACAGTCGGGACAATTGAAAACCAAATCGACAAGAACCGTAAAAAATAAGGAAAATCAATCATGACGGAAGAAATCAAGAAAGAAGCGAAAAAAGTGTTCGTGGTCGTTGACATGCAGAAGGGCTTCATCGACGGTTCACTCAAAAATGAAAAAGGGATTGCCCTAGTCCCTCGAATGGTGGACTTTCTGAACAACTTCGACGGCTATGTGGTCGCCACGCAGGATACGCACGGCACCGATTACATGCAGACGCTCGAAGGCAAGAAGCTTCCTGTGAAGCACTGCGTCAAGGGGACGGAAGACTGGGAAATCAACCCCGACATCCTCAAGGCGATGGAAGCGAAGGGCGACAAGTATCTCGGCGCGATTGAAAAGCCGACTTTCGGCTCTTTCGAGTTGCCGATGGTGATTGCTGAAAAGGTGTTCGGCATTCCGAGCAACTATGTGTTCGCGCAAGGCGGATATGACACGGACGAGGACAAGATGGGCGAAATCATCGTCGGCGGTCTCTGCACGGACATTTGTGTTTTGAACAACGCCGCGATTCTCCGCGCCGCGTTCCCGAACACGGTCATCAAGGTCTATGCCTGCCAGACGGCAGGCGTGACCCCCGAAGCGAAGGAAACCGCTCTCAAGGCGATGGAGGCGTTGCAAATCGACGTTATCCGCTGATGCGCGACATTCTCATCTGCAAGCAGTGCGAGCATTTCAGGGAGAACGACTCCATCTTTCATTCGATGGGCATGAACAACCCGTCGTTGTACGAGGCGTACAATGTCGATGAGCTTAAGTACAGCAGGAACGGTCGCATCCACGACTGCTACCTGCTGGACGGGTTATGGGAACGCCATGCCTTGAAGACGGAGTATTTCAACATGCGCGTCGAAAAGCATTGCCCGTACTACGCGGAGCAGTACCTTTCCTCGCTGAACAACGAACCCCATGAAGTGAACTACGGCTTCACGAGGCATTTCAGCAAGACCCGTGTGTGCCAGCATTGCGGACGTGTCATCCCGAACAAGAAGGACTGCCCGATATGCGGGTACAGTTGGTTCAAGGAGTACCATCGGTGGGGCGACATGGGCTTGTGGGAGAAGATTGTCGAAGTGTTTAAATGGGTCGTCTATCTTGTTGTCATATCCTTCACGATATGGCGAGCCGAATGGAAATACAAGGAGAAATTATGAGAAAACTTACGAAGCGAATCGTGGAATGGATTAGGGAAGAGTGCAAGAAGGCGAATGTGACGACAGCCGTGCTCGGCATCAGCGGTGGCAAGGATTCGTCCGTCGCGGCGGCGTTGTGCGCCGAGGCTCTTGGAAAGAAAAACGTCATTGGCGTGATGATGCCGAATGGCGAGCAGAAGGACATCAGCGACTCCCAGAAAGTCTGCAAGCATCTCGGCATCAGGCATTGCACGGTTGACATCCGCGATGGGTATGTCGGGCTTTCCACAGCCGTGATGAAAGGCATGTCCGAACTCGGCATGGACATCAGCAGACGCGCCCAAATCAACCTCCCGCCGAAGCTCCGCACGGCTACGCTCTACATGTTCGTCCACAGCCTCGCGGAGGAAATCCACGGGTTCGTCGTCAACACCACGAACAAGGACGAGGGTCTCATGGGCTATGGCACGTTGTGGGGCGACACGGTCGGCGACATCGCGCCGTTGTGGAACCTGCATGTGTCGCAGGTGATTGAGACTGGTCTCGACCTCGGACTGCCCGAATGGGCGGTCGTCAAACCGCCAGCGGACGGTTTGACTGGCAAGACGGACGAGGACAGCTTCGGCTTCACATACGCCGAGGTCGAGTCCATGTACAACAAGTGGACAGACCACCGTTCCCATGAATTCACGGAGAACGAGAAGAAGGCGCACAAGCGCATGGTGTCCTACGAATGGAAGCGCGGTCTGCTTTGCGGGATGAACAGCTTCGACCCGTATGCGAACCCAGAGGATTTGCCGTTCGACGAAGATGGCAAGCCGACCGAGCAGGGGAAGACGCTTGAAGAGCGCGTCGCCGAGCTTGAGAAGACGGTGAAGGAGCATGTCAACGACTATGCGAAGCATCAGGGTACGATTATCAACGTCCCTGCGCCGACGAATCCGCAACCGAACATCCCGTGGACTGCGCCGAATCCTTATTCGCCGTATAAATATCCGTGCGACCCGCCGTATCCCAACCCGATAATCACGTGGTGCAACGCTGGCACGGATATTACAGTCAAGGGCGAGAACGGGACTGGTGGTTTCGTTTGCCAGACGAATTGCCAGAAAACCGAAGTCCCGCCAGTCAACTGGCAGGAGCCGAACAACAAGTCGTACACGGTCAAATGCATGCGCGATGAAGCGAAGGATGCCTGTCTTGCGAAAATGAACTGCAATGCGCAGACGAACGTGGACAACAAACCAAAAGCGTGAGGTCTATAACAAGACTTCAGGGCATTGCGCATACTGCGGGGTCGGGCTTCGTTTCGAGGAAATGAGGCTCGACCACGTTGTGTCTTTGCACAACCACGGCGCGGACGAGCTTTCCAACCTGATGCCAGCCTGCCAGCAATGTAACTACTATAAGAAGGGTTGCAATCCAGACGGGTTCCGCAGAAAACTGAAAAAGGCGTTCGCAAAGGAAAAGAAAGGCGAGTATGTGCAATGCCTACAGGCGAAGTACGGCGACGACTGGGACGGTTCGTTTTACTTTGAAAGGATGAATCATGGGCAATGACAACACGAAGTATATATACTCAAGCTATTGCTTTTGCTACAACGACATCAATGACTTCAATGAATTCGACGACGGAGGTCAGGGATTTTATTCCTTGAAAAGGATTCTGTCTGAAAGGGAAGGCAAGAGCAATATTCACTTGCTCGAAATCACAACCAAGAAGCTCAGGGAAATCGCGATATACTACGAAGGGGATAAGCTCGCCAAAATGATGGACTTCTGCAAGACCATGAACTGCGACGCGGACGGGATGCGCAACGTTTTCAACGAGATTATCGAGCAGGGCAGGATAGCCGTCAAAGCGCAGGGCACAGAACTCCTTTTGATTGAATTCAGGTTTGAGCATATCGCGAAACACATCAGTAACGCTCTGTACATGTCGTGCGCTAAAAAATGGAGGCATCAAGTCCCGTTCTTCCTTCTTGGCATCACATTGGATGGCGGTTTGAAGAATTTCATGAGGGAAAGGAGCATGTACGGGACGGATTTCGGCTCGCCTATTTCGCATTTGTTCGCTGAAAACGAATTTTTCCAGACATGCCAGCAAATCCATGACAAGATGATGGAAAGGGAAAATGGTTGCTCCTGTTTCAGGGTGATGGAAGAGTGACGGACGGCTCGCGGAACCAGCGGGAAATTTCCAGAAAGGATTGAATATGCTGTTTGATTACTTGGTTTCAACGATATTAGCTGAATTCCCTTGAAAAAACGCGAACACGGAGCATATTGAAAGAAAGGCGTTTTCAATATCAAGCAAAGGAGACAGAAATGGACTGCAACGAAAGTGTCATCATCGTGTTCGACAGCGATGACATCGAGGGCTTCAGACAAGCCTACATCAAGGAGTATGGGAAATGCGACGCGAGTTGCCACCACCTAATCAATGACATGCACAGTGGAATCTGCGCATGCAAGAACCCGTCGGAGAAGATGTCCGAGTGGGAGGGGTGGGGCACTTGGAACACTGAAGAGCGAGTCGATGAAATCCTGTACGACTATCTTACCAGCCTGCTCAAGGAGCATTACTTCTTCGGGATTGTGAGATGCGATGTGCGGGAATGTTTCAGGGAACTGTGCGGAAGACTGAGAATCGACATCGGGAAGTTCCAGAAGGGGTTCGACGGTCTGGTTGAGGACTTGGGCGATGTCGTCGCCGAGAACGGCGGGGACGAATTCCTGTTTCCGAAGGAGTACAGGGACAAGGTGAAGGGATTCGCGTCGAAGTTGGAAGACGGCATCGGATGGAAGTACGCGGTCGGTGCCATGTACCTGAAACAGGACAACGGCGGATACGCCTTGGCGGGTGCGACGAAGGATGCTCTTGAGAAGCTTTCCCGCAAGGAGAATGACGGGTTTGCCGTGATTTTCCCGTGCGTCCCAGTCGAGTTCGATTGACACGGAGGGATGCGATGGGGACGGAATCATTCATGCTTTTATTCGACGGAGACGATGGTCTCAACGAATTCGAGAAGGCGTACAGGGAGGCGGAAGGCGACTGCTGTGGCTTCATATTGGGGCATGTCAAGGAGTTTCTGAACTTGGGCAGAGATGATGAAGCCAAAATAATCGGTCATGACAACCTATCCCCATTGGGCTATGTCCTTTCGGAACGAATCAGATTCACATGCATCGAGTACGAATACCACGGGGAGGAACGCTACTGCCTCCAGAAGGAGTTCGAGACGCTTTGCAGGAGGCTGAAATGCGACATCTCGACCGTACAGCCGACGTTCAACGAGCTGACGATGATGCTCAAGATGATAAAATTCATCAAGGGAAACGGAAAGGATGACGACGACATAAAGCGTCCCCAAGTGCTTGAGGACAAGATTGAGGAGCTTTCCAAGAAGCTGGAAGACGGCATCGGGTGGAAACACGCGGTCGGTCTTCATTACGGTGATTGGGATGTCTATACGCCAGAGCAGTACTCCATAACGAGGGATATGCTTGAAGCCTTTTCCGACGGCAACAAGGACAAGGATTTCAATGGGTTCGCCCTCATACAAGGGTGTCTTCCGTATCAGTTCGACAGTTGAGAGATTGTAACAAATGGTAATCAGATGGGGATATGTCTCAAACAGCAGTTCCGCCATGTTCCTAGTGGCGTGGAACAGCCTAATCGACTTCAATGAAATCGACCGCGATTCGTTCAGGTACAAATGGTTCATGGATGATGTCAAGCATAAAGTGAACAGGAAGTCAGACATCATCTCCTTTTGCCAGCATGCGCTTGACAACATGAAATCCAACTACATGTATGCTTCGAAAAAGCAGTTCCATGTCGGCGTTGAGGGCATCGGGTTGCACGAAGGGTTCAGGAAATTGTGCAGGGAGATGAATTGCGACTACGACGGGGCGGAGCCGTTGGCGACGGAGATGAAGCGCATTCTCGACAAGGATGTTCGCACCGTGCAGGACAACAAAATGCTGGAGCGGATTGAGAAGACATTCTGCCAGATGGCTTATTCCACCATGACAAGGCGTTGGAGGTACATAAGCGTGTTCACGTATGAGACCGACAGTCCGAGCTATGAGTTCATGTTCGATTCCGTTTTCAGGAAGAAAGGCAAGTTTGATTTCCAATGTTGCAGTGGATAACGAGGAAGTGGTGAAATGATAATCAGGGCAAGCTATGTGTCGAACAGCAGTTCGACGGACTATCTTGTGGTTTACGACGACATATCCGTGTTCGAATTCATCAAGGAGGCGGAAGATTGCAATCCTTTTACGAAGGGGCTGAAAGGATACGAGCAGTTCATGCACGACCTCAAGGACGGTTCGTCTTCGAAGGCGGAGGTTCTTGACTTCCTTATCGACAAGTACAATGAAATCCTCGACGGATTCGCATGGAACCTTGGCATCAACAACAGGGGCTTCTCGCTGTTCGTGCGGAACGACCATGCGAATCCGATAAAGGACTTCATTGAGCTGTGCGACAAGCTGGGATGCGGTGACGACGAGGGCATACGGAGGGCGTACACGGAGGCGGTTCAGGACATGGAGCTTGACGCGGGGCAGTACCGCGACTCCTCGTCATGTTTCATGGGCGGTTATTCGAGCCTTGCCGAGTCGTTCGCGATGATGGTCTATGACAAGATAAAGCACAAGCACGTGAAGGTCGTCGGGTATTCCGACGAGGACGGTGATTTCTACTGCTACATGGAGCACGATTTCATGAAGGCGTTGGAGGCGAGCGACGAAGACGGGTTCGCAGTCTTCGGGGTCAGCAGGCATTGACGGCTATGAGAGACATCACGATTTGCAAACAATGCCCTAGTTTCATGGAGAACAGAATCTATCCATGCCCCAACATCCTCAGAATCTACCCTTGCAGTGTCAACTGCAAGGAGGAGAGGGTGAAGTCCACTCTTTACAACAGGAGGCACGGGTGCTCGATAGACGATTCATACGATTACGACGACATCGACATCACCCAGAAGAGCGAGTACTACAAGCTACAGTTGCCAGAGGGTTGCCCGTTCGAATTCGAGCAGAGAATGTCCGAGATGAATTCCGAGAAGACCGAGGAGCGGAAGAAATTCTGGTTCACGCCGTGGATTGGCGGGAAGAGGACTTGCCAGCATTGCGGGGCGGTGATTCCGAACAAGTCGGAATGCCCGAACTGCGGTTACAAACGGTATTTGTTCTTCAATCTTGAGAAGGATTCGGTCATCCTCCACGCATGCGGGATGTTGGGGGCACTCTCGTGGGTCGGGAGGCTCGTGTTCGTCTGGCTCATGGGCATGTTGTTCTCGGTCTTGCTTATCATCATGATGACTTTTCTGTATGTCATAACGCAAATCTCGTAAAATGGAAGAGAAAGACCTGAGAAGACTCAAGGGAAGGTACGCCGTGTTCCTTGAAAGGGACTGCTATGACAGCAGGGTGACGGACGAGACGATGAACGGGTACGGGATTTTGCACTTCGATTCGGTTGAAGTGCGTTGCCACGACAAGAGACTGTGCGGGAGATGGACGCAGGATTTCCTGTTCATCAGGTTCAAGCGGTGGCTGAAGGGGCTGGAGATATTCGAGCATTGCTCGAACGAGCTTTCCATCATGCGCGGGCTGGTGTCGGATTTGTCCGTGAAGCTTGAGGCATTCAGTCCGTCCCGCGCTCTGGAATGCGACTACCAAGGACAGGGTGTCGATGTCATGTGGCAGTTCAGCAATCTCACCTTCGGCTATTTGAAGAATCTGAGCCAGATGGAAATCATGTTCTCGCCGTTGAAAGTCCTGAAGCGCACCGACACGGAGTTCTACAACGTATGCACAAAGATTTCGTACAGGCTCAAGGCTAAAGGATGCGAGGGCATGAACCT